>ENA-ORUV01001024-ORUV01001024.1-human-gut-metagenome-genome-assembly--contig:-NODE-1024-length-14010-cov-3.28033_pt1 | contig 14010 bp, 8 predicted proteins | sample MGYA00242089_ERZ509229 | MGnify/ENA primary metagenome ERZ509229 (study PRJEB26280, sample SAMEA2338805) | human gut metagenome | biome: human gut; feature: human-associated habitat; material: faeces...
GGGCCGCGGCTTCTGCGGCTGCCTGAGCCGCAATCTGTGCCGTTTCAGCCTGAGTATCCGCAGAGGGAGTGTGATGCTGGTTATTTGCTTCAGCCAAAGCCGTTGCCAGAATTTTGGCCCGGGTCTCTTCTTCATAATCAGCCTGCGGTGCTGCATCGGGCGTACTGCGAACCAAACCGTTTTTTTCTTCCAGCTCGTCAACATACTGCTGCAAAACGGCTCCGCCCGGCAGCGAACTGAACATGCCGCGGATTTCTGCTGGCTGTTCCAATATCATTTGGTTGAAGGCTTGTTTCCTTTCGTCGGTAAAAATATGCAGCTGCCGGAAGATGTTTAAAAAGCGCTGCGCAATAATAACCGGGTCATCCTCTGTCCCGATTTTATTGTAGTTCTTTTTTGTTTTTCCGGCCGTTTCTACCAATTTTTTACCCGAATCTGTCTGTCATCAGTTTAAAATCTATCCATATTACCGATTTTACTTCTGATGTTGTAAATTTCAGGTTAATAAAACGGGGCGGAAACGGCAGAAATCAAAAAAAAACTCCGCCGCAGCGGAGTTTTTTCTTAAAGGTAGATTGCAACCACTTTATGAAGGCTGTTCAAATCGTCGTTGCTGATTTCAATCCGTTCGTCCGGATTCCATCTCAAGCCGTAAAGCTGTCCGTTTTCATCTTCGCGGATACTGACGATTTTGGCTTCTTTTTCATTGCTGTAATAAACGGCAATGTCTCCGACGCTGACAACATCCTGCGGATCGACAAACAAAATTGAACGTGTCGGCAACAAGCTTCCGAGGCGGCGGGTGCAAAGATTAACGGCATAAGCGTCTTTTTTGTTGTATAACTGCGGCGGACGCTGAACTTTTTTGGTCTCCTGACTGAATTCAATGATAACGTCGCCGTCTTTTCCGGCCACGCCGTAAACTGAAATTTTAACGCCGTCCTGATTGGAATTTCCGAAAGCGGAAATTGCTCCGCGCGGGGTGGACAACAGTTTGTATTTGGCATCGTTGCGCTGAATAATCTCTTCCAGCATGCCTTTGTCTTCCAGAGCTTTAATCTGCTCTTTCAACTCTTCCGGAGCCATATTGATGGCCTTGGCAATATTTTTAAATTCTTTGTCGGAAACTTCACGCTGGCCCATTTCAATGCGGTGGTAAACGGAAAGGGTCATATCGGCGCTTTCGGCAACTTCAATCAGCGTCAGGTTCTTTTCGTTGCGGATTTGACGCAAACCGGCACCCAAAGTTTTCAAACCGCTTTTTTCGTTGATTTTGTTTCTTCTCTCCTGTTCGCGCCTCCAGGATTGGACGACTTCCTGCTGGGAATTCTGTTCATTAACAAATAAATCCTGCAGCGGGCAGTCCAGAAATTCGGCAACACGAACCAGCTGCTCCTGGTCCACGCGGCGGTAACCCTTTTCAATTTTAGAGATTGCAGAAAGACTGACAGACAAATGATCGGCAAGTTCCTGCATCGAGCGTCCGCGAAGTCTTCTGTACATTCTGATTTGGTTCGGGAAAATAATTTCTTCCATTTGAGTCCACCTTTTATTGTAATAAACACAACTTCATAATTTGTTTGTATCATAAATATAAGCGTTATATTAATCAAGAAAATAGTACAAAAAAAGACAATTTGTGTACAAATATAACTGTAAAGCCGGGAATTTCTTCCCGGCTTTAATCAAGACGGCTGCCGCCTTATTTTCCGAATTCGGCCATCGGCTGGTCTTTTCCGTAAGTGGCGACTTGTTCTCTGAAAAGCTGCATATCCGCTTCGCTCATCATAATTTCGTCTGCCGGAACAGACCGGTTGAATTTGCCGTTGCTGTCCATTGAGCGGGTGTGTGCCGAATTATAGTTTTTGGCAAAGGCATAGTTGTTTTTAACGCTCTTGGCATCAACCGTGCCATCCTTGTTCAGACGGTAATTTGATTTTTTGTTGATGATGCCGTCGGACGCATAGCTTTCGGCTTTGCCGTTTTTGCCGATGTGGGTGTAAGTCAGCATATCACGCTTGTCACCCTTGGTCATCTCAAAGATGCTGGTCGAGCCGTCGGCATTGGTCTGCTTAACCCTGAAGACTTCGCGTCCCTGGTCATCCAGCGTACGGCTGACTTCGCGGTCTTTGAATTCGCGGTTCATATCTGCCCCGGGAACACCGCCCATACGTTCCTGCATCATCTGGTTCATAATCGCCTTATCGACATCGTCATTGGACATGCCGCTGCCGCTGCGGATTGCATGAATGGCCACTTCGTTGCGGGTGCCGTCACGGTTCAGCAATGTCTTCCCGGCAGCGGTATTCATTCTTGTTTCCTCGCGAATAAGGTTTCCGTCTTTGTCATAAGTTTTCTTGTTCTGAATGAACTTGTCATTGTTAACGGAGGTTGCCTTATTGCCGCGCAGGCTCTGTTTTGCCCGTGTAACCGTTCTGGTGCCGTCCGGAGCAACTTGCAGCGTATCGGTAACCTTGCGGCCGTACCAGGTACGGTGTTGCAAAGTTTTGTTGCCGTCGGCATCGGTTACCGTTCGGTCATCGTTTTCAATTTTTTTAGCTCGGCGGTTTACTTTATATGAGTTATAAGCTTCCCGCCCGCGGTCAAGAGCCATGCCGCCGACTTTACGGGTTGCTTTGCCCGCTGTTTTGAGCCCTCCGATTGCCGCGGTGTTTGCCGTGGATGCGGCCAAACCGCCGACTTTCGAACCGATGTCTTTGACGCCGATGCTCTTGGCGAAACTTCCGGCAAAGGAATTGGCTTCACCCAGAACCGCCCAGCCGAGAATCATATAGAAAACGAGTTTCAGGAATGTGGTTCCCCACCATGCCAGATTGCTCAGAATAACCTTGTAACCGCTTCGGGTTCCGACATCAGACATCGCTCCGCCGCTCTCAACCCCTGCTTTTGATAAAACATCCATCAGACCGTTGGTCAGAATAAAGATAATCAGCGACAGGAAAATAAAGTTAAACATACAGTTAAGGAACGTATCCCACACTTTGCCCACATATTTTTGCGTTGATTTGAAAGCGTAAGCCCCGATTGCCGCCGGCAGCAGCGCCGTCGCCACCGTCAGCTGCAAAACCGAGTCAATCAGCAGGAACGGATAGATAATCAGCAGCAGAATTGCGGCAATCCACAACACAAGACCGACAATCAGATAGCCCAGATGCGGGAAGAGGGCAAGGCCGTGCCATGATTCGACATACAAAGCGACGCAAATGGATGTCGAGCCCAAAGCCATAACATCAAGAATTTTATCCTGAATGGTCTTAATTGTGCACAAAATGCTGACACCCATACTGGCCGGAAGGCCTGCACCTTTTTCTTCGGTTAAAATATCAAACGTGGATCCGTCGCAGGTTTCGCCGTTCGCACCTTCAGTCGCAATTTGCGCCAGTTTAAACCCGGTATTGAATATCGGTTCCATCGCCAGCCGGAAAAAGTCTGCCGAATTGAGACGCAGCAGCGTGACGACAATCAGCACCAGAAACGCTTTGTTCAAAATTGTTTTAACCAGAATACTCGGATTCTTTTGCTCCATGGAGGAAATAAACTGCATAACCGTAATGCCGAGCCAGAGAGCAAAGCCGACGCAAACCAGCATGATAACGCCGTTTGCCAGTGCATTGTATGATTTTTTCGCAACCGAGCTGGCGGTATTAAACAAAACACCGAAAATATCACAGAAAATACATGTCTTGAAACTGCTGCGATAACTTTCGACATTACATTCGCGATCGCCTTTATCTGCGGATTCGGTAGATACCGCGCCGGTATATTCATTTAAATAAGCCGGGCGGGACGCTTGCCCGAGCCGGACGGAAGCCGACGGATATTCGTCTTCTTCACAGGCGCGTTTGCCGGTAACTTTTTGTGAGGCTTCTTCCAAAGATGAGCCGTTTTCCATTTCTTTTCGAATAGCTAACGATTCGAGCGCTAATTTTTCATCTTTGGCCGCGCGTTTGGCATAAGGGGTTTTATCTGCATATCCCGAATACATGACCTCGGCATAGCTTGCATAATAAGCGGAAATAATCGTTTCGTCGGAAGCCGTTTCAAAGGTTTCGGGAGCAATTGCTCTTTGAACCGCCTGAAAATTGTTTCTCATCGGGCCTGCACCGGCAACCGCACCGGCTAAAATAATCATATCCATTTCGGGAGAGCGGTTAAGCAAACTTCCCATGCCGGCATTTTTCAAAACACTTTTGCCGGAGCTTAAATAGTGATTTTCAATATATTCTCTTTGTGAAGTTCCGAAAGAACTGTCTTGGGAGGCTAAGGCCTGCCATTTCTGCGAAAATTGCGTAGCCGGCGGATTGCAGGCGGCGTTAATGGTGCTTTGCAATGAGCCGCCTATTTCCAGTGCCTTATATTTACTGGGATCATTCTTCTGCAAATGTTGCAAATAACTGGCCATTGTTGAATTATTCCATTTTGAGGAATCCCGGTAGCAGACCATTTGCGAAACGCCATAAGAACAGCCGCCTTTATCATCTGCCCAGCATTTGTTGAAAGCGCCGGCATCGCCTCCGGATTCACCCTGTTGGTGAAAAGCGGACAGATTATCTGCCGGAAGCAGTTTGCCGCATTTGCCTAAACTGGCTTCCGCCGTCACCATTTGCGGATCCGGATCGTTTTCGATAACCGGTGCTTCCGGAACCGGAACGTTGACGTCGCACAAAGCATCTGCCGAAGCGCAGGCGGGAGACAAAATCTTACCTTTTCCCGTGCCGCCGTCACGCAGTTCAATATGCAGGTGAGCGCCATATGCGCCGTGTTTGGTCGTGCCGTCCGAACAACCGGTGGTTCCGACGTAGCCGATGGTCGTTCCTTTGGTGATTTTTTCTTTGGTTCCTGCAATTTTTTTTGTTTTGTCGGCAAATTTTTGCAGATGCATATATGTTGTTGTATATTGTCCGCCGCCGGCTTTTTCATGCTGCATAATAACAGTATTGCCGCCGCCGCCGTAACAGGAGCTGATTGATAAAATAACTCCGTCGGCCGCTGCGGTAACCGGAGTCCCTTCCGGTACGGCGACATCCATCCCCTGATGTTCACGATAACATTTGCCGTCGGGATATTTTACTTTTGTGCTGTATGAACTGTTGCAACTGGTAGAACGGTGGCAGGCTTCTTCGGAAATTCGTCCGACGGAGTTGAGAGAACCTTTGGTTTCAACCGGAACAGTATTCAGACAGCCTTTTTGCATTTCTTCAATTCGGCTGTTGGGATAAAGCTTCCTTGAAGCTGCGGCACCGTCAATTTTACAGGGATGAAATTGAACGGCGCAGGTATTAGACACGTCTGCGGCCCGAGCGGAGGAGATGCCGGCCGTATTCAAGCCCAGCCATAAAACGGCGGCAAATGCCAATCCGGCTTGTCTGGTCAATTTAGATATGTTAGTCATCATCTCCATAATAACACCTGCTTAATTCGGCTTATTGTTGTCTTTCGGGCTGTCGCCTTCTTTCTTGCCCTCATTGTCTTTTTTGTCTGCGTCTTTATTGTCTTTGTTGGCATCTTTGCCGCCGTTTACCCGGTTTTTGACAAAGTTGGCTCCGGCAGCCCGTGTCGCCTGATGAGTGACAACGCCGCCGGCAAAAGACGCGGCCTGAGTGACCTTGTTTTTTACAAAGGCGGTCATCTGGGTTGCTTTCATGTGCATCGGAGAGGCATCACCGAATGTGCTGTCGTTAAAGAATTTTCCGACATAACCGGTAACCGTGGCGCCGATCATTTTAATGCTGTAAACATAAGCAAACATAATCAGGATAAAGTTTGCGCCTGAAATGGAAAAGGTGTTGGAAACCCATTCCGCATCGCCGGCCTTGATTTTGGCATAGAAAGTCGTCAAATCGCCTAATGACACGCTTATCAGCGATAATGCATAAGAAGTGGTCAAAGCTAGGAAAGTAAACAAAGCTGCCGAACGGAAAATAATGCTCATGCACGATGTAAACTTGCCTGATGTCGGCCCGAACGGCCAGAGACCGATAACAATCGGCAGTGCCATAATGCAGAATCCGATTTTGAAACAAACGTCAAGCAGATAGTAACCGATACCTAAAGTCAGCATAAAACCGCAGAACCAGATAGCGGCACCGCACAGCCAAATCCAGAGGTCAGGAATACGAATAGTGACGTTAACACCGAATAATCCGCCGGTATATTCCAACATGCCTGCATTAAAAGAGTGGCAGGTGAGGGCATGTCCGATAACCAGATTGGTGGAAACCGTCTTGTCGATTCCCTCGGTTAAAGCCATAATTTTGTTAATAACTACCGGAGAAATAATTTCTGTACCGTTATAGGTAAAGTTTGAGGTCAAAGCAACTTTGATTATTCCCTGATTTGCCGCCTGTAACAATCCCAGCCCGTAGTCGGCACCGGCCAGCAGCAAAGGATTGACGAACAGGTCAACAATGGCGCCGATACCCACGTTAATTACGATATAGGCGGCGGCAACCTTGAACATGAAGATCAGCAGTGTGTTGAGAATGCTCATCGGCTCTTGGTTGGTGAAAGCCGAGACCAGCTTCAGGGCAAATGCGGCCAGCCACAACATTGATCCGATAACCAACACCTTGCTTCCGGCTTCTCTGGTTAAATCATAAACTTTACCGCAGGCATTCATAAACGTCGTAATCAGTGTCATGATAATTTTGCAGGAATAACAGGTGGACTGATACATCTTCTGCATGTCGGGAATACTGCAAGCCGAATTGTCCCCGCGTTTTACCGTTATGCCGTCCTCTTCGGTTGTGTTTTTCCCTGTTTCATCAGTCTTAACCGTATAAGAAGAAAATCCGGCTGTCGTTGTAACAACGGTACTGGTATCCGTGCCCTTTTCTACAGGTTTCTGTTTTTCTCCAAATAAAGGTTTTTTCACATCTTCAGGCTTTTTACATGTATAAGATAATGTTGATGAAGAATATGAACCTCCCGTCCCTTGAACTGACATACTGTAGCTGGAGTAGCATTCCATACCTTCCGGACATCCTCGCGGATATTCGCTGCCGCAAGGTTGATATTCTCCGGCTGCAACGGCACGCTTATGCTCAGCTAATTCTTCGGCACGTGCAAACTCTAATTCCGTGTTTAATTTTTCATATTCCGCTTTTAAGCTGTCGTATTCATTTTTAAAACTGGGGTTTTGAGCAATAATTTTATCAAATCTTTGGTTGTATTCGTCAGCAGTTTCCTGTTTCCATCCCCAGTCAAAAGATTGAGTTGGAAATACATTTGTATCTACTTTTTCACCATTATCTTCTCTTTGTTCTAAGTGTTTTGCTAATTTTTCGCAAAAATTTTTTAATTTTGTTGTGGCTGCATTAACTTCATTAACCTTTTGCTGCGTTTTTTGAGTGTCCAAAGGCTCAAAAGCTTTTTCTCCTTTGGAACGGCCTTGATAAGCAGAGCCGCATGTTTCTTCAGTAAAATTTATCGTCCAAGCATTAACCGGGCGGATAACGCTAAGGGAAAGAAATCCTGCCAGAAAGAAGTTAAAAATATGTTTGAGGAGTTTATCAGTCATTTTTACCTCCCCCGCAAACTGTTCATTTTGTTTTTGAACGAAGCGACTTTGGCTTTTCCGTTCTGAACTTTTTCAATAATTTTGCGTCCGGCGGCGACCTTGCTGACGGCGGCAACTGCACCGGCGGTAAAGATACTGCCCAGAACTTTGGCTGCACCGATAATAACTGCTTTGGCTTTGGCGTTAAAGCTGCCTTTTGAGCTGCCGCCGACCAGAGAATCGGTTACCTGCTGCGCCAGCTGAACGGAAGAAGCAATCAGAAAACCGATCATCAGCAGGCACATAAACGGAATGCTGAATTCTTTGAAATCTTTATCCGTGCCGTTTTCAAAAATGTCGGCATTGTCGATGATAATTTGCTCCAAAGCCAGCATGGCAATTGCAATCATAATTGCCATAAACATCATAAATGCGGCAGAATTCAAAATGGTGACAAAGCCTTGCGACAGCCATTTTTTAGTTGGTCCGAAAGGATATCCCATAATCAAAATCGGCAGCATAACCACCATAATCGTAAATCTGAAAATAGTGTCAACCAGATAAAAGACAAATCCGAGTTTGACGAAAGTAAAGCAGGCGATAATCATCAGACCGATAATCGTGGCCATAAAGCCCGGAGCTTTCAAGACCTTATAAGCCATTGCCAGTCCCAGATTCATCCGGTCATTCATGGCACAGACCATGCATTTCATCATCTCTTTCGGCGATTCGGGGAAACCGCTCAAATCGGCATTGGCAACAGCGTCGGACAATTTGCAGATAATAGATTTGCCTGCGGTAAAACTAAATCCGAAAACTTTTATGGAATTGGCCTTGCTGTCGCTGAGCGAGGCATGAGCCAGCAATTCGCTTGAAAATTCCAGAAACGCATTATAAACCGGAAAAATAATGTCATTCATGAAGAACAGCAGCTGCTGTGGGGATGATGCCACATAACCGCAGGCAAAACAAAGGAAGAATTTTCGGGCAATTTCGGTCCAGGTCTCTCCGATGTTTTCTTCGGTAAACGAACTGACATGTTTCAGCAGGCGGATAGAAAGCCAAACCGCAAAGGCAACCATCATGAAAGTCAGGGCGCCGGAAGTAATCTTGTTATAGGTTCCCATTGCCACTTTGCCCATGTTGTCATAAAGCAGTTCAATGATAGAGTCCTGCCAGCATGTTGCCTGATCTTGCGCGATGCTCTGTTCATCAACGTCCCCTTTTACGGCTGCCCGCGATGTATCCGGGTTTTTATCGTCATTGGCACAGGCGGTAAGCATGAACATAGAGACTGCAACCACCAGCAGCAGTTTCAAAACTCGTCCTATGTCAATACTTTTCCACATTGTCGTTACTCTGTTATAAAATAATTATTTTTTCGGGTTGCGTTTTTTCATTTCGTCTTGAACATATTGGTTCTTGTAACGCTCATTCTCCTGTTTTATGGCATCCAGCTCGCTTTGAGCCTTTTGAGTGTCTGCTTTAGCCTTGTTATAGGCGGCTTCGGCTTTGACGGCCTCTTCAAACTGAGCGTTTGCCAGGTTTTCAAAGTTCTTTTTCTGAGCCGGGTCAGAGGCGGACTGAGCCTTTTTCAGGTAGTCATCGGCTCTGCGGTTATGATAATTCATTTTACCCTGAGCTTCGTTTTCCGCTTTTTTGTTGCGGGCAACTTCTGCCGTCTGGTTTTGAATCATCTGCCGGCCGGCTCTGCCGTTGGCGGTGTTGTTGTAATCACTTTCCAGCTGCTGTCTCATTTGCTCGGGCGTCTGTTGCGGCGTCTGAGTCTGCTGCGCATCCGCCTGATTTCCGTGCGGTGTTCCGCCTTGAGCGGCACCGCCTTGCGGGGTTGACGGATTCGTCGGTGTTTGCGGCGAAGGTGTTGCCGGTTGCTGCGACCGCGGTCCGGCCTGCTGCATCTTCTTGATTTGATTCTGAGCAGTCGGATTCGGTGCACCCGGTGTGGCAGGTCTTGTCTGCGTTTGCGGAGTTTGTCCGTCCGTGCTGCTTTGCTGTTGTTGCTGATCGCCCATCTGTGAACGTCTGGCCTGTTTGTTGCCGGCAGCGCCGCTGCGGCGTCCTAAGCCGACAGCACCCCAAACTTTATCTTTCGCCCAATCTCTGCCTTTGTTGACAACATTGGTAAGCCCGGTTTTATCACTGACGGCTTTAGCCGCGCCGAGACCTGTCTTAAGGGTCCCCTGAACGCCTTTTGTCGCAGCACCATAAGCCAGACCGCCGATGTTGGCACCAATTTTCGGTCCGCCGCCGCCGGCCATGGTTCCGGCCAAATCAGAAGCTTGTCCGGTCAGTTTAAAGGCAAACAGACAGCAGGCAACCAAGACCAGGAAGCCGGCAAAGCCGATATCCAATAATTCTTTGAGTTCTTGAACGTTATTGCCGTTCAAAGCCTTCATAATGGCATCGAATCCGCCTTTGGAACCGGTTAATCCTTGTCCCAGCAATTCAACGTTGATACTGACGACCAATCCCATGAAAACATAAACGAAGAATGTGTTCATAAAGATGCCCCAGCCTTTGCTCGTATAGTTGCGGGTTGCCTTAAACGGCCAGCAGGCGATCAGGAACGGCATCAAAGCGCCGATAATGCCCAGCTGAATTGTCGCATCAATCAGATAGAAAGCAAAAGCCAAAGAGATAATCCAGCCCATGACCCAAATGGCAAATCCTTGGAACATCATGCCGAAATCCCACAAAACATTGCGGACCGGTCCGATACTCTCTTTACCGGCATTGCGGGCAACGCACATTAAAGACGAACCGACGCTCTGCGGAACGGCCACTTCGGCTTGTACGGCTCTGATAAAGCAATCCAGATTGGTGTAAAGATATGCCGGCATAACCCCGTTTGACACGTTCTGAAGCGTTTTTGAAACGTCACAGGCTGCCAGATAGCTGTCGTTTTTAGCAAACAGCAGACTTGAACCGAATTCAAAGCCGGCTTTAAGTACGGGGCCCACAATGTAGCCGTAAACAATGTTGGCGTTTTTTAACATATAATAAGCTACCAGAACCTTAAACATATTGACCAGCAGCTCGGTTACGAATTTGGGTGCATCCTGCTTGGTAAACGAACTGACGTTTTTCAAAACCATAAAAGCAATCACAATGGCAAAACCAATCAGCATCACATTGGCCAACGGCCCGGCCAGTTTGTCATAAGCTTTGGTGGACATGCTTTGTGCCGCATTGAAAATCGTTTTAAATAACGGGCAGTAAATACAGCTTCTGGATTCTGCCAGCTTGGCCGGCAACGGCACACAACCGCGGGTAACGCCGGTAATGGACTGGAATTTGTCGCCCTCCATTATGAAATAATATTCAGCAAGGATAAAGGGGTTGCCATCTTTGTCTTTACCCATGACCGTATATTTATAAAGAGATTGCCCGGCCTTAATGGTTGTCTGCATGCTGTTAAGTTCTTCGACTTTCTGATCAAGTTGCTGTGCTGTAGAAAGTGCAGATTTGCCAAGTTCATGAAGTTTTTGAGCTACGGCATTGTATTCTTGGACGACACTGAGGGCCTTTTGCAGGGCTTGTTTCTGTTTCTCGTCTTTGGCTTCCACATTAGTAATACTGGAAACATCAATAGTTTTCGTATTGGAAATCAGCTGCTGTATGGACCATGTATAGCTGCCGTTAATCAAGCGTCTCAGCGAATCCGGATCTTCGGCATAGTTTTTTGCCGCCATGGATCCTACTGCCAGAACTATACCGCCGATAACCAATCCCACACCCCCGGTGCCGATTGCCAGACCGACAGCACCGATAATGGCAAGGGCACCGCCGATAATTGCCGTCTTTTCAAAACCATCCAGCTCTTTTTGCACTTCTCCAACTTTTTTTTGCAATTCTTCAATCTGTTTCTGATAGCCTTCAATCCCTTCCATATTTTTTTTGTATTTATCTTGGAGACCTTTAATCTTAGAAAGCAGGTTACCGCGGATTTTGGCTAATTCTTCATTTTTTAATTTTTCTGCATGGGTGCCGTTGTCGTCGGGTGTCATCAGGCGATTGATTGTTTCATTAACCTCTTTGCTGACAGCTTCGTTTTCAGCAAAAGCATTGCCCGGAGCAGACAGCATCCAGGTTCCGAGCACTAACAGGGAGGTATATTTTATAAACTTATTTATCGTCATCGTCGTCTCCTCCGGCAAAAGGATTGCCCAGAACTTTTATTGCAATAATAAATACAACCGCCACCAGAGCTAATGCGCCCCAAAAGGCATAACGAGAGGTAAACCAGCCGAAGAAGTCAATATAATAGGCTCCGATAATGGCCATAAAGATGATTATGTTTACCAGTATTGCTCTCATCATATCCTCGGTTTTTTAAAGCTTCTGCTTCATGCTATCTCTATTCTAGCATATAAAAGTAAAAAAATTTGTTACAGTTTTTTGATTTTTTCGCCATGTTTCAGAACTTGCCCTGATTCAAAAATTTGACGCACCTGCGAACAACTTCTTCATTTTTAAAAGGATTAAAAAACGTATTTTTTATCGTAATTGTTTGTTTGACGCCTTTTAGTTCGGCATCTTCGCCGCTTCCCAGCATTTGCTGCCATTTTTCGGGCAGCAGGAACAGGATTCGTTTCCACACCGGCACGCAATTGATAATGCCGACTTGCTGCGGATTCTCAAACGGCGGAAGGCGTTTGGCCGCTTCCGGCGTAACATCTTTCAGAATCGGTCCCAGAATCCGTTGAAAAAGCCGGTATTTGTCCAACAGCTTAAACAGAGTGCTTCCCTGATTCGGAGGGCTGACCTCTACAATCCGGTTGAGCTTTATTTTGTGCCGCCACGGCGAATCAAACGAAAGCAATTTCCTTAAAATGACGCCGCCGATACCGTTTGTTACAAAAGAAACTTCCTGTACGTCTTCCAGATGATTCATAAAAAAGTCAAGCTGGCGAATGTGTCCGTCGATTCTCTTGCGGGTGGAAGGATAGTTGATTGCCGCGGCCATATAGCCGTTTTTCAGCGCCTCTCGCCACAAAGGCTTGAAGATGTTTTTGCTTTCGCCGAGTCCGTGCAGCATAATAACCATATGTCCCTTCTGCCGCGAAAGCTGGAAGACTTCAATATATTTAAGAAAAGCACGCCGGCAGTTCTCAAAACGGCCTTCCGCGCGCCGAATGTCCCAGTTGTCCAGGAGCCGGTATTGTTTCGTCTTATAATTTCTCTGGATTCGCCACTTTTGATAAAAAAAGACGTCTTCCCAGAATTGGCTGCCGCCCAGAGTAAAAAAGTCGAATCGCATCGGTTAAGACTCCTGAATCAGTTCTTTTGTGTAACGCCGGTGTCATTCGGAATTGCCGTGATTGTCACCAGCGATTCGTCGCTGCCCAGCCGCTCAATCAGAATTTGAATTGCCCTGCGGTCGCGCAAGTAAGTCATATGGCTGATTTTTGCGCGCACAACCGCCACTTCCGACCAACGCAGCTTCGGCATTTCGGAAATGTAGAAATCATAAATGCTGTTGGCTGAAAAAGGAGTCGAAAAAATCAAACTGCCGCTCCAGTTCTGCCCGCTGCCCAGAGTTCTGGTCTCACCCATATCTATATAAGAGGGTTCCGGAAACGGAACATCGGGAAAACTTGCAAACGCCGGCGGAACTTCGGAACCGTCGACTCCTTTTAATATCGGCTTCTCCTGATTCCCGCAAGCCGAAAGGATTACAACTAAAGTTAGAGCTAAGATACTGTTTTTTAACATAAATGCTACCTTGTTATCTTTTTTCGTTATGCTATATTGAACCTATAGTAAGGCGATAAGGTTAAAAAAAAGGAAACAAACCCTCGTTTTCCTTTCAAAAAACATGCACAAAAAATTATCCTCTAATCAATGAGTTAGAAAAAATGTGAAAAAAAATCAAATTTTTTTGCTTTTTTGTGTTGACATCTTGCTTGAGTTGTCCTATAAACCACTTCGCCGACACGGTAACGGTGCTTCACTTAAAACACCAACCGAATGGCAGTTATAGAACAGAGTGAATAGGAAGAAAAAAGAGGATACGCAGACGGTATTTAATATTGAGAAAATATGAATAAAGTCTGAAGTATTCAAAGGAACCAAAGAAATTCTTTTATGAGTAATTTAGACAGGATTGAGAAATCATTTTAATATGAGAGTTTGATCCTGGCTCAGAACGAACGCTGGCGGCAGGCTTAACACATGCAAGTTGAACGTGATTTGTTGGGTGCTTGCACCGAGCAATGAAAGTAGCGCACTGGTGAGTAACACGTGGGAACGTACCTTTTGGTGGGGAACAACAGTTGGAAACGACTGCTAATACCGCATAAGCCCTGAGGGGGAAAGATTTATCGCCGAAAGAACGGCCCGCGGAAGATTAGGTAGTTGGTGGGGTAACGGCCTACCAAGCCGACGATCTATAGCTGGTCTGAGAGGACGATCAGCCACATTGGAACTGAGACACGGTCCAAACTCCTACGGGAGGCAGCAGTGAGGAA
>ENA-ORUV01001041-ORUV01001041.1-human-gut-metagenome-genome-assembly--contig:-NODE-1041-length-13663-cov-2.7913_pt1 | contig 13663 bp, 13 predicted proteins | sample MGYA00242089_ERZ509229 | MGnify/ENA primary metagenome ERZ509229 (study PRJEB26280, sample SAMEA2338805) | human gut metagenome | biome: human gut; feature: human-associated habitat; material: faeces...
TCCGGTTCGGCTGCCGTTTCTGCCGGACTTTCGGCCGAAACATTTTCTTCCTGCTCCGTCGGGGAAACCGGCTCAGCGGCGGTTTCTTCATCAACCGGCGGTTCAGGCTCGTCAGCTTCCGGCCTGGTCTCGATTACGAAGTTATCAAACATAAATTTTTTCAACTGAGCCATCAAACCTTACCTCAGTAAATCAGCTCGTCACTGTCTTTGCCTTCGCTGATGACAATTTCACCATTGTTAGACAATTCCTTGGCCGCGGTAACGATATACTGCTGAGCTTCTTCAACATCACGCAGGCGAACCGGACCCATCGCCTCCATATCTTCTTTGAGAATTTTTCCGGCACGGGAAGACATATTGTTAAAGAAGAGGTCTTTAATCGTTTCGGAAGCACCTTTCAGGGCAACAGCCAGTTTGTCTTTGTCAATATTGCGCAGCAAAATCTGAATACCCTGGGCATCGACACGGATAAGGTCTTCAAACGTAAACATAAGAGATTTGACGCGCTCGGCAGATTCGCGGTTGCGTTCTTCCAAAGCCTCCATAAAGCGGCTTTCGGTATTGCGATCCAAAGAATTGAAGATATCGGCAATAAGCTCATGCGAATCGCGGCGGGTAGATTTGGAAAGGTTGCTCATAAACTCTTTGCGCAGGGTTTTCTCCAAACCGTCCAGCACTTCTTTTTGTACCGAATCCATACGGATCATACGCATAACGATTTCCATGGCGAAATTTTCCGGCAGCAGGGCAATCACTTTCGCCGCATGCTCGGCTTTAATTTTGGAAAGAATAACGGCAATGGTCTGCGGATATTCGTTTTTGAGGTAGTTAGCCAGAACATGCTCGTTGACATTGCCGAGCTTGTCCCACATGGTTCGTCCGGCGGGGCCGCGAATTTCTTCCATAATGTTGGAAACGCGGTCTTTATCCAAGGCTTTGGAAAGCAGACGCTCGGTGCTTTCATAAGTGCCGACCAGTGAGCCGGTGGATGAAACCTTTTCCACAAATTCGGAAAAAAGCTGTTCAACGACATTGGAATTGACTTTGCCGAGGCTGGCCATGATAACCGACAGCTCCTTAATCTCCTCGTCGTCCATCAGGGCAAAAATCGAGGCCGAACGTTCTTCATCAAGGGACAGCATCAAAATTGCCGCCTTTTGCTGGCCGGAAAGAATATTAAAATCATCAATTACGTTTTGTTTTATTGCCATGTTCTCATACCCGCCTAATTATTGTCATTTGAATAGAGCCACGTGCGAATGACGTTAACTGCCGCATCGGGGTTCTTTTCCACAATGTCATTGACTTTTTTAAGCGAAGATACTTTCACCCGGCCGTCAATTTTATTCAGATTAATCAATTCCTCCATACTGCTGTCGTCTTCGCTGAGGAAGTTTGACAGCAAAAGGTTGTCGTCTTCGGGATTACTTCCGAGCAGACGCCCGTCATTATTATTGTTAGATACGTCAAATGCATTATTAACCAAAGGACGAATAACCAGCAGGATAACCAAAATCGCCACGATTGCGACGCCGATACCCTCGGCAATACGGATCAGCTCGTCTTTGGTAAAGCCCATAATCAAAATTTCCTGCACTTCTTCAACCTCCGGCATCATATTTACAAAACGCATATTTTCCACTTCGACGACATCACCGCGGTTGGCATCATACCCCACCGCCGATTTGACCAGAGACGTAATCTGCTCCATTTCTTCGGGGGTTCGGCTGCGGTAGGCCATTTTGCCGTCCGCCCCTTTTTCATAAATGCCGTCAACCATAACCGCAACAGTCAGACGCTTAATCGAACCGGTATTTTTGACCTTGTTGCGAACGACCTTGGAAATCTCGTAATTAATTGTTTCTTCGGTACGGGAAGACTGCGAGGTCGTTCCGTTTCCGGTGGTTACGACATCGCCGTTGGGAATATTCTGGGCAACGGTCACCGGATTTTCACGGGTGTTGTTAATCCCCTCTTCGGTTACGGTTGCCTGCGAACGGACGACCTGCGTATCCGGATCAAAAATTTCCTCCTTGGTGACAACCTGGTCAAAATCCATTTCCAGATTGACCTGAGCCCGAACTTTTCCTTCACCGATAGTTCGTTCCAACAGGCTTTGAACCTGCTGACCCATTTTTCGTTCCTGTTCCAGCCGCAGAATTTCATTATTGGCTGCCGTCATCGCTTCCGGGTCTTCGTAGTTTTTAGTCAGCAAATTGCCTGCGTTATCGACAATTGCCACATTTTTGACATCCAGCTTGGGCACCGAGGCGGCAATCAGCTTTTGTATCGCCTGAATGCTCTGCGGACTCAGCGGCCCTTTGACGGTTTTTATCACAACCGAGGCTGATGGCGGCTGTTCTTCACGGGAGAACATTTCCCGCTTGGGCAGAACCAAATGGACACGCGCGTTTTTGATGTTATCGACAGTCCGAATCGTGCGGCCGAGTTCTCCTTCCAGAGCCCGAATCAAGTTAACATTCTGCACAAAATTGGTTGAACCGAGGGCATCGCTGTGGTCAAAAATCTCATAACCGACATTGGCTCCGCCGGAAGCCATGGCAATTTCCGCGGTATCGACCCGCAGTTTGTTAACCAAATCAACCGGAACCATAACTTCAGTTCCGTTTTTGGTTAACTTATACTTTACATTGTCAGTTTCAAGGCGGGAGATAATCTGTTTGGCATCTTCCAGTTCAAGATCCGTATATAAAACGGCATATTCGGTTGAGCTCATGCGGGCAACCATATACCCCAAAAAGCTGACCAGAAATATGATAATTGCCGCCAAAGACGCCAAACGCCCGGGCGACAGGTTTTTAATGCTTTGCCAAAAATTATTCACCGTAAGACCCATTTCTATCAATTACACTTCCAATTACCCTTATGATTAGCGTAAAAAAGCGTTTAAGGGAACGATAATTTTAAATATTCACAGCAGCGGCAAAATTTTAAACCCCTAAAAGCCCCGCCGGCATTGGCGGGGCGTCCTTTAGGAGGTTAATTTTGTTTGTGCAAATCTTTAAGAATCAGCTCTATGTCATCCGAGTCAATTCATCAAGCATTTCATCGGCCGTGGTAATAATCTTGGTAGCGGCCGAATATGCACGCTGGGTTACAATCATGTTGGAAAACTCGGTTGCCAGGTCGGTTTTAGAGGTTTCCAACGCCCCGGAAGTGATTTCACCGGCACCGTTGGTTCCGGCCATCTTCAACAGGGCCTGTCCGGAAGCATCGGTTTCCAACCAGGCGTTACCGGTCAGAGACTCCATTCCCTCAGGGTTGGCAAAGGTTGCCAAAGGCAGAATGGCAATCGGACGGGTTTCGCCGTTATCGAACAAAGCGGTTACAACACCGTTTTCATCGACGCTGACACCGGCATAGCTGCCGAACTTTGCACCGTCCTGCTTAATGTAGTTGGTGGTAAAGTTGCCGGAAAGGTTGGTTAAACCGTCATTGGTGCCGACATTGCCCATATTCAGGGTAATCGGAGTTCCGTGGCCGCTTTCGCCGGTCATATTTTCGGCGCCGTTGGCCCATTCAATTTCCATTGAGTTGACCCAGAATTCTTTCGGGGTACCGTCAGAGTTAAAGCGAACGGCCGGAACAATCGAACCCTGCTGGTCTTCGGTGGTATTGGTCTTAAAGGTATTGCCCAAAACCAGATTATCTTTGTTCTGGATGGTTCCCCAATCGCCGTCTTTGTTACGGATAACACCGTCGATAGCCGCTCCGAGATCAGTCGTATTAAGAGTGATATCGCCGCCGGAAGAAGAAGGCAGAATTTCCAAAGTCATACCGCTGGCAACAAAACGGTTCGGCTCATCCGCCGTGTTGTTCAGCGCAGTTACCAAAGACTGGACAATTTTTGTCGGGTCAATGTTTACGCCGCTGATGGCTTCAGAAATGTCAACATCCAGCGGATCATCCGGATCCGGCGTTGAGGTGAAAGTATAAGTTTTGCCGTTGATGGTAAGGGTTTTGCCTTCATAGTCAGCCGCTTTGGTGGAGTTAAAGTCAATGCGGGCACCGTTTTTGATATCATCGTCAATCTGCGGAATATCAAAAACACCGGTCGGAATACCCGTATCCGCACGCGGATTGACCGCACTTTGCAGACAGGACAGGGTTTTGCTGGCATCAATGGTCAGCGCCGAGCCCATGGTGGACTGCACAATGCTGATTTTGTTGCCGTCGGCGGTAAAGCGCTCGGCCGAAGGCATATTTTCTTTCAATGCGGTTTCAAAGTTTTTAACGAAATCGTCAACCGAAACAACCTGATTGCTGATTTCAACCGGAATATTGGCTCCGGCATAATGAGCGGCGTCTTTGACAAATTCAAAGGTATAGGTCTTACCGGTGCCGGCATCGGTGATGCTGATGGTTGAACCATTCTGCGGAATGGAAGAGAATTCCAATTGTCCGGCCGCATAGTAAACATCAGAGGTAAGGTCTTTGCCGTTTTCGGTATTGCCGGTCATGACCAGGCTGGCCGCACCGCTCGGAATACTGCTGCTCATAGCCCAGCCGTTGGCACTGGTTTTGGTATATTCCAGGCTCAGGTTGCTGGCATTGCCCAGACTGTCATAAATCAGCGCGGAAATTTTTTCCTTACCGCCGGCCGCGGCATTGGACGGGTCAAAAATCGGCGCACTGGAAGGCAGGTTGGCTCCGAGGCTGATTTGCTGGGTTGGAGTAGCCGTACCGCCGATGGTGGACAGGTTAACCGGACGCAGGTTGCGGTTATCAATAATGTTGTCATTGATGTAAACGGTTTTACCGTCGGTATCATAATAAGCTTTCATATAATTGATACCGTTAACGTTAACGACGCTGGCATTCGGATTGCCGTCCCAAGGCAGCAGAGACCAGCCCTGCGCATAGAAACCGCCGGTATTGACCAAATAGCCGTTGTCATCCAGCCCAAAACTGCCGGCACGGGTATAAGCCCACATGTCGCCTTCTCCCGGATTAGCCGCCTGATTGACAACAAAGAAACCGTTGCCGCTGATGGCCATATCCGTCGAAACCGAAGTTGACGACAGCAGGCCCTGAGCGCTGATTTCCTGACGCGGACGAGACTGTACGCCGCCCGGCGAATAAAGAGTTGACGTCGTTTGTTTGGTTACCAGGGTGGAGAATCGGGTATTCGTCACCTTGTAACCGATCGTGTTTACGTTGGCGATATTGTCAGAGATGGCGCCCATTGCACTGGACTGAGCGGCCAAACCTGAAATACCGGATTGTAATGCACCGAAAATACTCATTGTTTTGTCTCCTAAAGTTCAAAATTATAATAATCCGAGGGTTGCTGCACTTACTGCGGCTTCTGCCACATTTTTCAGAATACGGGAAGCCTGTTCGACGGCTCCGTCACCGTTTTCTCCGCCGGTTCCGTCTCCGGCTTCACCGGTGCCGTCCCCCTCTTCGGTACCGCCGTCTCCTCCTTCGGGAGGCGTGGTTTCATCTCCGGTACCTTCATCTTTATCAAAATAGTTATCGTCACGGATGGTCAGAATATCGCCGAGGCCTGCGGTTACCGCATCGCCCAGACCGATATAGACACCGTTGCTGTCGCTGGCCACACCGGTTACCTTACCGAAAATCGTGGTGGTAACGGTAGCGGAAGTTTCGCCGCTGCCGACCTTGGTCGAAACGACAATCTGATAAGCGCCGTCAGGAAGCTGGTTTCCGTCGGAATCCTTTCCGTCCCATTCAAAATCATGGGTTCCGGCAACGATTTTGCCCTGTTCGGAATAAACGACGTTGCCATCCAGGTCTTTCACCATAATAACAGCGCTTTCAACGTTTTTATCCAGCGTATAGGTTGCTTTGGCATGTCCGTCTTCCAACGGCATTACATCACCCAAGACCTGAGCGATTTTACCGATATAAGAAACGGCCTGCGCTCCCAAGTTGGACATGTTAAGATTAAGCAGGGTTTCCAATTTAGAGTTGGTCTGAATGGCCTGCTCAACGCTGGAATACTGTACCAGCTGGTTGGTGAATTCCGCCGTATCCATCGGGTCAAGCGGATCCTGATATTTTAACTGAGTGGTCAACAAAGTCAGGAAAGTGTTCATATCAGCGGAAAGCTGGTTACTGGCCTGCTGCGAAGAGCTGTTGGTTCCCGACTGAGTATAACCGTTTAACGCATTAATGTCTGTCATGATAATTCTCCCGGCTTACACGCGAATGTTCAGACCGTTCTTGCCGTCCCACGCGGTTCCGGCAAAGAGGTCTCCGACGGCGGCATCCATTGCAGTTTCCTGCTCCAGCACATCGCCGATGAAATTGCGCAAGTTGTTCCGTTCCTGATTTTGACCAGCCTGACCGTCATCACGGAAGCTGAAACTCAGGCTGCCCTCATCAGTCTGGAAACCGGCTTCGTTAAATGCCTTCTGCAAGTTTCCGATTTCCTTTTGCAAAATTTCGGCGGTTTCCGGACGGCTGGCGACAATATGCGCCTGAAGTTTGCCGTCTTTGCCGATTTGCATTTTAACTTCAATATGTCCCAAGTCTTCCGGCTTAAGCTGGATTTCGATTTTATCCACGCCTTTAACCGCAGACTTGGTAATGTTGACCTTAATCTGGTCGACAACTTCCTTACCCATGCCTTTATAGACATCGCGGAAAGAAGTTGAAGAGCTGTCATTGGCCGCTGAAGCTTTGGCGTTAGCAAGCATTTCGCCGCCTACGGTTCCGGCATGGGCGAGCGTGACAGAACCGGTCTCCGTCGAAACGGCAACCGCGGCCGTATCATCAGCTGCCGCATTGGAAACGGCTCCGGCCGTCATCGTCAGCGGCATTTCACGAATTTGATTTTGGGCCGCAGCCTGCTGTGCCGGCGTTTTGACTTCAGTCAGAGGATTGCCTTTGACGGCATCTTTGCTTTCAACCACGGCTGACAGCGTTTCATCGGACAATTTGGCATTTTTGACCAATCCACCGTCAACGGCATCGGCAATTTTTTCCTCTTTGACACTAACCTCGACTTTAACTTTACGATCTTCGCCGACGGCTTCTCCCAATTTGGCGGCCTGCTGCGCCAAGATATCCTGATCCGAAGCGGCATCGGCGGCAACAGCATCTGCATCAACAACGGGCGCATTCTCCGCCTGTGTCTTTTTCATTGCCGCCACTATATTTTGGAAAGCGTCAGCTTCCGGCGCATTCTCAACGACGGGTGCAACCAGCGGCTGCCCTTCTTCACCGGGCAGAACCGAAACAGACTGAACACTGGCATCGGCCAACTGAGCAGCCAATTCGGCACCGGTCGTCTGAAAAGTTTCACCGGTAGCCGGATTAACAACGGTAACCGTCCCCATTAAAGCCAAAGCATCCAACGAAATTTCCGTTCCCTCGGCCATACCGCTTTCCGACGCCGCTTCGCCCGATACGACCAGGGCATCTTCAGCGGCAGCAATTTCGTCAGCCCGTTCAGCACCGGAAACATCACCGGCGGCTTCCTTTTCAGTCGGCTTTTCGGCTGAGGGACGTTCGTTGCCGCCATTTTCAGCTTTCTCCAGCTTTTCTGCGGATGAATTATCTGTTTTTTCATTTTGCGGCTTTTCCGCTTTTTCGGCTTCCGGGTGCTCTTTCACCTTGTCTTCTCTGCGGTCAGAGGCGGATTTATTTTCAGTCTTCTGCTCTCTGCCGGCAACGCTTTTATCTTCGGCACGAGGTTTTGACAGATTTGAAGACGCGGCATTCTTTGCCTCGCGAAAATCAGCCTTTACTTCGACAGACGGCGTTTTTTCGCTTTCCAAACCCGCCAAAAGATCGCCGAAGCCGGTGGTATTAACCGCCGTTCCCTGCAAATTGGCACGATTGGCCTGCAAAAGATTCAACAGTCCGTTATTTACGTCTTTAATATCCATCATCAAAATTCCTTACAGAAATTGCTCTTGAGGATATATATGCAAAGAACGTGCCAAATTTTAAATACAGACAATTTAAAATAAAAAACACCGCAGGAGCGGTGTTTGCCGGCAATTTAACCGTAAGATAACATATCAGGCCACGGCGTAAAACAGCGAAAGAGCAAAGCTATCGGTTTCCGGCCATAATCCGCTGCTTATCGCGGTTCCAATCGCGCTCTTTCTGTGTTTCACGTTTGTCGTAAAGTTTTTTGCCGCGGCCGAGACCCACTTCCAATTTGGCCAGCCCCTTGGCATTAAAAAACAGACTAACGGCAACCAAGGTTGCTCCTTTGCGGGACAATTCACTGATAATCGTGTTGATTTCTTTGCGTTTCAGCAACAGTTTGCGGTCCCGTTTTTCAACATGGCTTTCATAGCCCTTATTGGCGTATTCGGCAATAAACATATTAGAAATATACAGTTCGCCGTCCTTTTCTATACCATAGGCATCGTTAATATTGGCATGCCCGAGGCGCAGCGACTTGACTTCGGTTCCCGTCAATTCCAGGCCGGCGGTAAATTTTTCGGTGATTTCATAATCAAAATGCGCCCGGCGGTTTTGCGCAACGCTGCCGGTGCTGATAAAATCAGATTTTGCCGCCTTTTTGGCCATAACTGAACTTTCCCTTAACTATTCTTTGTTTTTATTCTTTTTGGAAGCATCGGTTATCAACAGATCAGGCTTGCCCTGTTCCGCAGGAATCGGCGCCCCGGCGCGGATGCAGTGTCCGTCGATATACGCGCCCGGTTCAATGGCGATCGAATTATGTGCGGCATCGCCCAAAAGCTTGGCCGTTTTGGCAATAAACAGGCTGTCGACCACGGCTTTCCCCTGCAAAATGCCATACAGATGCAGGTTATTGGCGGTTCCGACAACCGCCCCTTTCAGGCCGATAACCAGTTCTTCACAGGTTATGTCGCCCTCAACGCGCCCGTCCACATGAACAATGCCTTTGCTGATGATGTCTCCGGCAATTTTGGTGTTTTCGCTGATAATTGAAGGAACCGGTACGGCTTCCGCATTTTTGTTAAATTTGCGGGCAAATTTCAAAAACAACATTTTTTTTAATTTCGTCATTTTCATTCAACTCCTAAATTTTGGCTTTGAGGAAGGGCAGCGGATCAACGTTGACACCCTTGTAGAGCACCTCATAATGGAGGTGCGGCCCGGTTGAACGTCCGGTGCTTCCGACCTCTCCGACCGTATCGTTAATTTCCAAACGGTCGCCTTTTTTAACATAAATCTTGTTTAAATGGGCATATTTGGTCTGGAAACCGTTGCCGTGATCAACGACAACCAGATTACCGTAAGCCCCGGCATATTCGGCACGGATAACCTTGCCCTGCCCCTTAACATTAACCTTGTTTCCGGTACGGCTGGCCAAATCAACCCCCTTATGGCGGGCTTTGGTTTTCTTAAACGGGTCGGAGCGGGTACCGTAACGGGAAGTGACCCAGTAGCTCCACACCGGTTTGCCCAGAGGAACGGAGAGCATCACTTCGCGATAATATTCGATGTCATCCACACTCTTGAAAATGGCAGAAACCTTATCTTCAATCCGCGGGTCATCCAGTTTTATTTTCAGAGGAACGTAAGGGCCGCCTTTGCTGTCTTTGCGCTTGGAATTGGCCATTGCGTTAAAGTACATGTTTTTACGCTTAAGCGCCACATTGACCGAAGAGAAAATCCCCTTAATCTTGTCAAGCTCCTTATTGGACAGGGTTTTAATTTTATCCAAAACTTCAAGTTCGGCGGTTTTAAGCTCGTCAATCGTCGCTTCCATCTGCTCCATCTGCTTTTTAAGCTCATCACGTTCGGAGGCGGCAATATCCCGCTGCAGCAGCGCTTCGCGGATAGAGGTTTTTTCGTTGACTTTTTTGTCGCTGACCCAGTCTTTTTTGCTGGTTATCTGTTTGATTTTTTCTTCGACAATCTGTGCCTGCCGACGATATTTTTCCAAACTTTTCTTGTCTCTTTGCTTTTCGGAATCAATCGAATTCAGCATGGCGCCGATGTTTTTGTGCAACGTCATAAAATCCGTCATCAAATCGACATAGGCATCTCTGGTTTCGACCAGCTCCAGATTCTGGGAATGAATCAGCACATCAGACTTGTGATACATGTGATAAGAATAGAAACTCCAGCAGGCCACGCAGAGAACCGCGGCCAGGAAAACAACCTGAGCCCGGGAAGAGATGTGAAACACCTTGGCGCAGCCCTGCGAACGAAAAATTATCTCTTTACTGGAAAAGAGCGGTTTTTTCTCGTTATAAAATTTATTGGGAACGTCAGGTCTTATAGAGTTTGATTTTATCATGCACTCACATTACATAATCAAAATTATGTAACTCTCGGTTAAAACAAAAATTGTTTTTATCTTATAGCAAAAAAAATATTTAAAATACAGTTTTTTTTGCGATTTTATCCCAAAGCGAGGCTATCTTATTGATTTTTATTTATTTTTCATAGCTGTCCAAAATGACAAATTCGTCATCTGCTGCAAAATTAAGAACAATGCGCGCACGTTCTTCCAACAAATCAAGGTCAAGGCTGTTTGAAGAAAGCAGGCGGACTTTCTGCTCGAGTTCACGCTTTTCGGCGTTATACTGTTCGGCCACCTGACGGGCATATTTGATTTCTTTGCTGAGGTACATATAACGCAAAAGACCGCGCTCGCCGTTCACGGTATAAAAACTGAAATAGATAAAGACCAGAAAAACAACTATCAGCCAGAGCGAATTTTTAAATTTATTCTGCAGATCCAAAAATAATCCCATCGACACAACCATTCCCAAACTTGATGATACAATCCAGACTCCGGACAGGCGGGCTACGCTGAAAGAATTGCACCATATTTAAGTTAAGAATTAGTTACTCGACGGGATTATTTCAGACCTGCAGCAAATTATCTGGCAACGCAGTCATTACCGACCCATTTCCAGCCGGTGATGACATTGTTCTGTACCAGAAATGACGTCTGACAGGTATATTCGGGATTGTAGCCCAGATTTTCGCCGTAAGGCGTAAAAGCGTAGTCGCCGTCAAACGGGGCATATACGGAAACGTCTCCCTGCAAAGAATAAGGATTGTACAAATAGAACTCGGAAGGAACATAAACATTGTCCGCTTTGGTATAGGTCAAAACCTGCGAGCCGTCGGCATTGATTTTACGGGCGCTCGGCTTGCCCCATTCGGCAATCAGTTTGTTTTCGCTTTTGCCTACCCAGCCGGCCAGTTCGGCATCATATTTTTCCGGCGTTGCGCAGCCGAAAAGAAAAATCAGCAGCAAAAGCGTGAAATAAATTTTGTGGCCTAAAGATTTTTTGTTTTTAACTCGTCTCATGTCGGTTCTCCTCTGAAGTGGCTCTCTTTTCCAGATAATCACCGGGCAGCGGATTTCGACCTAGAACAAAGCTCTAATTCCTGGCGCAGCTTGTTAATGCGCCCGATCCACTCCCAGGTGTGGGGATAAGAGGCATAATCAGCCTGCTCCAGCTCACGGGCGACTTCCGGTCCGGCAACCGGGTAAACCGGGCAGCTGCATACCGGTTCAGAGGGTTCCGCTGCGCATGAGCTTAAGCAAAGCAGAACGGCCGGCATTAGGACGGGCATAAATACGGGATTTTTCAACCTGAACATTTTCTTTTAATTCCTGTCTGGCGGTTAACATTTCTGTCCGGCATTGTTTCTGCCCGAGGTTATAAATCAACAGTCCCGTTGTCAGAAACATGGCCGAAACTATGACATAGCGAATCATCTTCTCTTCTCCATACGCATAAAAAGGGGAAAACGTTTGCCGCGTTTTCCCCTTATATATATTACGCCGGTTTGGGATATTCAGCCTTGACCCGCAAACAAGTCTGCACATAAGCCGAAAGCTGTTCTTTTCCTTCCGCTGCCAGCGTATCGTTACCCGAATTGATTTTAACCAGCGCATCATAAAGCATGTCCGGATCCGGATAAGCCTTCTGACGAAGCCGTTCATAGCCGTAAGGATGATAGACCGCACGTTCTTCAACGGCCGTTTCGGTTTCCGTATATTCAAAGCTGTAATACCCCTCGCAATCGACAAAGCGGTCTTTGTTCGGCAGAGTTCGCACCGGCTTGTAGCCGTCAGCCAGCAGCCGCTCCCGGTTACTGTCAAGATTATAGCCGAGAATGTTATTCATGCCGGAAGGTGCGTAAAACAGCACTCCGTTCACCAGTTTCGCATATTTATTCATTTTCCTCTCCTTTAAGGTTCAATCCGTAAATAAGTCAGTTTCATATATCCGGCTGCTTTTTTAGCCCCGTAGTCGGTTCCGGGGAAAAGCGAACCGCCGCCGCAGACACCGCCGGCATTGATTTCCGCCGAAACAATCTGCATACCGTCCATAAGGGTCGGCGCAGCGGTGCTTCCGGGACAGCTGGCATTAGCCGAACGGCCGCCGGGACAAAGGATACATCCGGCAATATAGGTGTCGTATCCGTTATGAGAATAGCCGCCGGTGCCGCCGCCAACCTGGATTTCCAGCGTTTTGTCATCGTCAAAATAAACTTCCCCTTTAAAAAAAGAACCGGCCGCCCCTTGGTTGCAGCCGATATAACACCATTCGCCGCCACCGCCGGAACAGCACATCAGTTCATATACGCCGCGGCTGACCGGCTGGCTGACATTTGTCATCGTGTTGTTGGCCGGCCGGTTTTCATAAACAACCGTACCGGGCGCATACGGATCCACGTCAGGCTTTCCCAAAGGCGAAAATTTGCATTTCAGCGTCATCAGTATCCCCCTTCCATTGAGGCTATCCAACGGGAGAAATCTCCCGGATTTTTATTGCGGAAAGTCAAAATTTTGGTCAGCGTATTGTTCTGTGTCAAATTCGGCTCTTTGCCGTTGAGCCAGTCCAGCGTTATGCCTTCAAACGTTACCGTCGCAAATGCGGTAAAGCAAAGATACAATTCAAAGGTTACCATATCGGCGGGGCGGCTCAGCCTTGAAAAATCAAACGTAATCGCCGCGGCGGAACTAATCGGCGGCGTCCGGTAAACAGTTACGCCGTCTTGCAAAACAACGGCAAAGTTTTCCGCCGTTTTACTCTGGTTATAAAGGCTGTTGACAGCATTGGCCGCCGCTTCCGCGGCTGAGGCTGCCGCCCGGCCGGCACTGTCCGCGGCATTTTCCTGCAATGCGGCGACGGCGCTTTGCATTTCCGCCACGCTTTGCCGTCCGGCTTCGACCTGAGCGGCCAGCTGTCGAACGACTGCCAGATTTTCACCGCTTTGGGAACAATAATCACGGCTTTGGTCTATAACGGTATCAAACTGATATTCCGAATTGACCAGACTGTTTTCGTCGGCACTCCAGATAATGGATTTTCCGGCATCGGGCATCGGCAGATTAATATTTAAATTGGTGGGAGCATACTGAGGAAAAGTGACGGTACGCCCGATTGAATCTTCCAGCTGCTCCAAACAGGAAAGCTGATAATCGAATTCCGCATTGACTTTGGAACTGCGGAACGGACCGCCCTCCTTAAAATCCGTGGTGCGTTTGAGTTCCAAATCGCGGTAAACGGTAATCAGTTTTCCCGCGGCCGGCGGCTCGGCAAAAACAACAATTCCGCCGGGAACCTCCTCGTTTAAGCTCAAAGAATAGCCGCCAATCTGCAAAACATCTTCAATATAAACTTTGACATTCTCCGGTTCATAAATAGTGAAAAAGAACTGGAATTCTTTCTGCTCGCCGTCGGCGGTAA
>ENA-ORUV01001046-ORUV01001046.1-human-gut-metagenome-genome-assembly--contig:-NODE-1046-length-13611-cov-2.24742_pt1 | contig 13611 bp, 9 predicted proteins | sample MGYA00242089_ERZ509229 | MGnify/ENA primary metagenome ERZ509229 (study PRJEB26280, sample SAMEA2338805) | human gut metagenome | biome: human gut; feature: human-associated habitat; material: faeces...
AGCGACAAGATCAAAGATGTTTTCAACAACTATGAGTTCAAAACACACAACCAGGGTGTATTCGATATCTACACACCGGAGATGAAGAGAGCACGTCACAACAAGATCCTTACAGGACTTCCGGATACTTACGGACGTGGACGTATCGTAGGTGATTACAGACGAGTTGCTCTTTACGGAATTGATTATCTGATCGCAGGTAAAGAGAAAGACTTCGCAGCATGCGATCGTCAGGGTATGAGACGTTATGATTTCCAGCTTCGTGAGGAGATCGCAGACCAGATCCGCGCTCTGAAGAAGATGAAAGAAATGGCTCAGATCTATGGCTTTGATATTTCCCAGCCGGCTAAGAATGCAAAGGAAGCATTCCAGTGGCTGGACTTTGGATATCTTGCAGCGATCAAAACTCAGAACGGAGCCGCAATGAGTGTTGGACGTATCTCCACATTCCTTGATATCTATATTGAGAGAGACCTTGAGAACGGAACCCTTACAGAGAAAGAGGCACAGGAGCTTGTTGACCATATCGTAATGAAATTCCGTATGGTTAAATTCGCTCGTATCCCGTCTTACAACCAGCTCTTCTCCGGTGACCCGGTATGGGCAACTCTGGAAGTAGCAGGTATGGGACAGGACGGACGTTCTATGGTAACAAAGAACGACTATCGTTTCCTTCATACACTTGAGGATATGGGACCGGCTCCGGAGCCGAACCTTACAGTTCTCTACTCTTCAAGACTGCCTGAGAACTTCAAGAAATATGCAGCAGACATCTCTGTTACAACAAGTTCCATCCAGTATGAGAACGATGATGTTATGCGTCCGGTATGGGGCGATGACTATAGCATCTGCTGCTGTGTATCTGCTACAGAGACAGGTAAAGAGATGCAGTTCTTCGGAGCTCGTGCAAACCTTGCTAAGTGTCTGTTATACGCTATCAACGGTGGTATTGATGAAAAGAACAAAGTTCAGGTTGGACCTGCTTACAGACCAATCACATCTGAGTACCTTGACTTCGATGAAGTAATGGAAAAATACGATGCTATGATGGAATGGTTAAGCAAACTGTATGTTGATACACTTAACATGATCCACTATATGCATGACAAATACTACTATGAAGCAGCTCAGATGTCACTGATCGACACAGATGTTAAGCGTTCATTCGCAACAGGTATCGCTGGATTCTCTCACGTAGTAGATTCACTTTGCGCTATCAAATACGCTAAGGTTAAAGCTATTCGTGACGAAGACGGAATCACAACAGATTTCGAAATCGAAGGAGACTTCCCAAGATACGGTAACGATGATGATCGTGCAGATGACATGGCTATCTGGCTTCTGAAAACATTCATGCACAAACTGAACAAGTGCCACACATACAGAAATTCTGTACCTACAACATCAATCCTTACAATTACTTCTAACGTAGTATATGGTAAGGCTACAGGATCTCTTCCAGATGGAAGAAAAGCAGGAGAACCACTTTCACCAGGTGCTAACCCATCTTACGGTGCAGAAAAGAGCGGACTTCTTGCATCTCTTAACTCTGTTGCTAAGCTGCCATACGAGCTGGCTCTGGATGGTATTTCTAATACTCAGACAATCAGCCCAAGTGCACTTGGACACACAGATGACGAGCGTAAAGAAAATCTTGCACGTGTAATGGACGGATACTTCGATCAGGGAGCACATCACCTGAACGTTAACGTATTTGGTACAGACAAACTGGTTGACGCTATGGAACACCCAGAGAAACCAGAATACGCTAACTTCACAATCCGTGTATCTGGATACGCAGTTAAGTTCATCGACCTGACTCGCGAACAGCAGTTAGACGTTATCGCAAGAACTTGCCACGATCATATGTAAAAGCTATGAGCCATGCATCAGATGAGACAGATGTTATAATCAAGCTTGCTTGAATTATGATATCTGGATCAGATGATATACGGCGACAGCCGTCAGCGAGATGAAGCAAAGCGGAATCGAGCTGCGCATGGCGGAGTACATGGCGAATTACATGTAATAAATAAGAAAAGGAGCAAAACTATGACCAAAGGATATATTCATTCTCTGGAAAGTTTCGGCTCCGTTGACGGTCCAGGTGTCCGGTATCTGATATTTACGACCGGCTGTGCAATGCGCTGCCAGTTCTGTCATAACCCGGACACATGGAACATGAATTCAGGGACTCTCTACACAGCAGATGAACTGATTGATAAAGCCTGGAAATACCGCACTTACTGGGGAAGTAAGGGCGGTATTACCGTCAGTGGAGGCGAACCGCTTCTGCAGATCGATTTTCTGCTGGAGTTGTTCCAGAAAGCTAAAGAAAGAGGAATCAACACGACACTGGATACCTGCGGGAATCCATTTACAAGAGAAGAGCCATTCTTCAGTAAATTCCAGGAACTTATGAAGGTGACAGATCTTGTGATGCTAGATATCAAGCATATTGATGACGAACAGCATAAGATCCTTACCGGACAGACGAATAAGAATATTCTTGATATGGCAAGGTATCTTTCTGATACCGGAAAACCAGTCTGGATCCGTCACGTCCTGGTTCCGGAAAGAAGCGATAAAGACGAGTATCTGCACAGACTTCATGACTTTATAGAAACACTTGATAACGTAGAGAAAGTTGAGGTTCTTCCATATCATACACTTGGTGTATATAAATGGAAAGAACTGGGAATCCCGTATCAGCTGGAAGGCATTGATCCGCCATCGAAAGAGCGTGTGGAAAATGCGAACCGGATTCTTGAAACAGCGAAATATCATGCATAGAATCTGCCGCTGGCAGTTGTATACTTTGGTATCTACAGGACCTGCCACTGGCAGCTCTTTACGAATGCATGGCAATAAAAATTACGGAGCACATAGAAATATGTGTTCCGTAATTTTTTTGTTATACCAAAGTATGCAAGAAAAGTTGCCAGTGGCAAGTTCTCTGTATCATGCAATTGTAAAAAGCTTCCGGTTATCAAAGAGATTGCAAGAATGTATCGAGTGGATAGAAATCAACAAAGTGTACAAGAAATATGATAAAAAGTCTTTTTTAGTATGTAAAATGTAGCAATTTGTCAATTTAGCCAATTAAAGTCTTGAAACATGCATAAAAATACGATAATATTATTTTTATAGATTTTTACCGAAGGAAGGAAGAAGAACTATGAATCTTAAAATTGGTGTGATTAAGGGAGACGGAATTGGCCCGGAGATTGTAACGGAGGCAATGAAAGTTCTGAATAAAGTTGCAGAAGTATATGGACATACCTGTGATTATACACAGTTACTCATGGGGGGAGCATCCATTGATGTTCACGGAGTACCGCTTACAGATGAGACGATCGCCGAGGCAAAAGCATGTGATGCAGTTCTGATGGGTTCCATCGGAGGAGATGCAAAGACATCTCTATGGTACAAGTTAGAGCCATCCAAGAGACCGGAAGCAGGACTTTTAAAGATCAGAAAAGCGCTGAATCTTTTCGCAAACTTAAGACCTGCAGTGCTTTATGATGAACTGAAAGGTGCATGCCCGCTGAAAGAAGAGATTACAGAAGGCGGATTTGACATGATGATCATGAGAGAGCTGACCGGCGGTCTGTACTTTGGAGAGAGAAAGACAGAAGAAGTAAATGGTGTAATGACAGCACAGGATTCTCTTACATATAATGAAGAAGAGATTAGATGAATTGCAAAACGCGGATTTGATATTGCAATGAAACGCCGTAAGAAAGTCACAAGTGTAGATAAAGCGAATGTACTGGATTCTTCCAGATTATGGAGAAAAGTAGTAGAAGAAGTTTCAAAGGATTATCCAGAAGTAACAGTTGAAAATATGTTGGTAGACAACTGTGCAATGCAGCTTGTAAAAGATCCGAAACAGTTTGACGTTATCCTTACAGAGAACATGTTCGGAGACATTCTTTCAGATGAAGCAAGTATGGTGACAGGATCGATCGGAATGCTTGCAAGTGCCAGCTTAAATGAGACAAAATTCGGCTTGTATGAACCAAGTGGTGGATCTGCACCGGATATTGCAGGAAAAGGAATCGCGAATCCGATCGCAACCATCCTTTCAGCAGCAATGATGCTCCGTTTCAGCTTTGATCTGGACAAAGAAGCAGATTCGATCGAAGCAGCTGTTTCAAAAGTATTAAAAGACGGATATCGTACGATTGATATTATGTCGGACGGAAAGACTCAGATTGGTACAGAAGAGATGGGAAGTCTGATCGCAGCAAACATTCAGTAATTGTCTGCTGCATAGAATTACGGATTTACAGAGTTATATAGAAGAAATTGAATAGAAAGACAACAGGAGGATAAAAAAGAATGAGAAGTGATACAGTAACAAAAGGAAAACAGCAGGCGCCTCACCGCTCGCTGTTCAATGCACTCGGACTTACCGAGGAAGAGATGAACAGACCACTGGTCGGTATCGTATGTTCATACAATGAGATCGTACCTGGACATATGAATCTGGATAAGATCGCAAATGCAGTAAAACAGGGAGTTGCCATGGCAGGCGGTACACCGATCATGTTCCCTGCAATAGCAGTCTGTGACGGAATCGCAATGGGACATATCGGAATGAAGTATTCTCTGGTAACCAGAGACCTGATCGCAGATTCTACAGAGGCAATGGCAATGGCACATCAGTTTGATGCGCTTGTTATGATCCCGAATTGTGATAAGAACGTACCGGGACTTCTGATGGCTGCGGCAAGAATCAATGTTCCAACTGTATTCGTCAGCGGAGGACCGATGCTTGCAGGACATGTAAAAGGACAGAAGAGAAGTCTTTCCAGCATGTTCGAGGCAGTAGGAGCAAACGTTGCAGGAACGATGTCAGATGCAGATCTGTGCGAATTCGAGAACAAAGTATGTCCGACATGCGGATCATGTTCCGGAATGTACACAGCGAACAGTATGAACTGTCTGACAGAAGTACTTGGTATGGGACTTCGTGGAAATGGAACAATTCCGGCAGTTTATTCAGAAAGAATCCGTCTTGCAAAGCATGCAGGTATGAAGGTTATGGAACTTCTTGAGAAGAATATCCGTCCAAGAGATATCATGACAAAAGAAGCAATCCTGAATGCACTTACGGTTGACATGGCACTTGGATGCTCTACCAACAGTATGCTTCACCTCCCTGCAATCGCACACGAAGTAGGAATGGATTTCGAGATTGATTTTGCAAATGGAATCAGCGAAAAGACACCGAACCTCTGCCACCTTGCACCGGCAGGCCCGACATACATGGAAGATCTGAACGAAGCCGGCGGTGTATATGCAGTTATGGCAGAGCTGAATAAGAAAGGCCTTCTGCATACAGAATGTATGACAGTTACAGGAAAGACCGTTGGAGAGAATATCGAAGGTGTGGTCAACAAAGATCCGGAAGTAATTCGTCCAATTGATAATCCATACACACCAACAGGCGGGCTTGCAGTATTAAAAGGAAATCTTGCGCCGGACGGAAGCGTTGTAAAACGTTCCGCTGTTGTAGACGAGATGCTGGTACACGAAGGACCTGCAAGAGTATTTGACTGTGAAGAAGATGCAATTGCAGCGATCAAAGGTGGTAAGATCGTTGCCGGCGACGTTGTCGTTATCCGTTACGAAGGACCAAAGGGAGGCCCTGGAATGCGTGAGATGTTAAATCCTACATCTGCAATCGCAGGTATGGGACTTGGCTCAAGTGTAGCGCTGATCACAGACGGACGTTTCAGTGGTGCATCCAGAGGGGCATCTATCGGACACGTATCTCCGGAAGCAGCTGTTGGTGGACCGATCGCACTGGTAGAAGAAGGAGACCTGATCCAGATCGATATTCCGAACCTTTCTATTCATCTGGATGTATCCGATGAAGAACTTGCGAAGAGAAAAGCAAACTGGACTCCGAGAGAACCAAAAGTTACAACCGGATATCTTGCAAGATATGCGGCAATGGTTACTTCTGGAAACAGAGGAGCAATTCTCGAAGTTCCAAAAGCAAAATAAATCATGACAGGGGAATGAATGGTATGCAGTTAACAGGATCACAGATCGTAATTGAGTGTTTGAAAGAGCAGGGCGTCGATACCGTATTCGGTTATCCGGGCGGAGCGATTTTGAACGTATACGATGAATTATATAAACATAAAAATGAGATTACACATATCCTTACGTCACATGAGCAGGGTGCTGCTCATGCGGCAGACGGATATGCAAGAGCGACAGGAAAAGTCGGTGTATGTCTTGCAACCAGCGGACCGGGTGCAACAAACCTTGTAACCGGAATTGCAACCGCATACATGGATTCGATTCCGGTCGTTGCAATTACCTGTAATGTAGGAGTATCACTTCTGGGAAAAGACAGTTTCCAGGAGATCGATATTGCAGGTGTTACAATGCCAATCACCAAGCATAATTATATTGTAAAAGATGTCAATAATCTGGCGGATACGATACGTAAGGCATTCGTGATAGCCAAAGAAGGAAGACCGGGACCGGTCCTGATCGATATCCCGAAAGATGTAACTGCGAACAAAGCAGAATTTACAGCACAGGAACCAAAGGTTGTAAAACCATCCGAAAATATCTGTGAAAAAGATCTGGAAAGTGCAGTACGTATGATCCGGGAGTCAGAGAAACCATACATATTTGTCGGTGGCGGAGCGGTATTATCAGGAGCCAGCAAAGAATTATATGAATTCGTAAAGAAGGTAGATGCTCCGGTTACCGATTCCCTGATGGGAAAAGGAGCATTCCCGGGAACAGATCCGTTATATACCGGAATGCTCGGAATGCATGGAACAAAGGCATCCAACTACGGAGTCAGTGAATGTGATCTTTTGATTGTCGCAGGAGCAAGATTCAGTGACCGTGTAACAGGAAATGCAAAGAAATTTGCCCAGAATGCAAAAATCTTACAGTTTGATGTAGATGCTGCAGAGATGAATAAAAATATTCTGATCACAGAAGGTGTGGTCGGTGATCTGAAAGTCGTTCTTCAGAAGATGAATGAGCGTCTGGAACAGCAGGATCACAAGGCATGGGTAGAACAGATCATGTCTTACAAAGAGAAATATCCGATGACCTATCATCCGGATGTGCTCAGTGGACCGTTTGTTGTAGAAGAGATCTACCGTCAGACAAATGGTGAAGCAATCATTTCGACAGAAGTCGGACAGCACCAGATGTGGGCAGCACAGTATTATAAATATACAGAGCCAAGAACACTCCTTACCTCAGGAGGACTTGGAACCATGGGATATGGTCTTGGAGCTTCACTTGGAGCCAAGGTCGGAAGACCGGAAAAGACCGTTGTCAATATTGCAGGTGACGGATGTTTCCGTATGAATATGAATGAGATCGCTACCGCGGCACGCCATAATATTCCGGTGATCCAGGTAGTGATTAACAACCATGTACTTGGTATGGTCCGCCAGTGGCAGAACCTGTTCTACGGACAGCGTTACTCGGCTACTGTACTAAATGATGCCGGAGATTTTGTAAAACTTGCAGAAGCTATGGGAGCAGAAGGAGTACGTGTGGCAACCCAGGAAGAATTCAAAGAAGCATTTGCGAACGCGTTAAAGAGCGGACATCCGGTGGTGATCGACTGCCAGATTGACAGTGATGACAAGGTATGGCCGATGGTTGCCCCTGGCGCCCCGATCAATGAAGCTTTTGATGAAAAAGACCTGGAAGCAAAAAATGCAGAATAGTAAAAGAAAAAAGTAAAGGAAAGTGGAGGAACAGCAGGCCCGGCCGTATTGCCGGAAGAAGTATTAAAAGAAGCAGCAGCAGAGATGTTAGACTATCAGGGCTGTGGAATGTCGGTTATGGAAATGAGTCACCGTTCATCGGTGTTCCAGGAGATTATTGAGACAGCAGAAGCCGATATCCGTGAACTGATGCATATCCCGGATAACTATAAAGTATTATTTTTACAGGGCGGAGCGTCTCAGCAATTTGCCATGATTCCTATGAATCTGATGAAGAATAAAGTGGCTGACTATATCGTAACCGGACAGTGGGCGAAAAAGGCAGCCAAAGAAGCAGAAAAATACGGAGAGGTCCATGTGATCGCATCTTCCGAAGATAAGACATTTTCTTATATTCCGGACTGCTCAGACCTCGATATCTCTGAAGATGCAGATTATGTATATATCTGCGAGAATAATACGATTTATGGTACGAAGTTCAAAGAGCTTCCGAATACCAAAGGAAAGACACTGGTGGCAGATGTATCATCCTGTTTCCTGTCTGAACCGGTAGATGTGTCAAAATACGGCGTTATCTACGGCGGTGTTCAGAAAAATGTCGGACCTGCAGGTGTTGTGATCGCAATTATCCGTGAGGATCTGATCACAGATGATGTATTAGAAGGTACACCGACTATGTTGAAGTATAAGACGCATGCAGATGCCAAGTCTTTATACAATACACCACCGGCATATGGAATCTATATCTGTGGTAAAGTGTTTAAATGGCTGAAAAAACAGGGCGGACTGGAAGCAATCAAAGAGCGCAATGAAAAGAAAGCAAAGATTCTCTATGATTATCTGGATGAAAGCAAACTGTTCAAGGGCACGGTTGTTCCAAAAGACCGTTCGCTTATGAATGTTCCGTTTGTAACAGGTGATAAGGACCTGGATGCAAAATTCGTGAAAGAGGCAAAAAAAGCCGGATTCGAGAACCTGAAAGGACACAGAAGTGTCGGCGGTATGCGTGCAAGTATCTACAATGCGATGCCGATCGAAGGGGTAGAGAAACTGGTAGAATTTATGAAAGCATTTGAAAAGGAGAATCTGTAATCATGTATAAGTATCATAATCTGAACCCAATTTCACAGGTAGGACTGGATGAATTCACAAAAGACTATGCACCTGTAAGCACACCAGAAACAGCAGATGCGATCCTGGTAAGAAGTGCGGCAATGCACGAGATGGAATTTGCACCGGATCTGAAAGCTATTGCAAGAGCCGGTGCGGGTGTGAACAATATTCCGCTTGAGAAATGTGCAGAACAGGGAATCGTTGTATTTAACACACCGGGAGCCAATGCGAATGGTGTAAAGGAACTGGTAATTGCCGGTATGCTTCTTGCTTCCAGAGATATCATCGGCGGTATCAACTGGGTACAGGAGAACGAAGAAGACGGGAACATTGCCAAAGATGCAGAAAAAGCCAAGAAAGCATTTGCCGGACAGGAGTTGGAAGGCAAAAAGCTTGGTGTGATCGGTCTTGGTGCAATTGGAGTTCTGGTTGCAAATGCGGCAACACATCTTGGTATGGATGTATATGGATATGATCCGTATGTATCCGTAGATTCTGCATGGAGACTGTCAAGAAGTATCCATCATACAACAAATGTAGATGAAATTTATGAAAACTGTGATTATATCACGGTGCATGTACCGGCACTTGACAGTACGAAAGGCATGATCGGAAAAGATGCACTGGGTCTTATGAAAGAAGGAGTGATCGTGCTGAACTTTGCAAGGGATGTACTGGTAGATTCCGAGGCAATGGTAGATGCACTTGTAGCTGGAAAAGTAAAACATTATGTCACAGACTTCCCGACACCGGAAATCGCAGGTGTCAAAGGCGCGATTGTAATTCCTCATCTCGGAGCTTCTACAGAAGAGTCCGAAGATAATTGTGCGAAGATGGCAGTCAAAGAAGTGATGGATTATCTGGAAAATGGTAATATCAAACATTCCGTGAACTATCCGGACTGTGATATGGGACTGAGAGGCGATAAGACGCGTATTCTGGTATTACATCACAATGTGCCGAATATGATCGGTCAGATATCAGCGATCCTTGCCAAAGACAATATGAACATCGCAGACCTTACAAATAAGAGTAAGGGAAAATATGCATATACGATGATCGATGTAGATTCTGAGGTGCCGGATGGTGTTGTAGAGGAATTAAAACAGATTGGTGAAGTGTTACGTGTACGTGTCATATGTTAAACAAAACTTAATAAATTTGTAAGAATCCCTTAATTGCGAAATATGTCGAATTAGAGTATCCTAGGATTGTGCAATGATATGAAATCTGGGGGGATACTAGGGATGGATAATACAGAAATTCGAAGAAGACGAAGGAATCGGAGAAGAGTAAGAAACATTCGGGTGGGTCTTGCTCTTTTTACTATTTGTATAGTTGCGATTGCAAAACCGGCGCAGATAACCATACAGGTGGCGGATGTAGAGATTAAGCAGGGAGAACAGCTTCCGGCTTATTCGGCGGACATAAAGATCCGGGATAAAGATAGAAACAAATTAACAAAAGATTATACAGCAGAAGATTTCGCTAAAGATCTGAAAAAAGGAAAGAATATTACATTTTTAAGCAAAGCGGATGCGAATACAGAAGGAACGTATGTGATCATTGCGAAATTAAATTCCAATATTAAAAAAAATCTGGAAGGAGACTGGAAAAAGAAGGTACAGGTTACAATAAAGAACGGAACATGTAAGGTAAAGAATCCGACTGGTGTATGGGAAGGAAATAAATTTAAAAAATACGATGGAACATATATAACATCGGATTTTGTGGTATCAAAAGGAAATACATATTATTTTGATTCGGATGGAAAGAAAGTAACCGGCTGGCAGATGATAGAAGGTGCACTTTATTGCTTTGATAATAAAGGAATTATGCAGAGATCCGGCTGGGTGGCCAAAGATGATGGAAAGGCTTATCTGACAGATGAAGGAAAAGCACTGACCGGCTGGCAGACAATCAATGAAAAAGAATATTATTTTGATTCCAAAGGGATTGTAGCAACGGGAGAGGTAAAGATCGGACTTGAGAAATGCAAATTCAACGAAAAGGGTGAGCTGATTTCGAAAGAAAAAGTAGCAATAGATCCGAAAAAGCCAATGATCGCACTTACTTTTGATGACGGTCCGGGTCCAAGAACGTCAGAACTTCTGAATCAGTTGAAAAAGTATAATGCGCATGCGACATTTTTTATGCTTGGAAAAAATGTGAAATTATATCCTGATGCTGTAAAGCAGATGCTGAAAGACGGAAATGAACTGGGAAATCATTCATATGATCACCAGCAGCTGACAAAGATTGATGGTGCGGCAGTAAAAAAAGAAGTTGATGATACGAACCGGAATATAAAAAACATTTGTGGAAGTCCGGCAACGCTGCTCAGACCTCCGTATGGTGCAATCAATGATACGGTAAAGTCGAATGTGGGCATGCCAATGATTCTCTGGAATGTAGATACACTGGACTGGAAGACAAGGAACACGCAGAGCACGATTGACAGTGTAATGAAGAATCTGAAAGATGGGGATATTGTACTGATGCATGATATTCATAGTCAGACGATTGACGCAGCACTGGAACTTATCCCGAAACTTGAAGAAGAAGGTTATCAGCTTGTAACGGTTTCGGAAATGGCTGCGGCAAAAAAACAAGATCTGAAAGACGGAACGGCTTACAGTGATTTTACAAATTAAACAAAAGAACCTGCCAATGGCAGGTTCTTTTGTTATCACAGTATGCAAGAGAAGTCGCCGGTGGCAAGTTCTCTGTATTTTTACAAAGTACCGTTGTGTTTCTCAAGAAGACGGTGAATCTTCTCAGTTGGATCCATAACTTTTCCGATACTGATGTCATGATTCATAGAATCAATGATCAATGCAATGAATTTACTCATGTCTGCAATCAGGAAATAAGGTTTTTCCTTTGCTTCGGCAGGAAGATAAGTAAGATTGGTAGTAATCACACGGTCGATATATCCTTTTTCATAATATTCATCGAATTTCTCGAATCCGTCTGTAAAAAGTCCGAATGTAGTGCAGACAAATACGCGGTTTGCTCCACGGTCTTTAATCTGTTTTGCAACATCGAGCATACTTTCACCGGAAGAAATCATATCATCAATGATGATCGCATCTTTTCCATCAAGATGTTCACCTAAAAATTCGTGAGCGACGATCGGGTTTTTACCATTTACAACCGTTGAATAGTCACGACGTTTGTAGAACATACCCATATTCACGCCCAAAACGTTAGAGAAGTATACAGCACGCTGCATAGCTCCTTCGTCCGGACTGATGATCATTAAGTGTTCTTTGTCTACTTTAAGATCCGGCTCAGCTTTTAACAATGCTTTCATGAACTGATACGGAGGATTGAAACTGTCAAATCCGTGAAGTGGAATGGAATTCTGAACACGTGGATCGTGGGCATCAAATGTAAAGATATTAGATACACCCATATCGATCAGTTCCTGAAGTGCGAGGGCACTGTCCAGAGACTCACGTTTGGTACGCTTGTGCTGACGGCTTTCATAGAGGAAAGGCATTACAACGTTGACACGGCGTGCTTTTCCGTTAGCAGCAGCAATGATTCTTTTTAAATCCTGAAAATGGTCGTCTGGTGACATATGATTTAAATGACCATTTACAGAATAAGTAAGACTATGATTGCAGACATCTACCATGAGGAAAAGATCTGCCCCACGGATAGATTCTGTCAGAAGTCCTTTGGCTTCTCCACTTCCAAAACGTGGACACGGACAATCGATCAGGTAATTGTCACGCATGTAATTATAATATAATGGTGAATCTGTGTTCTTGTCCATTGTGCTTTTTCTGAATTGTACAATGTAATCATTTACTTTTTCACCAAGTTCGCGGCATGATTCCAGAGCACCGATTTTAAGTGGTGCAACAGGAAGACCGCTTTCCATTAATTTGATATTTGGCATAATAAAAACTCCTGTGTATTTTATATGATAAGTTACTCCTAATTATTTATATCACTTTTTCTATAAAAAGGTCAACTACTGATTGGACTATTTGACAAAGGTAATGTATAATAGTATCGTTAAGTGACAAATATAGAATGAAATATAGAGGAGAGTTAAGATGAGTAAACCAGTAGTTGCTATTGTGGGAAGACCAAATGTCGGTAAGTCGACCCTTTTTAATGTACTGGCGGGAGAGATGATTTCGATCGTCAAAGATACGCCTGGAGTAACAAGAGACCGTATCTATGCCGATGTTACATGGCTGGATAAAGAATTTACTATGATCGACACAGGGGGTATTGAACCGGAGAGCAAGGACATTATCCTTTCTCAGATGAGAGAACAGGCACAGATTGCCATTGATACTGCAGATGTGATTATTTTTATCACAGATGTAAGACAGGGGCTTGTAGATGCAGATTCCAAGGTTGCGGATATGCTTCGAAGATCCGGGAAACCAGTTGTACTGGCTGTGAATAAAGTTGACAATTTTGATAAGTTCATGCCGGATGTATATGAATTCTATAATCTGGGAATTGGTGATCCGGTGCCGGTATCGGCTGCTTCCAGACTGGGAATCGGTGATATGTTAGATGCAGTGATCGCACATTTCCCGGAACATGAAGCGGAAGAAAAAGAAGATGAACGTCCGAGAGTGGCAATCGTAGGAAAACCGAACGTAGGAAAATCTTCTATCATTAACAAGTTGACAGGAAAGCAGCGTGTGATCGTATCTGACGTAGCCGGAACGACCAGAGATGCAATTGATACAAACGTTAAGTATAACGGAAAAGATTATGTCTTCATTGATACTGCCGG
>ENA-ORUV01001102-ORUV01001102.1-human-gut-metagenome-genome-assembly--contig:-NODE-1102-length-12959-cov-3.55138_pt1 | contig 12959 bp, 7 predicted proteins | sample MGYA00242089_ERZ509229 | MGnify/ENA primary metagenome ERZ509229 (study PRJEB26280, sample SAMEA2338805) | human gut metagenome | biome: human gut; feature: human-associated habitat; material: faeces...
GTACGCGTGAGCGCCGGTGCGTAAAGATTTCCCTGACCGTTCTGCCAATGGGACTTTTCACTTTCAACGAGCGAGAGGCTTCCGCCGCCCACGCTCCCGACAATGCTGCTGGGGTTCTTCAAAGTCTGATGCCAGTCGGGAAGCTCAACGGCATGCGCGTCGTGAACCGCCTGAACGGGGTCGCCCGCGGCGCTGGGCTCAGCTGCCGCCAGAGGCGGGCAAAAGAGGATTGCGGCGGCTGCCGAAAGGATGGGGGTCGGATGATTGATTAAGGCGGAGCAAGCTGCCAAAAGGGGGGAGAACTTCATAGCGCGCTGGAAGTGAAGAGAATGGAAGGGCAGAGATCAACGCGGTTTTGCGCCGATACGGCCGGGCGGCTGCTGCAGTCGAAGCGTCAGGGTTTTAAAAAACGAGCTTCGTCCGTCAGCCGGGCGTCAGCGATTCTTCTTCGTGCGGCTTCCCGCACATCTTCGTTGGCGGCATGGTCTGCCGCCCAGGCGAGCGTCCAGAGCGGCCGGACGCTGCCTGGGAAGACTTCAATGGCAGTGCGTCCAAAGATCACGAGAGCCGGCACCTGAGGTTCATGGTCAATTTGATCTCGCACAGCATGCCAAACCTCGGAACTGACGGCTGCGGAAACCCCGAGCCGTTCGGCCAATGCGCCCAGACGGGCGGCTTCCTGACGGTCGATAACAAAGGGAGACAGAGGCTTATCGGCCGCGCCGGCAGGATGTGCTTGTGATGCCGCAGGCTCCGGCTGCTTCTGAAGGGGTTCGACGCTGCGGTGAATGACCGGCAGCCCGGAGAGCACAAAAGGAATGCCGAGCCGGACAGCATCCCGCGCGAGCATCTGATCGTCCGCGAACGGAAGGTTCGTGCTCCAGAGGAGCACAATCGCGTCTGGATCGGTCGAAACATCCGCTTTCGGTGCGGACGCTTTATCTGCAGCCGTTTGACCTTTAGGCACCCTTCCCGCTGAGAGCGATGCGGTTTCGGCGTTTAATGCCGCTTCCTGAGCTTCCATGATTTCGGAGCGAAGCGGTTCAATTTCAACTGCTGAATCAGCTGAACCGGCATTCGCAGCGTTGGAACTCAACATCGCAAGACCGGCGGCGGCCGTTGCGCCGATCAGGCTCAGCGTGACGAGAACGCTCGTCGGCAGGCGGCAGGAAAATGGGCGGAGTATTGGGAAAAACTTTGACATAAGCAGAGATCTCATTCAACGTGAAGGCGGGCTTCCGGCGGGCTATAGGGGGAATGCGTTTCTTAGGGGTGTTGCGCTGGAGACGGCGAAGGAAGCGCTTTTTCTTCCACAAGGAGACCGTCAGCGGAGAGTTCGGCCTTAGCGGGAAGTGCAGTGACGCCGAATCGCCTGCGCAGGGATCCGCCCTGATCAAACCAAAGCCTCAGCTGCGGGAGCGCTTGGGCAGCTTCGGCGAGGTCACCCTGAACGAGCACCGTGCGGAGCGCCTCCGTTTTTGCCAGGCTGCTCGGCATGAGCTCTGAGCCTGTTTGACCAGGCAAAAGCACGTTTTCGGCTTCTTTGGCGGCCCAGCGCCGCTGCTCAGGATCGCTGCCGTCAATCAGAAGGAATTTGCGGTGAAATGCACTCAAACCGCCAAAGCGGCTGACTGGGGCGCTTGAAACGGCCGAGCTCGCGTGAGGGGCGTCCTGAAATCCCTCTAAAGCACGGCGAAGTTCAGCGGGAAATATTTCTCGGTGCACGCGGTCAGTTTCGGCTCGCGGCAGCGCTGATGCGGGTTTTGGATGCTGCGCCCAGGCCGTCAGCCGATCTTTGGCAGCCTGCTGCCGGCGCTTAAATTCGCCGGCAGCACTGAAATGCTCAATGGTGAGTGAAAGAATTTCCGCCCAATCCGGCATCTGGTTGGGATGGAGTTCTCCGAAAGCTTCATGGACGACAACGGGCCGATGCAGTTCGGTCGGCGCACAGGTGCTGCAGACCTCACGGAGCGGCAGCATGGGGGCGCCGGGCATGGCCCAGACATTGGCTGCCGGACCGGCTGAGAGGGTCAGGAGAGCTGACGTGAGACGGCGGAGCGGCATATTGACAAGGTAATTCATAATGATGTTTTAGTTTTCAGAGCAGCATTGGGCAGCCCTTCTTCCAAAAAAAGAGAGAGAAAGAGGGCGCATTCAGTCGCTGTAATGTCTGATTCGGTTTTCGGTTTGATCGGAGAGCTTTGATGCGCGGGCCCGCATGATGCCTTCGGCGACGGTGCTGAGGTTTCCGGCACGGATTGCTGCGGCCGAAGATGCGAGATCATTGACGCCGCTCGTCATGCAGCAGTCACGGCGGCGCCACAGGAGAATTGCGCCGTCTTCGCCCGCATAGGGAAAAGTCTTCCCTGAGCCCCAGAGCGCGGTGGATCGTCCGATCGGCTGGCAGCCGCCGCCCGAGCTCGCGGAAGTGGAGCGCGAGGGAAACATCAGCTGGGTGCGCCAGACATCTTTTTCAAAGAGAGGCTGTACGTAGCCGCTGCACTGACCGGCACTGCCGTGCGCGTACCAGAGCACGCCTTCGCGAGAGAGTTTCATGGCAAAGCGGTGCGCCATTAAATGCCAGGCCTGAAGCGGGCTCACCTGACCGGCCATCCAGCCTGAGAGCGGGAAGACGGACCCCTGACAGCCTGAACACCAGTAGAGCGTTTTTTCGGCGAGTCCGACAGAGGCGGCGCCGGCGGTAAAGAGCGCGGCGTCGGGGGAAAGGAGAAAGCTCGAAACAGAGTCATCCCAAAGGGGATCGAGCTCAGAGAGATAGGCAAGATCCCAAGGCGACTGCTCAAGACAGCTGTTGTCTAAGAGCGCTTCCATGACAAAGAGCCACGGGCTTTGATACCAATGCACCTGCCAGAATGCTGTCCGCCGAGTTTCGCGAAAACCTCTCGGCGTACGGGCATGGTCGGCGGCGCGGATGCCGGAAAGATCAAGCTTCACGCCCCCTAAAGAGGGAAAGCATCCGCTGTGCCGCACGATTTCCGCTGTGCGAAGCGGTTCCCAAAATCCAAGGTTGATGCCGGCACGCGTATTGAGACCGGATCCGCAGGCGCAGAGTCCGCGGGCATCGGTCTTCACATCGGGGAGCGAGCCGCTCCCTGAAACCGAAGCTGTTCCGGCAATCGTGATGGGGGCGGTGCACGACCAGCAGACATCAGTAAGCGGGTTGGGAATGCGCCCGGGGCAGGTGCCTGCGGAAGAACCGGCTGCAAATGCAATCCCGAATGCCAGACCAAAGAGGCGCAGCAGAGCTTTGGGCTTCATTGAGAAGATGCTCCGTTGGCTGAGGCCGTCTCTCGCTTTGTGCGCTCGGCGGCATGCATGGCTCGGCTGGCGCGCAGCTGTGCTTCGGCCTTTTCTTCTTCCTTTCCAATCAGAATGAGGAGCTGCTCGCGCCGGCGCAAAAAGAGCTGCCGAACGGTCAAAATGCGTTCCGCTGCGCCCAAGTTTTCCGGCTTGGGCGGCACACAGATCGGCACACGGATGAGTTCGCGATAAGCCTGCAGATATTTGAGGCGCTTTCCGGCTGGAAGATTGGCGATGCCTTGGGTGTATTCCGTTTCATTCCAGCGCGACAAATGCGCCATTTCTGCGAGCGTTCGTTTCCAGACAGGAACGGCAAGTCCGTTTTTCTTCATTGCCTCGGCCGGCAGCTGGTCAAGACCCAGAATGCCGGTGGCCGAAGTGGCTGTAAAACCGCCGATGCGCGGTTCAATGACCGTGGGAAATCGGTCAAGCCCGAAGCAGGCAGCAATGAGCCCCGCCGGATCCGATACGAAAGGAATTTTGAGTCTGGCGGCCGGATTTTCCTTCACGCGCGGATCCATGCAGATAAAACCGATGGAAGGATCGGTAAGCCAAAGATCGTGAAGGAGTTTTTCGGCGTGAATGGTAAAGCTCGAAATGAAGAGGAGCGGACGGCGGTCAGCCCAAAGCAGGGAAGCTTCGCGGAGCTCAGGACCCTGCAGGCCGGCAGTGCGTGCACACGCCTCAATGGCGCGGGTGATGCGGTCAGAACGCTCCCGCAGGAGCGTGCGGGCCCAGCGGATAATGCCGAGCGCCCAGGCCGATGAACGGCGGACAATGTGCCCGTCATTCTTGGCATCCCAAGGCGTCGGGGCCGGACGGCGGAAGATTTCTGCCGAAACTGGCGGCAGTTCTGCACGAAGCCATCGGTTCATGGAAGGGACAGCTGCTGTATTGATGGACTGACGCTTGATCTGACGTGCGCGAAGGGCGGCGAGCTCTTCGGTTTCATGCAGAAGCTTCCAGACGCGCTTCGGCGTCAGCGCTTCGGCGCTTGCGAGCTGCGCGTCGGTTTCGGGATCGATAAGACTGGCGCGAGCCAGAAGGAGCTCAAGCATCGCTTCGCTGGTGACGTCCGGACCGATCTCATGCCAGGCCGAGACGGCGCGGGCAAGGAAAGCCGTGTCTTCAGTGCCGGGCGGCTCGAGGCGGCGGTTTTCCAGACGCGCATGAAAGGCATGCTTAAAGCATTGCCCGTCAATTTGGATGGGTTTGACGGCTTCCGGGAAAGCCTGAAGCGGATCGTGCGGTTCTTGGGGATCGCTTTCAGCAGGAGTGCTCTTCAGCGTGCGGATGTCGTTATGCATGGTTACGGGTGTTTGTGATGCAGGATTGGGTTGGAATGGGTTTGAGCAGGAACCAGAAAAAAGGAGCTACGGCTTGGCGAGAAAACGCTCCCAAGCAAGCCGCCTCGCATCAAACTGCGGATCATCGTTTGGCAAGGATTCGAACTCCGCGGGAATATCTGACGGCTCGGCTGATGCTTTGTCAGCCTTGACGCCCCCGCGTTTGGGCGAGATGCCGCTTTTTCCCATCCAGCCGCGTGCTGCGGCATCCTCAAGGACGCGCTGATCAACGGCATCAATGCCCAGCCGCGTCAGCACGAGGGGCGTTAAGTCAAGCACTCGCTTGGCGTCTTTACGGTCTGTTCCGGGGGGAAACATCAATTCGGCGCTGGAAAGCACGGGAAGTCCTGCTGCGTGTTCACGAAGGGTGTCGCGCACCGCTTGATCAATGGCAAAACGGTCGAGGCGTGCGAGTTCCGGGCGTTCTGGTTTCCCAGGTTCGGCATAGGCCATGCGCAGGAGTGCCGTGCGGGTCTCAACAGCTTCGCGGTCAATCAATGCGAAGACCGGTGACGGATGAAAGTGTGTCCATCCCCAGAATCCCGCGATCAGCGTGCAGACGGCGGTGAGCAGTCCGGCCGCGCGGAATCGTCCGCTGGGGTACGGACGGCAGGTCCTAGGGCGGGGATTCCAGACCTGAGGTTCCCTTGCGGGCAGGACAACGCCGTTAAGCCCTTGAGACTGGCGCTCCAGTGCGGTCAGTAGAGCTTCCGTCGGCGTTTGCGGCATGGGCGTTTCCGCGCCTGACGGCGTCGGCGGGTGTGATCCGAAGGCGGATACGCCGTTTCTTTTCAGTTGTTCAGCCTCCGCCCCTAAAACGCGGCGTTCCAACTCAAGGTCTTCGAGACCCGCAGCTGTGAGCGAAATCATCTTTTCACAAAGATTCGGCAGCCGCGGGTCAAACGGGTCGGCGTTGTAGAGCCTTTCCGCCTCAGGCCGCAGTCTGCGGCGTTCGATTTCACGGCTTAATGCTGAAACGCGTTCCGGTGCATCCGGGAAGAGCTCCCAAAGGATGGCGGTGCCGCTGCCGAGCGCAGTATCGCCATCGAGATCAGTGCTCCACTTCTGAGCTGCAGCTAACTGTGCTTTTGCTGCCGGGGTTTCAAGCTCAGCGGCTTGGCGCATGTCGCCGAGCAGGACGCCGGCTTCTTCACGGCGGCGAGCATCGCGGGCAGCTTCCTCGAGGAGCGTTTTGTTCACTGCTTCAAATTCAGCTTGAGCTTTCGCCAGCGCGTCGCAGCTTTCGCCGCTGAGTCTTTGACGAATCAGTTCTTCAACCTGAGGATCGAGCAGCTTTTCCATGGGCTTGGGTTCAGGTTCGGTTTTTTTCTTAAAGCGGGCGGACGACCGTGAAACGCTCGGCAGTTTTTCGAACGTCAGCTGCGCAGAGCGGGGCTGTGCGGCCTTTTCATCTGCGTTTGCCGGCGCACCTAGGGGAGTCCCATCACTCTCCGGCGCAGTTTTGATTTCAGACTCAACTGCCTTCGAAGCCGTGTTTTCCGGAGCTTCCGTCGTCATGGACGGAGACGCCAGCAAGTCGAAAATCTGCGGAAAGTCGGCAGGCAGAGACGCTTCAAAAGATGCGGGCTCACTTTCGGCACTCTGCGCATCCAAGCGGCGTTTCTCTGCATCCTCAGTCTCAGAAGGCGCGGCTGGAGAAAGCGCGCTGACAACGGCCTCTGCGGGTTTTAGAGGCGCCGGATGCTTCTCGGCAATTCGTGAAGCATCCTCATCGGAGGGTTCATTTATTTTTCTCTTTTCTAAAGGCGGATTGGTGCTGACCGGCTCCGCTGACTGAGCCGCAGCATTCGTCTCGGCCCCTTCAGGCGTTTCGCTCATTGCGCAGCGCAGCGTGTCGAGCGAATCGAGGTTCCTGGCAAGCTGATTGGCCCGGCGGTGCTTGAAGCCGTTAATCGGTTCGCCCATTGGAGTCAATTCCGCAGGCGCTGAGGTCTTTGCGGCTTTGCTGCACTTTGCCGGTTTCGCGGATTCTGCGCGTTTGCCCGACGAAGGCGCTTTTGCGCTTTTGGAGGCAGTTTTGCCTTTGGCTGATTTCCCGGATGGAGCCGCTTTAGAGGTCTTGGCGAGCTTGGCGGCTTTGACGGCTCCCGAAGCGGGCGTCTCTGAAGGATTCGATGGGGTGAGGTCAGAGGGTTGGGCCGCAGACTGAGTTGTTTTTTGTATTTTGGACGGTTCTTTGGTTTTTTTAGCAGCGGTCATGGGGAAAAGAAAGATGAAGATGGAGGAAAGCAGGTCTTAGGATGGGCAGAGCTCGCCGCTCACTTTGGGTTCAGGCGGGAGCCGCCCCTGCGCGGTGTATTCAATGGCCTGCGCGAGCGGTGCTCCGGCTGCCTGCCAGCGGCTGACGCTTTCCACTTCGGCCGGCAGCGTCGAATAAACGACTCTGGAGTAGGGGTCGAGGAGCAGTCGGCCGACAGCGGCAGGGTCATCTCCCACTTTGACTACCATTTCGCTCCAAGCGCCCGCTACAGTGGTGAGCGATGCAATCGCTTCAGAAAGCCACGGGTCGTGAACCATGCGTCCGTCGTGCTCGAGGGCCTTGATGTTGTCGGCGTCTTGGCGCAGAAAAATGCGTGTGTCGGCGCACCGCCATGCAGCCTGTGCGGTTTCGGACATGTGAAAGTCAGCTATCGACTGCGTTGCGGTGACGAATGCGCCGTTGAGCTTTCTCGCCCGGCGGTAGCCTGTTTCAATAAATCGTCCTGATGCGCCTTCACCCATCAAGTCCCAGGCTTCATCAATCAAAACGAGTTTGGCTTCTGATTTTGGACTTTGACGCATTGCGCGGTCGATGGAGAGCATGAGCGTCATCAGAACGCCCGCGCGAAGCCGCTTGTGAGCGGAAAGACCGTCGAGCTCCAGCACGCAGAAACGTGCTGAGGAGAAGTCAATTGAACGCCCGGAACCGTCGAACCAGCGTTCAAAAGCGCCGCCTTCGGCATAGGGTTCAAGCATCGCCGCCATTTTGAGAGCAGTGCGCTCAACAGCTTGATCGTCGCCCGGCAGGCGGTAGCCCAGGAGGCTGCGCCGCAGGCGCTCCATTGAATTGCCTGCAGGGAGTCCTTCGAGACGGCAGCGCGCAATCGCGCTTGCGGTTTCCAATACGCATCGCGTCAGAATGGATTCGCTGTAATCGTCGAGGCCTTTGGCGGTCATAAGTTCGCTTACGACCTTGACCACCATCTCGAGCATTTCGGCTGAGTCGTCTGTGTCCTCTGCTTTGCTCCCGTTTGTCATGTCAGGAAGCATGTATTGGAAGGGATCCAGGTTCCAGACGGCGTTTTCGCCGAACTCGTAGAAAGATCCGCCGAGCACGCCGCATAGTTTTTGGTACGAGTAGCCCGCATCGATTACCCAGACGCGGCCGCCGGTCATTAATGTCGACGCTGCAAGTTCATTCATCACCACGGATTTGCCGCTGCCGGGCTTTCCGACCACGGTTGCTGAGTAAGAGCCGTGCGCATTGGCGAACGGATCGATGAAAAAGAGCTGTCCTTTGCGCCCGACAAGCATGAGAAGCGGCGTGCGTGTGCTGCGTCCGGGACGAGGACCTGTACCGCGGTATTCCGTCATTACCGGCATGCCGCAGACCGCCGCGGCGGCTGTGCGGCGCGTGAGCCGCCTCATCACTTCAAGGTCTTTCATCATGGCCGGACCGGCGCCGCAGGGCAGCACTGTCATGAAAGCCTGAGCATGAAGCGCCGTGTTTTCCTGCAGATCAATGGAAGCTTTTCTCCCCAAGGCCTGAGCAGCCTGAACGGCCTCAGCAGCTCGGTCAGACGGGGCCAGCACCACCATTTGATGGAGCATCCGTGCAACGCCGCCCATGCCGTCAAAGCTTCTTGAGGCGGCGGAAAAATTTTTATAGGCTTCTTGGTAGTGCGAAACGATGCTGCCGATGGGGGTGTTCATCATCTGGCGCGTGCGAAGCGTCATGGCGTTGACACGCGCTTTCTCGGCTGCTGCATCCGGGATTTCCAAGAGCGACGTGAAGAGAAAGGGGCACGGAATCTGTGCTCCCGACCGCCCGGGTTCTCCGAGAAGCAAAGAAATATGAGCGAGACTGAGCCGCTGCGGATAATTTTCTGCCGAGAGGCCAACCGCGCAAATCTCGCTTTGACCTTTTCCCGGCGTCAGTCCATTCTGAGGGGTTTTTGCCTCAGTGCAGTGACCGCCGCCCGCAAACCGAAGCGATTTCTTTTCGACGGTCAGTTCAGTGTCGCGATCTACGAGCTGCCAGCGCATTTCAGTAAAAGGCGAGAGAAATTTTGGCCTGAGCGTGCCGCTGCGCACTTTTTGCGGATTGAGAAGTTCCCGAAGGACGTCGGCATAATCGGCGGCAGTCCAGAGTCCGCCGTAAAGATGATTCTGCGCGAGAACCGCCTCCATTGAGCTCGCTGCTCGGCGGGCTGTCTCAATGGTCTTCAAATCGTAAGGATTTTTGGTTTTAAGGACGACTGAAAGCCAAACGCGGAAGTGCCGCACCTCTACGGGCGCAGACGGCAGAATTTGTTCGCGGGAAGCGCGTTCAAGCAGAGCCGTACGGCCGAGAACGGAGCGGCGAGCGACGGCCGCGGCGGATTCAGAGAGGAGGCTGAGACCGGCTTCGTGGGAATGCTTCCAAACTTCAAGGAGACCTTCAACGGCGGGTGACGCGTAGACGGTCACTGCAATGGTGGAGCCGACAGCAAGCGGCGTCTGAATGAGCGTGAGAAGCGTCTTTTCCATTTCCGGCGTCACGCCCGTCTGCGGAGTTATTTCAATGGTGAAGCCAAGCCCTTCCGGTCCCGCAGGGTCGGCTGCAGAGAGCGCAACAAAGTGATTGTCAATGACTTCGTCATAAGGAAGATATCTGCCGAAACTTTCAATATCCGGGAGATCGTTTTCAAAACCGGTGCCGGAGAGTTCCGACGAGACTTTCACACGAGGACGGCTGCTCATCGGGATCAGACGGCGAAACAGTTTCGCAGCGGCAGAGGGATATGCACTCGCTGCCGCAAGTTTTGAGAGAGGTGACTGACGATGGGTCATGGCTGCAGGGCGGAAGTCTCGGAACGGGAGTTGTCAGCTGAAGGCGTTTTCGCAAGGTTCTGAGTGCTGGAATCACGCTCATGGAGCGCTTTGAGCTGTTCGGCGAATTCGCCGCGCAGCTTTCGGAGTTCCTCAGACGGGTCTTGCAGAGGGGCATCGGGCGAATCGACGGCCGCATGGTCACGGTCGGCATCCTCGGCCGGAGGAAGAAGAAGAGCGGCGGGAGCATCACTGCGGCTGCCCTTTAATGGCGCGGCAGTGAGCGCAGGTTCCTCGGTAACCGCTGCGCGCGTATTGGACCACGAGGCTGCGGCCAGACGGATATGCATTTGATGTCCTTCATGGAGATCACCCTCGGCGTCTGTCCACGGCGCGACATAGAGCGTGAGGATGCGTTCCGGGCGACGCTGCGGCTGGGAGACAGACGCAGTGCTCGACAATTTTTCAAAGGCCTTAATCTGTTCGTCCATTCGAGCAAGGAGCGCTTGGACTTCGTCTGCTGCGGCGCTCGGGGCTGCCGCGTCTTTGGGTAAATCGCCGGATGTCTGTGCCTGCAGATTGGTGGTGCCGCTTTCTGCTGCTACAGGGCGAAAAGCATTTTCAGAATGAGGCGCTTTCAAAGGGACGGGCCGCGCGGCGGGTTCTTGTGCAAGTTGGGGTTCCATCCAGTCCTCAGAGGCCTGAGCACGGTTTCTTTCTGCAATTTGATGCGGCAATTGGCCGGCTTCATGAGCTTCGAACGTGGTCGACAAACTTGAGCACGGCATGCCGTCATCTGTGCGCGGACAAGAAAAGTCGTCTGCAGCATCAACGAGCCCTGTAAGGCTGCTGCATCCCGAGAGCAGTGAAGTCATGATGGCTGCCTTCACAATATTTTCAGCTGTGCCGCAGCGAAAGAGTCCGCGCAGCAGACCGATCGGCTCGTGGCTGCCTACTCGAGTAAGCGGTCCGTAAGAACGTTCAATGATGCGGGAGGCCGTGCGGGCGCCTTCGAGCGTACGCAGACGAACATTCTTTGATTTTTGAGGTGCGTGCCGGAGTTCATGCGCAACAAAGTATTTGTAGAGCCCGGGCTGCAGGAGTGACTTCTGACTGAAGACGGCAGCAAAAATCCTCCGCAGTGTGCCGCTGCAGGCGGCCGTTTGCTTTGTGTCCAGTCTGATGTTTTCTTTAACACCGAATGCTGAGAGAAAAAGCTGTGCTGCATCGACAGCCGCTTCAAGCACGCAAGGCTCTTTGGCCCTGGGCAAGTGCTTGAATGCGGTCCAGTGCTCTTCAGGGAGTGCGGGAAGTGAAATGAGTTCAATCGATTCGCTCTTTTCCGTCTGAGGTTTGCGCTGATCGGTCAGAACAAGCGTGAGCGGACGGCCGTTGATGCGGTGTTCTTGGATGCACTTCAGGGCGGCTTTCAAATCCCTTCGGTTCTGTTGTGCTTCTTGCCGGCTGCATTCACAGGTGAAAGGGGTTTTAGGCTGCTCAAAGTGGAGCTTATTGAAGATTTCGAGACGCTCAAGGATCTCCGTGGTGCTGATGCGCCGAGGATATTGAACGATGATGTATTCGGCCGCTTTCGGCATCGTCGGATGTCCAATGACCGCAATGAGTGAAACACCGCAGTCTCGGGCAGCTTCGCGCGGCCGGTGGAAGGTTGCCCGACGTTCAAGTCCCTCTGTGAGAGCGTCAAGATCAATGCCGGGGGCAGCATCGTTGTAGCGGTGCTCGAGCGCCTCAGGTCCGGCTGTGACTTCAACCGGACGTACGTTCGTCATGAGCAGAATGGAAAACTTGATGCCGATGTCCCAGAGGGTGGATTTGATATGCGCGACGCTGCCGCACTTGACAGGGCTGGCATGGGGGTTGAGTTTGAAGATGACGAGCTGCGGGAAAATATCTGTCATAGTGGAGAGCTTTTATTTGTTGGAATTGGACAGCGCAGTGCCCTGACTGAAGACAATGTCGGCAGAGGTGCCGGCGTCGACCTCGAGCACCGGGAGGATCTTGTCGGCGAGCTTGAGGTAGTAATCGACCAAGCGGCTCATGGCATCAGCAGCCCCTTGTCCCATGCCGGCCTTCCAGGCGCTGCTGTAGTCGACGGTCTGCGTGCCGGTGAGGGTTGAAGTGGAGATCTGCTGACTCGACAGTGATATGGCCTTGCCGGCTCCGGAGAGAATTGAAAGACTCACCGCGTTGGCGAGAGCCTGACCGGACTTTGTGATAAGCCGGCCGCGCAGTCCCGTTTTGCCGTCTCCGCCTACCACGTAGCCCGAAGCTTTGATGTCGAGCGTTTCACCGGACTGGGAAACACAGGACAGACGATCAAGGCGTATGAGCACGCGTTCGGATGAAAGATCGCCCGTGGCGGCGCCGGTGACGTGACAAGCCTGAACTTTGGATTTCCATTGGTTGGGCAGAATGGCCGGACGGTCAATGCGCATCAGCACAGGCATAGGCTGAGAACTTGCGGCGCCTCCCGTTGAGGCATAAACGCCGGTAAGGAGCGTGACTTTGGCAAACGCACCGGCAGGGAGCCATGCTTGAGCGCTTTTGCCCGAGGATCGGTTGACAGCAACCGGTTCGTCAAGTTTGAGGAGCGGTTTGGGCTGATGTTCGGGCTGGGGAGGCCGGCGATCGTCCTGCGGGGCTTCCATGACTGCAATCGTGAGCCGGCTGGCTGGCGCAGGGGCTGATCCGGCGGAGGAGCTCTCCGGCTCGCCGCTCAAACCGCCGCTTCGGGCACGGGCTTCACTGATGCGGCTGTCGAGCAGCGTCGGGTCATAGTCGCCGCCGGGAGGCATTGAATTGGGGGCATTCATATCCCTCTTCTCGGAACGCTTTATTTCGGTATCCCGCCAATCCATCAGCACCTTTCGGTCGCGCTCTATGGCCGAGAACACCGCATTTTGGGATTTAAGTTCCGCGGTGAGCGCGGCAAGATCGGTGCGCAGGCCGGCGGTTGTCTTCTCCATGCGGCTTAAGCGCAGATCCAGTTCATCCATGCGCGATTCGGTCTGCAGCACATAGGATTCACGCTGAGCACGCTCGGGATGGAGCGTGAGGTCATTGAGTTCAGCTTCCCGCGCGGAGGACCGCGGCGTTTCGGGCGTCGTCCAAAAAGCCGCGCAGCCAAGACCCACGATGCCTGCGGCGGCAGCTGCGCCGAATAACTGCTGCCTGCGCCTGAGGGGGGCGTTGGAGAGCGTTTTCGAATCGCCGACAAGCCGCCCCCACCAAGATGACTGA
>ENA-ORUV01001105-ORUV01001105.1-human-gut-metagenome-genome-assembly--contig:-NODE-1105-length-12928-cov-49.4795_pt1 | contig 12928 bp, 15 predicted proteins | sample MGYA00242089_ERZ509229 | MGnify/ENA primary metagenome ERZ509229 (study PRJEB26280, sample SAMEA2338805) | human gut metagenome | biome: human gut; feature: human-associated habitat; material: faeces...
TATTGATAATTTTGAATTAAAGTTATCAAAATTAGCTCTTATAGTATCTGTAAACTAACTACTCAGCATTTTTTATTTTTTTCTGAGCAGTTATCAGTAATCTAAATTAGTTTAATTTAATGCTAATGCTTCTAATTTGATCTGCAGAAACGTTAACTTCAAAGCCTTGATCTAATAAGACTTGAATATTTTTTTTATTTTTTAATTTAAGAATTAAATCGAGAATTACCTTTTGTAACTCTTTATTTATATCTGTAAGCTCACAGACATTTTCTTCTTCTTTGTTATTTAATATACTGACTTTAATCGCTTTTATGTTAGCTTCAAATACTTCATCATTAAAAGGTTTATCCTTTATTTTTTCAGTTGATGATAGTGAAAGTCCTGGAAGTTCGTTCAATAAGCTAGATGATGCCTTCTGTTTTGCCTCATCTTTCTTATTTTTAATAAGATCTCTTAAGCCAGGAATTGCGCCTCTGTCAAATAACTTTCCTCTATTTTTAAACTTATAAAGTACTTTTAGAGTAGTTTGCATATCCTTAAAGTAAAGTTTAATTAACTCATAACCTGTACGAGGGGAACTGCTAATTACACCTTCTTTAAATAGAGAGATTAGTTCCTTATCAGCGGAAGCATCTAGTTTGGCAAATGACATCATCATTACCACCCATGGATGGCTCTTACCGAAAGTCTTTGCAATATTATATATTGATAATTTAGGATGATTAGGATTCTCTTTTTCATAGCTATTCTTGTATTTCATAATCGCATCGGATATTTCAAATCCAGTTAAATCTACTCGCTGAATATTTTCGATAAGTTGATCTGCATATACGTCAGCTTTATTTGTGTATTCTTTAACGATACAGTCAATTGTTTCAATTTTCTTTTCAGAATCATTAAAGGTACCTGCATCAATTTCTTTCTGCTGCCATTCTCTTAAGAGTTTGGTAGCTCTGTATCTTCTTTCCCCTGAAACGATCACATACTGATCGTCAATAACAGGTTTAGAAAAATCATCATCAACATGAGCTGGTCTTACAATAATTGGATTCTGTAAACCTACAGATCTAATTGATGATGCAAGCGCTTCAATGGAATCATTTGATAAAACATCTATATTTTGTTCTGTGTTAGAAATACCTTGATATTCAAAACCATTGTTCTGTAAAGAACGAACCTGAGGCTTTGCTACTATTTTGTCTAAAGAAATTGCTTTTATGGTTCTTTGTGATTGATCTTTGATATTCATATTGAATCTCCTAATATTTTGTATTATTATAAATAATAATATTTTAAAAATAAAATATCAATAAATATATAATATTAAATTTGTTTAATAATATTTTATTAGATTTATATGCTATATTACTATTGTGTTGTATTCAATGGAGAGTTGTTATGGATATGAGTAAAACTACTAATTTTGCTTCCAGATTAAAATTCATTAGAAGCTACAGGAATGTAAAACAAATTGATATTGTCAGAGCATTAAATATAACTCCTGCTCTTTATTCATCATGGGAAAAGGGCAGTCACCTTCCTCGTTCGGAAAATTTCTCAAGATTAGCTCAGTTCTTAAATGTTCCAGTTGATCTTTTAGTCAATGGACCTAAAGAGGGGGTGAGTCTTGAGCAGTGCATATCTAAAGACAATTCTATGTGCTTGCTACCAGTGCTTAATGCAAAAGATCTTAATCTTGAAGCAGATCTACCTTCTGTGCTGGCAAAAGCTCCTAAGGTTAATTTTAATCTCTTATCTGGACTTCAGTCATATTACGCATCAGGTAAGATTTTTCTCTTTAATATAGCAGATGACAGTATGGCTAGATTAACATGCAAATCGTTAAATCCAGGTATGCAGGCTGTAATTGTTAATGAGCCAAACGTTCTGTCTTATTTAAATAAGCCTGTATTACTGGCAACAGATGACAGTGAAAATGCCATCATCCGTGAAATCTCAATTGAGACTCCTTATATAACTGTAAAGCCATGGAATAAAACCTATGATGAACAAAAAATTGATTTAGCTAACAGAAAAGTTAATATTTTTGGCTACGTTGCTATGGTTTTTTGTAAGTTTTACGATGAAAATACTGTTTCTAATGTTGAAAATATCTGCTTGAAAGTGCAGTGATCATCTGTGCAAACTGAATTAGAACGTGCTACTGCTTTATAAAAATTCGTGCTTGGCAATATTGATAATGCTCATGTGTATGATGAGCTAAAAAAAACTGTAAACTAAATAAGTATGAAATATATTGTAATTTTTTACAAATTTTTAAATAATTCATATTAATAGTTATTCACAGTGGTGTTTATTATGTTTGAAATGTTAAATATTAAGTGTGCCAACAATATAGTTACTTTTACGTGTATTGCGCATGTTTATGAAGATTACCATCCTGAAATAGATATTCAATTTGATTTGCAAAATGATCTATTTTTAAATGATATGTTTTCAGTTGAAGGTGAATTAGAAGATTGTGTTTTTAAGGGGATCTCTTACATAAGATCTTTAATTAAACAAAATAAAAACATACCTTTAAACTACAAATTTATATGGTATTAATGATGCTCATTTAAAAGCAAATAGCTTAGCTAATTATCAAAAAGCATGTTGTGAATATTATAAAACATTGAAGATTAGACCTGAAAAAAGTAAAAGAATTTCATTTAAAAGGTATCACCATTTTTATTAATTTTGTATTGAATAATAATTAATTCTGTTAATCCATATTCTCCAAATTGAAAATATTCTTTTTTTGACATGGCTAGAATTTGAAATAATATATTTTATTATATTGAAATATATATAGAATAATATATAATATCGTTATATATTATTTTGTGAGGTAAGATTTTATGAAAACTTACGAGTATCTAATTGATCGCTTAATCGAATTAAGAGCTTCTAAGAATTTATCTCAAAAAGATGTTGCTGCTATTACAGGCTGGTCACAGGCTTATATTTCTCGTTTGGAGAGTAAAAAGACTTCTCCTCGACTTGATACTTTTTGTAAATACGCAGATTCGATTGGAGCTGTTGTAGATATTCTTAACTAATTATTTTATTTTTTTGTATGGAGTTTTTTATGGAAAATTTAGTAACTAAAACTGATTTAATTAACATTATGTGTTCTAATAATGTTACTTTATCTTCTACTGAAGCTAAAGTTGCCCTTGATACAGTCTTAACTGCAATTAAACAGTCTCTTGCTGAGGGTAAGAAAGTCCAGCTTACAGGTTTTGGTACATTCAAAGTTTCTCCTCGTGCAGCTCATAATGGTAGAAATCCTCAAACAGGTGAACCTATGGTAATTCCTGCTTGCAATCAGCCAACTTTTTCAGCAGGTTCTGATTTAAAGGCTGCTGTTAATAAGAAGTAGTTTACTTGTAGCTCAGGTGGTTGTGTTTTCACCTGAGTTTTAACAGAAGCTAAAAAAGCTTATCCTGAAGAGTTCTAATAATAAAAAATCCTAATTCTATATTTGCCTCATTATTGTTTCCTCTTTTACGAGGAAGCTTTTTTAATTAAGAGTTCTCTCTATGAAACAAGAAATCAACACAACAAAAGAAGTTTCTAACGAACCTTTATATTTTGAAATGAAAGATAACTTTTCTTCATTTTTTATAAGCGATTCAGACATACTAAAATGTGTTCTGGTAGCTGATTCTAATAAGAAAATCCCCACTTTAACTGACGACTGGATCAGGCAAGCTAAAGATTACATTCTAAAAAATGATGATATTGTTGAGTCTTCAGCTAAAAACATAGCTAAATTTCAGAACGTAGCTGAAGATTTTTATTGTCCTGATTGCGGAAATAGCGATTTCTGCTTTCTGTTTAAAGATGCTAAACATGAATTTATTCTTCCTTTAGAGCAGATTGTTTTTTGCCTTTTCGTTTGCAAAGAAGAACATGTTATAGTTGACACATATCCTAATTTTTGGATGTTACTGTTAAACTACTATCCATCATTACAAAATCTTACAGAAGAGCTCATCCATGAAAATATTCAAGCTAAGCAAAGATGATCCAAACAGCAACTCATATTTCCTTTAAGATCTGCTGATTGGTACAGCAGATCTTTGTGAATTTTATTCTTTAAGCTTTAACTGACGATAGATCCCATCTAGCCAATCGTTCCAGATTTTTCCTGCTTTTACCCTTTGTGAAAAATAATTGTCTCTTCTGTAAGCTCTTGCTACTGCAGAGCCAACTGAATGTTGTAACATTGCTTCTGCGGTCCACGGATGTATTTCATCAGAATGTGAAGCAAAGTAATTGCTAGCAACTGAACGTATTCCGTGAGCACAGAGTATTTCTTTATAACCAAGATCTTTTAGGGCTTTATTTAAAGTCTGTGAAGATAAGGGGAGTGACTGTTCTCTTAATCCTGCAAAAATCCACTTATATTTTGAATTTCCATAAAGTTGATGCGCTTCTAATAACGCATTTTCTAAGGATTCTGAGGTTGGTATGATAAACTCTTTTAATGTTTTTGTATTGTGCACAGTTAAAGTATGTTTCTCTAAATTAAGATCTGTAATTTTTAATGAAGTAACTTCCCTTGGTCTTAAAATTGTTCTTAAGGAAATTTCTAACAACAGTTGTCTTCTTCTGCTAGTTTTTCGATTAAAAGTTTTAATTACCTGCATCAGCTCAGTTCTTAAATTTTCATAAGGAAGCGTAGGGCGGTGCTCTGTATGTTTACTTTGTAGCTGAGATGCTTTTTTCAATACTGGCAATGTAAAGATCTCTTTTAAAGGATTTCTTTGTATCAGATTACAAGCAATAGAAAAATCTAAGATAGTAATTAAAAGTCGAGCAGTATAGAGACAGGTTGTGTATTTTCCTTCTTTGTAAATCGGATTGATAATTTTCTTCTGTATATAAAGAGGTTCAAGTCTATCGACTCTAAAATCTTCAAGTTGGCTTAAGTGCTTTAGCCATACTTTATTTTGTCTTTCTAAGGTCGTTGTGCATAGGGTCTGTTCCTGTTCCATTCGATAAATTTCATATATTTTTCCTAATTTAGGTGATCTTTTTAATTTCTTTATTGATCTTAAAAATTCCTGTTCTGACATATTGGATTTCATATAATTTCCTTAATAAAACAATAAGTTAAATAACTTTTCTAGTTTATAGAAAATTGCATACTTTTGTAATTTTTATTAAACATTTCAATTCTTGAAAGAATTGAAACTTGTAATTTATTTTGCATTGACTGATACTCTTATTACATGTTTTATTTTTTAACACTTTCTTTATATGAAACCTGTTTATCGTACAATGTGGATGCTTCCACGTAATATTAGAAAAATCGAACCTTGGAAACTTGTACAAATTGCTAATATAATTTGTGCATGTGATGCTCAAATCAGCGATCAAAGAGTTCAAAATACGTTGTATTCACAGCTATGTGAACTTGGCATCAAGGTTGATACAAATCCTAATGGAGTAGTAAATCCTGGTGGATTTAGAACATATTTAGCTCAATTAGCATGTTTAGGTTTCTTCTTTAAAGATCCTTCTGATAATTCTTTTAAACTTACCTATGCTGGAGAAAAGCTTATATCAGGAGATCATCCTCTTCAGGTATTACGCTGCCAGCTGATGCGTATGCAATGTCCATCTGTCTATGGTTTTGGGCAGAATGTCAGATTTTCACCTTGCATGAAAGTTAAACCTTTTGTTTTTCTAGTTAAACTTCTTCAGGATCCACTTTTAGATTTTAAGTTGAACGATAAAGAGATTGGTCTTGCTGTCATATATGGCAGAACTTTTAGCGATTATGAAAAAGTTGTTAATAAAATTATTAGTTTTAGACATAATATTAAGTATCGCAATTTAATTGATAACGTTGATGATGTCAGAACTCCCAGACGTTACCATGAAGATGCTCCTGCACAGGATTTAGATCAGGGGATTACTGATGCTATTACCATTGGTAATACTTTTAAGAATTATTTAGAAGCAGCTATGCTGATTGCTAAAATTCCTGATTCTCAGTTTTATGAACTTAATAATGATCCAAAGGTGATTGCTGAATTATCTCAATATCTTTCTGAACCTCTTGAAACTCTTGATAAAAATGCTTTAGTTGCTTGGCAAATGCGGTATGGTCGTTTTGATAAAACTAAAGCAGTAAGAACTTTATCTTCTAGAATTAATTCGAAAAATTCAGGTTTTACAACTCTTATACAAACCAGTTATTTTTCTTATATAGAAGATCATCTTTTTGAATATTCAGATCAGGATTTTATTTCTTTACAGGCTCAGAAATGGGGTAAATCAGAATCTGATATAGCTGCTATTATTGAACCTTTAAAAAATAAGACAAACAGTCTTGAAGCTGATACTTTAATTAAAGCTTCTTTATCTGGAGGTAAAGACTCTTTAGTTTTAGAAAAAGGCGTAACTGCAATTTTTAAACAATTAGGCTTTGATGGTTCTTTGCATATTGGTCAAAAAAAATCAAATCGTGAAGGTGGTTTCCCTGATGTTCAAATTTATAAATCAGGTGATAACTTTTGTGGATTGGGTGATTCAAAAGCAACAAGTAAATATTCATTTCCTATAACTGACACCGTAAGTATAAAGCCCACCAAATTTTCCATTAAAGCCCTTTGATTCTCCAACTAAAGAGAAATCATTGCATGGGAATCCGTACAAAAAACCATCTACAGCAGGTAACTTGTTAAGATCAAGTTCTCTAATGTCTTTACAAATACTCAATGCTTCAGGAAATTGATTTAAGACATTATTTTTATAGGTATCACAAGTATCTTGATCATAATCAGTTGCCCATAAATGTTTAAAACAATGAGATTTAGTCTTAGCCAAATTAAGAGCTAAACCTATACCACCTGGACCTGAAAACATTTCGCCAACAGTCAATGCACCATCATGTAAATGAGGTAATTTATTCATAATTTCTAACAATCCACAAATTTAGAATACAGATATGATAAAGATTTATTAACAAAAAAGCAGCTGATATTTTAAGAATTTAACACTTCATAAGCAGATTGAATAAATTTACCTTTTAAAAAGCATTTAACTAATTTTTGAACATTAACTTCGTCTTTATGATTTAGAAGTTCTAATAAAGAGTTTACAGTAATAGCTGATACTGGTCGAGAATACTGAGATTGGCACTTTAATAACAAATCGTTCACTGTCTTTAAAGATGATTTAAATCCACCAGCTATATAAACAAAATAAAGTGATTTTACAGGATTATCTAATTCATTTTCACAGTGCTTATAGTATGTAGCTAATTTTACGGTGTCAGTTATATTAACAAAGTTAATCCTTTATTTTTCTTTGCTGAAAATGTTTCAGGATTAAGTTCTTCAAATGAAGGAAAAGCCTTTAAAAAAATTTTACATGATCTCAATCATGCTGGTGTTTATGGATATAACATTACAGCTCATTTATATAAGTTTGAGGAATATGGTATTCCACAAGCACGACACCGTTATATCTTAATTGGTATTCGTGGTGATCTTCCTTTTACTTTTAAAGTCCCTGAGCCTTCTTTTAAAATCACTACTTGCAGTGAAGCTTTAAAAGATATTCCTTTATCTGCTCCTAACCAGGAACTGACTAAACAAACTAAAAAAGTCATTGAACGACTAAGTTACATCAAGGCAGGTGAGAATGTTTGGCAGGCAGAATCAAGATTACCTGAACATTTAAAACTTAACTGTAAAGGTGCCAGAATGTCTCAGATTTACCGTAGGTTAGATCCTAATAAACCAGCTTATACTATTACAGGTGCTGGCGGTGGTGGTACTCATGTTTATCATTGGAGCGAAAATAGGGCTTTAACTAACAGAGAAAGAGCAAGATTACAAACTTTTCCTGACGACTTTAAGTTTTATGGCTCAAAGGAAAGCGTCAGAAAGCAAATTGGTATGGCTGTTCCTGTGCAGGGGGCTAAATTGATTTTAGAAGCTTTGTTAAAGACTTTTGAAAATACTGATTATGAAAGTTGTAAACCTTCTGTTGGTGTATTTAAAGCTAAAAGTCTTTAGTTTATTAACATTAAGGAATAATTTTTCAGTCTGATTGATAATGACAGCATAAGTCTTTTAATAAATCGTAGGAGGTTTGTTTTTTTAATTCTCTTTTTATTTTTTAACAACTGCTCGATGTTGTATAAGCACTTCTTAATAGTTTTGTATTTATACACCCATGAAATTTATTATAATATATGCATGTTTTTATAATATAGTTTATTGTATGTTCTAAACATAATATTGCAAATACGTCAGGTTATTACAATGAATTTAGCTAACCTTTATGATTACTTTTTCTGTATTCAAAACAATAAGCCTTACTTTGGATTAACCAAGTTTGAAATACCTTTATCTTCTAAAGATCCTAATCAACAAAATTTATCAGCTATTATCAGTTTCGCTGTAGAAAAATTGTCCTATATTTTTCAAAGCAAAAATTTTGATTACGCTTCTTTTAATCAGGTTATTGAAGAAGTAATCATATTAAAACAAAATAACTTTGATAAATTAAAGGATTTGTTTCACAATGAAAATGACTGTTTTAATTTTGTCAAATATACAGTTCAGGCTAATCTTGAATCAGCTGTTGACGATGCTGTTTTTAAAATTTTTGACTACAACTACCGCAATTCTTGGTTTTCTGATGAAATCATATCTTTGTACAGCTCACAATTTAAACGCTTATTTTTTGATACTGAAAAATATTTAATTAAATATAAAAGTATTAAAACATCAATGCTTTCTCAAATTGTAAATCTTGATTTGTTAGTTTATAAAAACAAAAAAGCTTTCTCTTTTAACAACATGAATAAGATTCAAAATTATTTATGTAAGTAATAATATAGTCCTATATATAATTAAATATGTTAAATAATACATATTTTTATAAAGCTATAGCTGCTTAAATTAACATTTAATTCTATAATAAATGTAGAAATAAGAAATTTGCCATGGCTAGAAAATAGGAGTTTAGTTTTATGTCAGATTTAAAACATTTACCTAAGGGATCTCAATTACCTGAAAACAGAATGACCAGAGAGGAATGGAAATATTATTTTGAGTGTCGTGAAAAATTTGATATAGAAATGTCATTTGATGAAATTTCCTATTGGCAAGATCAGATGGAAGAAGAATTTAAACAGGGGCATTATGAGAAAGCTAAATCAATTTTAAAAAAAATCCCTTATTACCCTGAATTTGCTTTGGGAATTAAAAGAACTCAGGGATTAGGAGCTCTAATTACATGCAATTTAAGCTGGGCAAAGAGTAAATATCCAGATGAATTTTAAAATTAAAAATCTGACTTCTGTTCAGGATTTATCAAATTTACTTACTTTAAATCTTATTACTCGTAAAGGTACAGAGATTATCAATGCTTTTTTAAAAAAAAGTATTATTTTGGATTTAAAACAAGGTAATTTACAAAATTATTTAAGTGATATTGATGCAATCAACCGAGGTATCATCATTGCCTGCGATCAGGTTCCTCATTTGCCAGAGGCACAAGAGAAATACTGGTCTCTTAAATATAATGAAGAGTTCAAAAATGCACAAAGAACTTTAGAAAACCTTCTCTTATTACGAACTTCTACTAAAGAACCATATAAAACAGAATATTTATTAGCTGAAGGAGAACTTAAAGATAACCTTGATCCTTATGGTTTACTTAATGATAATTTTAGAAAATTTATTGATAGAAATATTCAAACATATAAAGATTTAATTGTTAATAAACCAATTTTATTTGATGATTTAGGTTCTTATAAAATTTCTTTATCTGAACTTTATGATATAAATTTAGATCTTCTGTATAAAACTAAAGATGAGTACATAAAACAACAATATAAAGTACGTGAAGATAGTCTGCTACACCATCCTGACAGTGCCGAAAATCAACTCTATAAAACGATCAAAAATAAGAATTTACAACAGGTTTTTGAGGTTTTATTTCAAAAGCAATTACTTTTTTCTTCAGGAGAACAAGATCATCATTTTATTACTATTAATGAGATCCCCAAGTTGTTTGATAAACATATACGTTTATTTGAAGATGAACCTTTTGATTTAAAAGTCATTGATTTTAATCAAAATTGTATAAATCTTTCTGCTAATAAAATTTGTTTAATTTCGCATTATTTAAAATTCTTTAATAAAGAATTAAATCAACTTTTTAAGGAAAATATTTATGAAAAATCTAGAGGAAATCGATTCTAAGTCTTTACCTTACAACATTACAACAATAGTTATTGCTGTTGTTTCATTCATTTTCTTGATGTTTACTCAAATTTATTTCATTGATCAAGGAGGAGATAGCCATTGTAACCAATTTCGGTAAAATCAGCAATACATGGAGCGCAGGATTCCATGTAAAAGTTCCTTTTGTACAATCAGTAAAACGTTACTCTGTAAGAGTACAAAAAACAGTTTTTGGTGCTGTACCAGGGGAAAATAAACAAGTTTTATCTGCTTATTCTAATGATCAGCAGATCATTGAAAGTTATGCAATTGCCGTTACTTGGAATTACGATCCAAACAGAATTGAAGATGTTTATAAATTCTTTGGCACTTCTGATGTTGATTCAGTTTTTCAAACTGTTGTATCTCCAACAATTCAACAGTCCTCTAAGACTTTATTAGGTCAATTTACAGCACAGACTATTGTTCAAGATCGTGCAAAGCTAGATCAGGCTCTAGATATTAGAATTAAAGATCTGTTAAAACAGTATCCTATTAACATTATTTCTGTTCAGATGGTTGATATTAATTTTTCTAAAACATATGAAAATGTCATAGAGCAGACAGCTCAGAAAAAACAGGAAATTGAGAAAGCTCGCAATGAGTTAAAAAGAATTGAAATTGAAACTCAGCAGCAGGTGGCAAAAGCTGAAGCTGAAAACAAGGCTACCAAGTTAAAAGCCGATGCTGAAGCTTATCAGATTTCAGTTAGAGCCAAAGCTGAGTCTGATGCTATTAAACTTAAGGCAGAAGCTTTAAAAGCTAATAAAGATCTTGTTGATTTGAAAATTGCTGAAAAATGGAATGGTACTGTTCCTCAAACTGTCCTTATTTCAGGTGATAAATCTGGTACCCAGATTTTCCCTTTATTAAATATTGGTAATTCATCTGCTAAGTAATAAATTATTAGTTTAGCAGTTATATTTGATTACTCCTGTAAATACAGGGGTAATTTTTTGCTTTATTTTTAATTAAGGTATATAATATACCTATACAAAGTTATTTAAGAGAGGTTATTATGATTGCTGTTAATTCTAAGGCTGCTGTAATTACTTTATGTCTAAAACTTTATCGTTCTTATGGTCCAAATAAATATCTAAATACTTCTTTTGAAGATGATTTAAAAATATTTAACAAAAAACTCTATATTCAACCAGTTGATAATTCTAGCTACTTAAATTTAAAGCAAAAAATATTTAGTGGACTTGATCGTTTAAACTTAACTAATAATGAATTATTACCTAAAGATATTCAAACTCTTCAAAATGAAATCAAGGTTTTTAATAAGTTCAACGACATAAAACTAAATCATATACATACAATTAATTCTCAATGGTATTTTTCTTGTATTAAAAATGACTTAATTAGATTATTTGAAAATAATCCTTCCAATAATCTTACCTTTTTTGATGTATCTTCTCCTGTTTATGAATACATGGCAGAAAAAGTTATTCATGCAAATACAACTTCAATCTTCAGTTTCAGTGCTGTTGATTATGAAAACTCTTTATTATTTTCTGAAGTTAATTCTTTAGATTGTAGTTCACAACTATTTAACACCTTTAAAGAAAAAAAATCTGTATTAAAAGAATTGGATAATCTCTTTGTTTTTCCTGATTTTTCAAGATATGCCAAAAATATCTCTTTCAGTGATATTTCTAAGTATTATGTAAATACTGTTTCTAAACTTATTAAATATACAAAATACAAAGCTGTTATCGCTTTACCTTTAAGGCTAGCCATGTCAACGGAATCTGCTTTAATTGATTTTCGCAAGAATTTGATTTTAAGCGGTCATCTAGCTTGTCTTCAAGGATTACCTCTAAATTATTTTTATTTAAATAATATTGAATATGTACTTGTAATGATTGACAAAACAAAGAAGTATTCTAAGACTTATGTAACTTCTAATTATGCAGACAATATAGATCTATCTTCTAATAATCCTTTTTATAAACTTGATCCTGATTTTCTTTTAAATCCTAGAAATTCTAATGTTAAATCTAAAACGTTAGATGATGTATGTACTATTTATAAAGCATTAACTTGTAAACAAATTACTTATGAAGAATATCTTAATCTGGATACAAAAAAAGATGCTGAATATTCAGCTTATAAGGAATTATCCTTAAAAGATGTTCCAGATACTGGCATTATCTTAAATGCAGATAAGAATATTTATATTAAAAAGGACTTAAAGCAGCTTCAAAGAAATCTTTTGAAAAAAGGAGATCTTGTGCTTTCTGTTAAAGGTTCTGTAGGCAAAGTTGGTTATTTTAACAGCTCCAGAACAGATGTTTCAGCAGGTCAAATTTTTGTTATTATCAGACCTAAAGAATATTCTGTCTTGTCTTCTGAAGCTCTGTTTTACATTCTGAAATCTAAAGTAGTCCAAGATTATATAAAAAGTGTTACGTTAAAATCCGCACCAAAAGTTTTGCAACTTACAGATTTAAAAGCATTGCCTTTAAAAAACAGCTTATTTGCTGATGCTAAATCACTAAAATTAAAAGGTCAGGATTTAATTAAACAATTAACTTATGCTCAAAATGAGTTAAATAAATTATCTGTTGCAATTAATGAATTGAATGATGGTGTAATAATTTAAATCGAGTAGGAGGAGAGATTAACTCCCACTCCTCTCACAACACCGTACGTGCCGT
>ENA-ORUV01001119-ORUV01001119.1-human-gut-metagenome-genome-assembly--contig:-NODE-1119-length-12810-cov-3.76213_pt1 | contig 12810 bp, 6 predicted proteins | sample MGYA00242089_ERZ509229 | MGnify/ENA primary metagenome ERZ509229 (study PRJEB26280, sample SAMEA2338805) | human gut metagenome | biome: human gut; feature: human-associated habitat; material: faeces...
TGAAAGAAGAGAAGACCGCGGAAATAAAGACAGTGATACCGGAAGAATTCAGACCTAAGATCGTAATGAAGGGTCATATTGATTTGGATGGTGGACAACATAAAAAACAGCAGGAAGAGCCGAAGGCTAAAGAGGAGCCTAAGGTGAAAGAAGAGCCTAAGGTAAAGGAAGAGCCGAAAGTGAAGGAAGCGCCTGCCGCTCCCGCTGCTCAAGCTCCTGTTAAACCCGCGCAGCCTGCGCAGGCTCCCACGGAGAAAAAAGAAGAAAAAGTTATAGTAGTGGAAGTGGAAAAAGAAAAAACCGTAGAGAAGCAACCGGTTGTTGCGGAACCTAAGGTGGAAAGTGTGAAACCGGAACAGGAAGTAGAGAAGACCGAGGAAAAGGATGATAATCTTTTCCGTTTGAACTCGGTTAAATTGGAGTCAAAGATCAAGGTAACCGGTAAGATTGACTTGGATGCGCTTAACCAATCGACTCGTCCGAAAAAGAAAACGAAGGAGGAGAAGCGGAAAGAGCGTGATGAGAAGCAAAAGTTTAATAACAATCGGCCGGGTAATAATAGCAACGGTCCGGGCGCTCCTCATAAGAGTCCGAATTCGCCGACTTTGATTAAACCGAACGCTCCTGCTAAACCGGGTGAGGAAGGTGACGCTAAGAAGAAGCGTAAACGTATCAAGAAAGATCGAGTAGACGTGAATAATACGCCGGGTACGAATTATCCGCGCCCGAATCGTGACGATCGTCCGAATAACGACCGTAAGCCTCGCTTGAAGAAGCCGGTGAAAGCGGAAGTTAGTGAAGAGGATGTTCAAAAGCAGATCAAGGAGACTTTGGCTCGCTTGACCAACAAGAATAATAAGAATAATAAGGGGGCTAAATACCGTCGTGATAAACGTGACGCCGCTGTGAAACGTGAGCACGAGTTGATGGAACAGGAAGAACTGGAAAGCAAGGTATTGAAGCTGACCGAGTTCGTTACGGCCAACGACTTGGCGAACATGATGGACGTATCTGTAACGGAGGTTATTGGTACTTGCATGAGCATCGGCCTTATGGTTTCGATCAATCAGCGCCTGGATGCGGAGACGATCAATATTGTGGCTGAGGAGTTCGGTTATAAGACTGAATATGTAAGCGCGGATGTTGTCGAGGCGATCAACGCTGATGAGGAAGATGATAACGAGGAGGATTGGGTAGCCCGTCCGCCTATCGTAACGGTGATGGGACACGTTGACCATGGTAAGACTTCTTTATTGGATAATATCCGTAGCGCGAACGTAATCGCCGGTGAGGCCGGTGGTATCACGCAGCATATCGGAGCCTACAACGTGAAGTTGCAGAATGGCCGCCGTATCACGTTCTTGGATACTCCGGGTCATGAGGCGTTTACCGCTATGCGTGCCCGTGGCGCAAAGGTGACGGATATCGCGATTATTATCGTGGCCGCTGATGATAACGTGATGCCTCAGACGATCGAGGCGATTAATCACGCTTCGGCTGCCGGTGTTCCTATTGTTTTCGCTATTAATAAAATCGATAAGCCACATGCTAATCCTGAGAAGATCAAGGAGGAGTTGGCGAATATGAATTACTTGGTGGAAGACTGGGGGGGTAAGTACCAGAGTCAGGAGATCTCCGCTAAGAAAGGTATCGGTGTCGAGGAGTTGTTGGAGAAGGTCTTGTTGGAGGCCGACCTGTTGGATTTGAAAGCGAATCCGAAAAAACGTGCGGTTGGTTCTATCATCGAGTCTTCTTTGGACAAGGGACGTGGCTATGTATCTACCATATTGGTGGAGAACGGTACGTTGAAGATGGGAGATATCGTTTTGGCGGGAACTCATCAAGGACGTATCAAGGCGATGTTCAACGAGCGTAATCAACGGGTGGAGAAGGCCGGTCCTTCCGAGCCGGTATTGATCCTCGGTTTGAATGGTGCTCCTCAGGCCGGTGATACATTTAATGTATTGGAGACTGAGCAAGAGGCGCGTGAGATAGCTAACCGTCGTGAGCAATTGCAGCGTGAGTTAGGTCTTCGTACGCAGAAGATGCTTACTTTGGATGATATCGGACGTCGTATCGCCGTGGGTAACTTCCAAGAGTTGAACGTGATCGTGAAGGGTGATGTGGATGGTTCCGTAGAGGCTTTGTCCGACTCCTTGATCCGTTTGTCTACCGAGGAGATTCAGGTAAACGTAATTCACAAGGCGGTTGGCCAGATTTCCGAGTCGGATGTGGTTTTGGCAGCGGCTTCGAACGCTATCATTATCGGATTCCAAGTTCGTCCGTCTTTGCAAGCACGTAGAAACGCCGAGAAGGAAGGTGTGGAGATCCGTTTGTATTCTATCATCTACGATGCGATCGAGGAGGTGAAGAGCGCTATGGAAGGCATGCTTTCTCCGGAGATCAAGGAGGAGATTACCGCTTATGTGGAAGTTCAGCAGGTATTCAAGATCACCAAGGTCGGTACGGTTGCCGGATGTATGGTTAAGGAAGGCAAGATCAAACGTACGAACAAGATCCGTTTGATACGTGACGGTATCGTTATCTATGCCGGTGAGCTAGGTTCTTTGAAACGTTTCAAGGACGATGCGAAAGAGGTCGTGGCTGGCTTGGATTGCGGTTTGAATATTACGAACTTCAACGATATCCAAGTGGGCGATATGATCGAGGCTTACGAAGAGACAGAAATAAAGAAGACGTTATAACGATGAACTGGTTGGACATTACATTGCTATGTCTGGCAGGGATAGGATTTGTGAAAGGCCTGTTTGATGGAATCATCAAACAGGTTGTTTCGCTTATAGCCCTAGTGATCGCGATCTTTTTCTGCGGGAAAGCGGCGGCTTGGCTGAAAGGATATATCTTGGCGTTGGGTTGGTTTCCGGAAGAAGGGGTTACGATCTTGAGTTATATAGCGGGTTTTATCTTGATTATGGGGGTATTTATCCTAGCGGGTGAACTGGTTACCAAGGTGGTAGGGGCGACACCGTTGAGCGTTATCAACCATTTGTTTGGGGGTTTTTTCGGGTTGCTGGTCGTTTTGGTCTTTACCAGTTTGCTGTTGAATGCGCTGGAGTTCGTGGATCGCGGATCGGTCTTGATTCATCGCCAATCGAAGATAGAATCTCGTTTTTATTATAGCGTGAAGCAAATAGTACCAACAATTTTCCCACATAATTTGTTTTCATTAGGAGAATGAAGGGCTTTTATCAATGGTTAATTTATAATTATGCAGGATTCAAATCATATCATTAATGAGGTAACGAGCGGAGATTATAAATATGGCTTCGTTACCGATATTGATACGGAGGTGATCCATCGTGGATTAGACGAGGAGACGGTCCGTATTATCTCTGCCAAGAAGAACGAGCCGGAATGGTTACTCGAGTTCCGTTTGAAGGCTTTTCGCCATTGGCAGACGTTGGAGATGCCTACATGGCCTCACTTGAATATCCCGCCGATCGATTATCAGGACATTATCTATTATGCCGCCCCTAAGAAAAAAGAGGGACCAAAGAGCTTGGATGAGGTAGATCCTGAGTTGTTGAAAACATTCGATAAACTGGGTATTCCTTTGGAAGAACAGAAGCATTTAAGCGGAATGGCGGTAGACGCCGTGATGGATAGTGTTTCCGTGAAGACTACTTTCAAGGAGAATCTCGCGGAGAAGGGGATTATTTTCTGTTCGTTCAGCGAGGCTGTACAACATCATCCGGACTTGGTGCAGAAGTATTTGGGGAGCGTGGTTGGTTATCGTGATAATTTCTTTGCCGCCTTGAATTCGGCCGTGTTCTCGGACGGTTCGTTTGTTTATATACCGAAGGGCGTACGTTGCCCGATGGAGTTGAGTACGTATTTCCGTATCAATGCTGCTAATACCGGACAGTTCGAGCGTACCTTGATTGTCGCAGACGATGAGGCGTATGTAAGTTATTTGGAAGGATGTACGGCGCCGATGCGTGACGAGAACCAATTGCATGCCGCTATCGTGGAGATCGTGGCGAACGAGCGTGCCGAGGTGAAGTATTCTACCGTACAGAACTGGTATCCGGGTGATAAGGAAGGTAAAGGCGGTATCTATAACTTCGTGACGAAACGAGGTTTGTGCAAAGGTGAGGGTAGCAAGATCTCTTGGACGCAAGTAGAGACCGGTTCGGCGATCACTTGGAAATATCCGAGCTGTATCTTGGCGGGTGATAACTCGGTAGGTGAGTTTTACTCGGTTGCCGTGACCAATAATTACCAACAGGCCGATACGGGTACGAAGATGATCCATCTGGGTAAGAATACGAAAAGTACGATCGTATCCAAGGGCATCTCTGCCGGTCATAGCCAGAATAGCTATCGGGGGTTGGTGAAGGTGTCCGCCCGTGCGGAAGGAGCCCGTAATCATAGCCAATGCGATAGTTTGCTATTAAGCTCTACTTGTGGAGCTCATACGTTCCCTTACGCTGATATTCAGAATGAGACGGCGATCGTGGAGCATGAGGCTACGACGAGTAAGATCAGCGAGGAGCAATTGTTCTACTGCCAACAACGGGGTATCTCGGTAGAAGAGGCTGTCGGTTTGATCGTGAATGGATATGCCCGTGAGGTAATGAATAAGTTACCGATGGAGTTCGCCGTCGAGGCTCAGAAATTACTAACGATCTCGCTGGAAGGCAGCGTAGGATAGAATAATTTTCAATTTTCAACTTTCAATTTTCAATTAGAAAAGATGTTAGAGGTTAAGAATTTACATGCCAACGTAAATGGCAAAGAGATATTGAAAGGTATCAACCTGTCGGTGAAAGCGGGTGAGGTACATGCTATCATGGGACCGAACGGTTCTGGAAAAAGTACGTTAAGTAGTGTATTAGTAGGTAATCCCGCTTTTGAGGTAACGGAAGGAGAGGTTATCTTCAACGGTAAGAATCTGCTGGATCTTTCTCCGGAGGATCGTAGCCGTGAGGGTATTTTCTTGAGCTTCCAATATCCGGTCGAGATCCCGGGGGTCAGTATGGTGAACTTTATGCGTGCGGCGTTGAACGAGCATCGTAAATATAACGGTCTGGAACCGGTTTCGGCTACGGACTTCTTGAAATTGATGCGTGAGAAACGTGCGATCGTCGAGCTGGATAATAAACTGGCCAGCCGTAGCGTGAACGAAGGTTTCTCCGGTGGAGAGAAAAAGCGGAACGAGATCTTCCAGATGGCGATGCTGGAGCCGAAATTGGCGATCTTGGATGAGACGGATAGTGGTTTGGATATCGATGCCTTGCGTATCGTAGCGCATGGCGTGAACCAGTTGAGGACTCCGGAGAATGCCGCTATCGTAATCACGCACTATCAGCGTCTGCTGGATTACATCAAGCCGGATGTGGTTCATGTGCTTTACAAAGGCCGTATCGTGAAGACCGCCGGTCCGGAATTGGCCTTGGAACTGGAAGAGAAAGGTTACGACTGGATCAAGAAAGAGATGGGAGATGAGTAATATGAAGGCCGAGCAACAATATATCGATCTTTTCGCCCAATGTGAGGATCTGGTATGTCGTCATAGTACGCCGGTGATGAATGCCCTTAGGGCTGATGCCTTGGCGAACTTTGAGCGACTCGGATTCCCCTCCACGAGAAGCGAGGATTATAAATATACGGATGTAGCCCAAGCGTTCGCTCCGGATTACGGTTTAAATATCAACCGGGTCGCTATCCCGGTGAATCCTTATGACGTATTCCGTTGTGACGTACCGAACTTGAGCACATCGTTATACTTTGTCGTGAACGATACGTTTTACGATAAGGACTTACCGAAAGCACATTTGCCGGAAGGCGTGTATGCTGGAGGGTTGAAGGCTTTTACGGAGCAATATCCGGAGATCGCTTCCAAGTATTACGGAAAGGCGGCGCCGAGTAGCAAGGATGGTATTATCGCGTTGAATACGATGTTAGCCCAAGATGGTTTCGTGGTGTATGTACCGAAAAATGTCGTGGTTGAGCGTCCTATCCAATTAGTGAATATATTCCGTAATGATGTGGATACGATGGCGAACCGTCGTGTTCTGGTGATTATGGAACCTCATTCGGAGGCGAAGCTATTGGTTTGCGATCATAGTATCGATGACGTGAAATTCTTGGCGACTCAAGTGGTTGAGATTTTCGCGGAGGAAGGTGCTCGCTTTGATTATTATGATTTGGAAGAAAGCAGCGAGTCTACGACCCGTTTCTCTTCCGTACACGTAAAGCAGGCGGCCTCGACCAATGTCTTGGTAAACGGCATTACGTTGACGAATGGCTTGACTCGCAACAATTATTATGTGGAACTGAATGGCGAGTATGCCGAGTCTACCTTATGCGGTATGTCCGTTCTGGACAAGGAGCAACAGATGGATACCTATAGCCATATTACCCATGCGGTTCCGAATTGTACCAGCAACGAGTTGTTCAAGAACGTACTGAATGATCATGCCGTAGGTGTCTTCAGTGGACGTATCTTGGTGAAAGAGGATGCCCAGAAGACCGCCGCTTACCAGACGAACAGTAATCTGTGCGCTACCCGTGAGGCACGTATGTATAGCAAGCCGCAACTGGAGATTTACGCGGATGATGTAAAATGCTCGCACGGTATGACGACCGGTCAGTTAGATGAGAACGCTTTGTTCTATATGCAAAGCCGCGGTATCCCGCGTGACGAGGCCCGTATGTTATTGAGCGTGGCTTTCACTTCCGACGTGATCGACCATGTACGCTTGGAGGCGTTGAAAGACCGTTTGCATAAACTGGTAGAGAAACGTTTCCGCGGTGAGCTGGCTAAATGCGCCGGTTGCCGGATTTGTAAATAAGCGCGAGTAAGAAGAAAATAGTAATCAGACATGGATTATCCCGACGATTATGTAGGGAACCATGTCTGATTTTTCGTATCTTTGGCAGTGACAAATTAAAACCTCCAACTTATGCAATTAACACACATCGCTTTGTGGACGAATCATCTGGAACGTTTACGGGATTTCTATGTAAAGTATTTCAACGGTAAGAGTAATGAGAAATATGTGAATCCAAAGAAAGGGTTCGCCTCTTATTTCGTCTCTTTCGAGAGTGGCCCCGCTTTGGAGATCATGCAACGGCAAGATATTACTGAGGCTTACGACAAGGATCATATCGGCTTGGCTCATCTGGCCTTTCATGCGGATACGAAGGAGCAAGTGGATCAAATGATCGAACGTTTCCGGATGGATGGATACACGATCGCCGGTGAGACCCGCACTTCCGGGGATGGTTACTATGAGGGTGTAATCCGAGATCCTGACGGAAATATAGTAGAGATCGTCGTGGGCGGGGAGCCGGAGATACAAGTAGCTTTATTTCCTCCTTATGAGTTACTGCTGGAAGCCGATCCGGATCGGGAGAAAGTAGAGGCTTACCTAAAGGATTCGGATTGCTTTATCGCTACGGTACGAAATTCCGTTGCCGGCGTGATCGTGGTTCGCAAGGAGGAGGGTGGCAAGGCGGAGATCATGAATCTTGCCGTGGCGGATATCTTCCGTCGGCGAGGAATCGCCCGGAAACTATTACGGCATGTATCTAATAAATGGGCTCCGGCTCAAGATGTCGAGCTTTTGCGTATTTGCACCGGAACCTCAGCCGCCGGCCCGATGATGCTTTATCAACAGGAAGGCTTCGACTTGGTTGCCGTAGATTGCGATTATTTCGTACGGAACTATGCCGAGCCTATCTGGGAGAACGGCATTCAATGCAGGCATCAATTGATTCTTGAAAAGCGATTAAAATAGTATATATGAAAAGAAAATCGGGAGGTTTAAGGCCTCCCGATTTAATTATTAGTAATCTATGAATAGGTCCTCGAATGAAAAATCATCGGGGCTAATGGCATCACATTTCCAGTACGAAGATCCCTTTCGGTGCCAAGGATAATTCGTCTCCCAATGGAATCTCCTTTCCGGTTAATATCTCTTTTCCGGAGGTTTTACCTCGCAATACTTCCGCATAGCGGGCCAACGGGAGGTTCACCTCCTTGTCGCTGCCATTCATCAAGATCAATACGCTCCGGCCATCCAGACTGCGCTCGTAAACATAGACACCTTGGTTCACCATGAAATGCTTCATCTTGCCCTTAGCGATGACAGCGTTGCCCTTGCGCCATTTCAATAAAGTGCGGAGGAAATTCCACGCGTCATTTTGTACCTCGCTGCGACCGGATGCCTCGAATTGATTCACCTTGTCGCCGGGCCAGCCACCGGGAACATCCAGACGGATATATCCGTCTCCCTTCTCCTTGGTGCCGTTCATCAGCAACTCCTGCCCGTAATAGAGCTGGGGAATACCGGGGATCGTCAACAAGAATGTCACCCCTTGCTTGAACGCGTACAAATCATCGACAGACTTAGGCATGGAGGGAAGAAAACGATCCGTATCATGGTTCTCCAAGAAACGCAATACGTTATAGATATCGGGATATACATAATCATAGCACATATGCTCGAAGATCGTGTGCAAGCCTCCGGAATACCCGGTCTCCTCATGGAACGCCTTGCTCGCGATACCCATCAAGCGGAAATCCATTACCGATTTCAGCTCGGTATCCTGCCCGAAGTTCAACCGGCTGCCTTTCTGCCAATAAGCGGAACCGATCGTGTAGTTCATCCACGCCTCGCCTACGATGTTATACTCCGGATACTCGTTCATGACCTCCGTGCACCAATTCCGCATCATGTCCACGTCGGCATACGGATACGTATCTTGACGGATACCATCCACGCCGCAATACTCGATCCACCAGATAGAGTTCTGGATAAGGTATTTGGCTACATGTGGGTTCTTTTGGTTCAAGTCCGGCATGCTCGGGACAAACCAACCGTTCAGCATCGTCTCCTTATCATAATCCGACACGTAAGGATCGAAATAAGCCTCTTTATCGTGGTTGGTCTGCACGTAGTTATCGAGATTATTAAACCAGTCGTGGCTAGGGATATCTTTCATCCAAGGATGATCGCTTCCACAATGGTTGAAGATCATATCCATTACGACACGCATGCCCCGCTCGTGCGTCTTCTCGATCAAGCGGACGTAATCCTCGTTCGTGCCGAAGCGTGGGTCTACCCGATAATAATCCGTCGTGGCATATCCGTGATAAGAGCCTCCCTCCATGTCATTCTCCAATACCGGGTTCAGCCAGATAGCGGTAACGCCCAGATCCTCGATATAATCCAAATGCTGCTCGATACCGGCCAAGTCACCCCCATGACGGGCGTTCGGGCTGTTACGGTCTACCTTATAAGAGGTACGCATCGGGATTTGATCGTTCGAGGGATCTCCGTTTGCGAAACGATCCGGCATGATGAGATAAAGCACGTCGGAAGAGTCAAACCCCTTGATCCGATCGGCGTTCGGTTTACGGGCCTTCAACTCATACGAGTAATTGAAACTCTTTTTGTCCTTCGTGAACGTGATATCAAACCTGCCGGGCTTGGCGTTTTCCACGTCCAGATAGATCAATAGGTAATTCGGGCTTTCCAACGCTACCGAGCTTTTCAACTGTACGCCGGGATATTTCACGCTAGGAAGATATCCGGCGATATCCTTACCATACACCATCAGCTGGAGTTCCGGGTTCTTCATACCACTCCACCAGAAAGCCGGTTCGATTTTAAGGTTATCGGCTGAAAGCGTACTGGAGGCGAAAAGGGCCAGTAAAAGGCTCAAGAATAAATGTCTGTTCATGATATATGTTTATTGATTTATATGACAAGGTTGTACATACGCGAAGATAGAAGGATTCCATTGATAATAACACGCTTTCGCCCGGCGAAAAGGTAATAAAAATCACGCGAACGTTTGCGAACCCTCGTAAATTAAGACTATCTTTACTGCCTAAATCTAATCAACTAATTCAAATGATAAAAAGTCTAATTGTATCCATGTTTCTGACAGGTTGCGTTTCCTCCCTGTCCGCACAACAAAGTTTTTGGAAAGAAGATTTCTCCGCCGGGAAATTACCCGACGGCTGGATGATTGTCGATTCAACGAAATCGGCAAAGTGTGAATGGATTGTAACCGATCAGCCTTATCCCGGCTCTTTCCAGTTTGAGCAACAAGCGCCTCCCATCGCATCTACGAGCCGTGGCTATCATATGCAATTCCGGCCGGGCGTAGTCACCGGGGAGGAGATCACGAAGTGGAATCAACGGGAGGAATACCCGAACTGCTATTTCCAGACCAGCGCTATCGATTGCGCGGGAAAGAACGATGTGGTATTGAAATTCCAGCACCTGTTTCGTTGGAATAATTGGTTCACCGGAAAACGTGCCGGCCTTTGGGTAGGCGTCAGCAACGACGGGGTGAATTGGAAAGAGTATAACGTGATGGATAAGATCCCCGCCGCTACCCAGCTTCACGCCCCGGTGAATGAGGAGATTAACATCAGCGAGGTAGCCGCGAATCAGAAAACCGTCTACTTGCGTTTCTTCTGGCGGGATATCTTCTCTTGGTATTGGATGGTCGATGATATTGAGCTGACAGAGCCTTTCGCACATGACTTGGCCTTGGAGAAAGTGACCTCACACCAAGAAACCGGGAATACGTTCACGAAGGAAGACGTGTTGAAAGTGAAGCTGAAGAACGTTGGTTCCCAGCCCGTAGACGAGGATTTCACGGTAACCGCCTCCTTGAACAACGGTCAGAAACTAACCGCCACGGTAACCGCCTCCGGGCATCCGATCGCTAAACAAGAGGAATATGAGGTAGCTTTCCCCGCTACCGACCTCACCCAGATGGGCTCCTATAAAATAGAGTTCGCTATCCAATACCCGAAGGATGAGCGTTCGTCAAACAACGTATTAAAAGCGAACCTGTTCGCCGCCCGTATGAACTTGGGTAAGTTGACGAAGTTCAATAAGATCAGCAACACGGAATATGAGTTCGTCTCCGGGTACGCTAAGGTTAAGTTGATGTTTTACCGGGATGATATCTTCCGTATCTGGTTGGCACCGGATGGGGAATATACCAATCCGGCGGCAAACTCGATCGTTGTGGATTATGGGGTAAAGAACCCGAGAGTCTCCATGGCCGACAACGGCAGCTATTATAAGTTCACGACTCCCCAATGTGTCGTACGTGTCTATAAGAACCCTATTCGTTTCGCCATGTATGACAAGAATAACCGTGCCGTGATCTACGAGGAGGCCGAACCACTTGCCTTCGGACTAAAAACGACCCAAACGATGCGCCGTAGCGGTGATGAGGATTTCTACGGTTGCGGTATGCAACAAGGTAATTTCTCATACGCTGGGAAGGAAGCGGATATCGAGGTGACCGGTTGGGATGAGGATCAATCCTCTAACCCGGCTCCCTTCTATATGTCCACGAAAGGATATGGCGTATTCCGCAATACGTTTGCCCCGGGACATTATGCCTTCAACGGCACGGAGATGTTGGACAAGAACTATGATGATGGCTTTAAGCTGATGGGCTTCACCAGTCAGTTGACGCATAACGAGAATCGCTTTGATGCGTTCTACTTCTACGGCCCTTCCTTGAAAGACCTATTGAACGACTATACGGATATCACCGGAAAACCTTTTATGCCGGCGATGTGGATGCTTACGATGGGAGATGCCGACTGCTATAACAAAGGGGAACAGCGCACCGGATGGCCTCAATCCACCCCGGACGTAATCAGCCAAGTTGCTGATAAATATGTGGAATATGATATGCCCCGTGGCTGGATCTTGCCGAACGATGGCTATGGTTGCGGCTATGTGAAATTGGATTCTGTTGTGACGGAATTAGGTAAACGAGGCTTCCATACGGGCTTGTGGACAGAGAATGGTGTGGATAAGATTGCCTACGAGGTTGGTAAATGTGGTACCCGCCTGTGTAAATTGGATGTGGCTTGGGTTGGAGAAGGCTATGAGTTTGCCTTGAACGGCTGTAAATCCGCATTCGAGGGGATCGAGAGCAATACGAACGAACGAGGCTTCGTATGGGCTGTTTGCGGTTGGGCCGGAACTCAGCGGTATTCTACGGTATGGAGCGGTGACCAAGTGAGCAACTGGGATTATATCCGTTACCATATCCCGACGATCACGGGTGCCGGCCTTTCCGCCATGAACGCCGCTACTAGCGATGTGGACGGTATCTTCGGCGGTTCCCCGAAAACCTATACCCGCGACTTGCAATGGAAGGTCTTCACCCCGATCTTTATGACCATGAGCGGCTGGGCAGATGCCGACCGTCAGCCTTGGGTATATGGGCATCCGTACACGGATATCAACCGTAAATTCCTAAAGCTGAAGATGCGTCTGAACCCGTACGCCTATACCTATTGCCATGAGGCGCATACGACCGGTGTACCGATGGCTCGTGCGATGGTACTGGAATTCCCGGATGACGTGGTTACCCGTGATACGACCACCCAATATCAATTTATGAGTGGCGAGTGGATGATGGTTGCCCCTGTATATACCCGTAAGAATGTACGCGATAGTATTTACTTCCCTGCCGGAGAATGGTACGACTATTGGACCGGAAAGACATACGAGGGTGGCAAGTGGTTGGATAAATATGAGGCTAAACTGGATATTTGCCCGGTATTTATCCGTCAAGGCGCCATTATCCCGATGTACCCGGATATGAATTATGTCGGCGAGAAACCTGCGGATGTCTTGACTTTGGACTTATATCCCTACGGAAACACCTCTTTCAATTTATATGAAGACGACGGTCTCACCCGTGATTATAAGAAAGGCGAGTTTGCCTGTACCTTGATCTCTGTTTCCTCCCCAAAAGGTGAGAAAGGAACGATCACCGTGGATATAG
>ENA-ORUV01001130-ORUV01001130.1-human-gut-metagenome-genome-assembly--contig:-NODE-1130-length-12610-cov-3.15691_pt1 | contig 12610 bp, 12 predicted proteins | sample MGYA00242089_ERZ509229 | MGnify/ENA primary metagenome ERZ509229 (study PRJEB26280, sample SAMEA2338805) | human gut metagenome | biome: human gut; feature: human-associated habitat; material: faeces...
TTACGAGAATCGCTCCAAGCGTGTCCCTACGGCCAAGCTGAACGAGGTGATGCTTCCGATCATCGAGAATTATCCTCCCCCAGCATGGAAGGGTAAGTATATCAAGATCAAATATATCACCCAGCTCCCGGCGGGCAGCGTGCCTTCTTTCGTGTTCTTCTGTAACTTGCCGCAATGGATCAAGGACCCGTACAAACGTTTCCTTGAGAACAAGATCCGCGAGAACTGGGATTTTACCGGTACGCCGATTAATATATTTATCCGGGAAAAGTAAATACTAGATACAAAAAAGCCGCTTCCTGTAACGGGGAGGCGGCTTTTTCTATTTAGAATAGGTCGGAATGCGTTCCGATATCGGTGAAAAGCAAGATTAGCTCCGTGTCATCTTGGCTCCATATCAGCAGCCAGTCTCCTTGGATATGGCATTCCCACAATCCTGCGTATTTCCCGGATAGCTTATGCGGGTGGTATTGGGAGGGAAGGGAACCGGTATTTTTGAGGATTTCTACAGTCTCTAATAAGAGGTTTATATCCAAGTGCCGCTTCTTGCACCGCTTGATGTCACGTTCGAATTTGGAAGTGGTATGTACGGTATAAGTCATAGCTCTAGCATTTTTTGCTTGAATGCCTCAAAGTTCTCGTATTTGTGTATCCTTCCTGCCTTCACGTCCTCCAAGGCCTCGTCCAATCCGGATTTCTTCTGTGCCTTCACCTTGCCTTCCAGCGAAGTGATGAATTTCTTCAAGATGTCGGCGTATTTCTCGGGGATGGTTACCTCGAATGTCTTTAATGATGTCGTTGTCTCCATATCGCTCTGTTTTAGGAATTTCCTTCGCAAATATACGGAATAAAAAGAGAAGGGGAATTGTTTTCCTTCTCTTTTTATTTCCCGCTTCCGCGTCGGGGGGAGGGACGTGACGGTTAGATCTCGTCCGGGCTCTCGGAGTCTCCGCCGGGCGTAGGCTCGGGTGTAGGCTCGGGAGCGGGCGCCGGTTTCTTGGCGGAGGCCATGCGCTGGTTGTAGGCGGCGGTGGTCTCGGCGATCAGCTGGTTGAGGGCGGCGATGAAGGCGGTCGCTTTCTCGGACGGCTTCGCTACGCCATAGGACTGAGCCAGCAGGGTGAGATCGTCATAATACACGTCGATCCGCTTGCGCAGGTTGGCGCCGCTTTCCTTTTTGGAGATGGTCCGGTTTTGGATGCGTTGCTGCGACAGGCGGTCGTAGGCGTTATTCTCTTTCTCCAGCTCGGCGAGGTAAGCGTCGAGGCCGAGCGTGGTGACGTACGGCTTGTTCTCGTCCTTGCGCAAATCCAGCAAGAGGCCCTTTATCTTGGCGGTCTCCTGCGCCATGGGGAGGCGGGCGATGCCGTTATAGGGTTTGATGACCTTGTATAGGTACTTGCCCGCGTCACGCTCGGCCTCCAGCGGGAGGGTACCGGCCCGTGAGATGCGGGTGATGATATAGATGGCGAGGTTGTCGCGGTTGGTATCGTGCAAGGTCATTTGCTCGGTCTCCTGCGAGGTGCGGCTCTCGTCCACCACGTCGGCCATGGCGAGGAGGTCTGCCTCGTAGGTCTCGAGGAATTCTTTGGTGAGGCCCAGCTCGGGGATGCCGTCGCTGCCGGTCAGCAGGGAGATCTCGTCGGGGGACTCGGAATCGCCGCCACCGCTGTTTCCGTTGGCTAGGTCGAGGACGTGGTTCATGAAGGAGAGGTACTCGGCGTTGTTGAAAAGAGAGAGCGGAAGTGTCTTGATTTTTGTGTAAGTACTCATGGTAAATTTGATTTAGAGTTTAAAAACTTCTCTAAGTTAGGGATATTTGCTGAATAAGGGCTTCTTAGGCCTAAAAAATGGGGATTGAATGGCGCGAATAATCATCTTAGGCCTAAGAAATGGCTTTTCAAGGGTGAAAATAGGCTTTTTAGGCTTAAGAAATGGTTTCGCGGCCTTGAAAGTCCCTTCCTAGGCCAAGGAAATCACTTTTCACGGTTGAAAAACTATCTTTTAGCCCTAAGAAGTCATTTTTCACCCTTCGAGGGCATTTCTTAGGGCTAAGAGACATTAAGAATCTGATTGTTTTGCGAATGTTTTAAAAAAACACGATCTTTGCGATGTATTGGAAAAATAACGTAGAAGCGTTTCGATATTATCTTGTACTGGAATCTGGACAATTTCATTACCCAAGATAATAGGAAAATGGCTCCTGCGCTTTATCTGTTATATACCTACCCATTCATGGATAGATTATATACCTGCATAAGGCGTGGGATCATTGTCTTATTATTGGGTAAGGGCAGTCCAGAGCCTCAGTACAGTGATAGACAATGGTCTCCACGCTTCTTTTATTTGTTAACCGCCTACCGGAGGAGGCACGGGAGGAAGAATGTGATAAAGATATGAGAAAATTGGTTTATTTGTTAGGTTTATTATTTTTTATGGCCTGTGGAGAAGATGCTAAAGAGGGAATTATTCCTGAACCTGATGTTCCTTATGATTATAGTGAGTTCGGCGGCTATCATGTGAAGGATACTGTCGGTTACGATATGGCGACGCTTGAGTTTTACTCATCTAATGATACGGCTTGGATTTATGCGATTAAAGGTCAAAAGGTGTGGTTTGGTATGTTCAATGACAATACGAAAGAACAAATTACGGAATGGAAGGCCTCCTCAAGTGAGGAATCAGACTACACCAGTTCATTTCTTGGTAATCCATTTAAGGTAGGAGATAAATATGTATGTTTCATGAAGATTGCTCCTGAGTTATATAAACCTTTTTTGTTGAAAGAGGAAAGCGCTATCTCTCTTAAAGAACGAGAAGCCAGTTGGGGAAGTGAGAACTTTTTTTCAGTTAGAGAGTTTGGAGAGAATATATTGGTTTATCATCCTCATTTTTATGGTAACCTATTATATTCATCAGAAGGAGTTGAGGTCATAAATTCTGTGGCTTTTCAGGATGATCCTGAATCTGATAATGAGTATTTATCAGGTTTTAAGAATGATAAAGTGTGGTTTGGTATATACGAAAATGGTGAATTGCGAGAAGAATATACGGGCGAGAATGTTTATGATAGAAATATAAAGATCAATAAAGGATATGGCGAATACGAGGAATATTTTGTGAAGGCCTTGTCTTTCGGTTATTCGAGCGGTTTGTTGAAAACAGAATGGGGGTATGTATTTTATCCTACGATCAAAGATTCTGAAAGTGGTGGTTATATTCATGATATGTTTTTTTGTAATGGAGGGAAAATGTTTCCGGTCTTTGTTGGAACATATTATTTAGATATAAGGAATTGGTATGATGGAAGTGTTCTAATGGGTAACAAAGTAGTCTTCTCTCCGGAAGGTAAGAGGCTGATAGAATTTGAAGATAATGATCTAGGAGATGATAGGATGTTGAGTGTATTTTGTAAAGAACCTAGTTCTTATACTCATATAATAAGGTTGATGCATGCAAGGATGTGGGCTGATTATACGGTGGTTACTATCGACAAATATGATTTGGAATCAAAGAATTCTCTTTGGAGCGTGAATGTGGATGCGCTGGGAGAATGTGCTGTGAATAGTAAATTTGTTGCTAAGGTATTGGGAAAAGATAAAAATATTTGGACGATGGAAGTGTCTGTGATATCATTTGAAGGACAAGAAAAGATCTCGAATTTTAAGTTGAATACGGATACGGGTGAGATTATCTATTTATAATCATTATCTGTGATAAGATCCTTTTAACGGATTAGTGAAAATATCTATATGACCATAAAACCTTCTCCGTCAAATCTTATTGTATGAAATGGAGAAGGTTTTATAGTTCCATATATTTTATTTTTCCAATATCCCTATCATGCCCCCCTTCAGCACCGGGATATGGTTTATGATAAGCGTCCAAAGAAAATCGGGATCGATCTTTAGTATCCTATTTTGGCCTACCCTCAAAGTAACTCTCAGTCTCTTCGATAGAAAGTAGCACATCATAAAGATGTTTCTCGATATATTCATCCATAGATCAGCAATTTTGTATTATCAATATTCTTTCTTAGGATCGGGTTCCGGATCGACTTGTCCTCTAGCAAGTCGATCTCCCGGTGGAAGATGGCAGATAAGGCGTTGCGCAGATCGAAGAAATTATTCACGTAATTCACCTGTTCCACCTCTTTGTCGAAATCCACCACAAGATCAATATCGCTCTTCTCCGTGAAGCGGTTCGTGAGGACGAAACCTGAAGCGAACCGCCGGCCTTGTCTTAAGCCTCCACCCCATTCCTATACAAGTAATCCGGAGCGAAATCTGCCCCATTGTACCATTCGAGTGTCCAGTGGGTGAGCCCGAACTGGACGAAATTCCGGAGGTCTTTCTATGGCTCGAAAAGTTTCCCTTTCAGTAAAGGGAGGAAGTTCACTAATTTCACCTTACCGTTGCTAAATTCCAATCGCATGGTATAGCCCTTTACATATTCCACGCCAGTGACGCGTATTAAATCTATATCTTCAGTCATAACTTTTTCTCTTTTAAATGGGTCTTAGGGAATTTTCATCACGAATATATGGAATAAAAAAGATAAGGGTACGAGTTCGCCTCTCTTTTTTGTCTTTCTTTCATCCACATTTCCTTGAAACCCTTGGAATCCCCATTTATAATCGTACCTTTATGTCTCTTTACCTTAAAAATTAAAAATAATCATGTTTACGCCATCAATGACAAACGAGGAAATAGAGGCAGTGGCCTATAAGGACTTTCTGGAGATCCGGGGAAGAGTGGAAATCGCGAAGGATAAATTCGTACAAAGGGTGAGATGCACGCCCCCGGGATTTTGGGCCTTGCATTCCTTGCAGGAGACACATACCCTTCAAACCCGCTCCAAGAATACATGGACTGTATATTTCTATTATTTGTACACGACACCGGCCGGTGCCGTGAAAGTCTCATCTATGATCTACACCTCCCTGCCGGGAGATGAAGGCACGGATTACCTGTTTATGAATAATCTCGACCGCTTCCGGCTGGAGAGGGTGAGCTTGCGTTTCTCGCGACAATACGAGGAACGCTATATCGACCCGAACCAGATCCAACTGAACGGCCTTCTGCCCGCCGTCTATTTCATGAGGACGGCCGGCGACCGGATGATCGCTCCCTACACTCCCGATACGTGGACCGAGGAGGAGAAGAAGGACAAATATCTCTTCGTGTCGGAGCAAGGGATCATGGAGGCGAAGCTGGAGGGGCGTGTGGAGACTTATCTTACTTTCAGGAAGCCGGAACAATCGGGTGATTAAATAAGTAGAGGGCGAGGTTGATACCCCGCCCACCCGATAACTAGGTAGATACCTCCGGGCTTATCTTTTCAGAAGATCGATCCTCTCGCTGGGCAACAGTACCGCATGAACCTTCTCCGTTACCCGCCCCTTCACGTTGAAGGAATCCCTCAGGCGGATGTCGGCGGCGGAGGAACCGATCTGCGCCTCATATTTACCGGACTCTACGACCCAATGACTGGCGCTCTCGTCGAAGGAGGCCAGATCCGTATCTTTCACCTTGAAGATGATCTCACGGCTCTCGCCCGGCTGGAGGAGTTGGGTCTTGGCGAAACCTCTCAACTCTTTCGCCGGCTTATCCATGCTCTTGCCGGGGGCGGAGATATATAGCTGGACCACTTCCTTCCCGGCTACCGGGCCATTGTTCGTGATCGTGCAACTGATGCTGTAGTCCGTATCGCCCATGAACACTTTCAAGCTCGAATAATTGAAAGTAGTATACGACTGTCCGTAGCCAAACGGATAGGAGACGGGCACGCCGAACGTATCGAAGTAACGGTAGCCCACGTAGATACCCTCCTCGTAGTTGGTATAGTCAATATTCTTACGATCCGTATGCTCTGGGCCTCCTCCCATGAAGCCGGCTAACATTTCTTTCAGGTCGATACCCGAAGCGTCCGGGAAATTCTTCGTGGAGGCTACGTCGGCGATGCTCACGGGGAAAGTCATCGGGAGCTTACCGGAAGGATTCACCTTTCCGGACAGGATATCGGCTAACGTGTTACCCCCTTCCTGCCCGGCTTGCCAAGCCAATAGGATGGCGTCCGGTTCCGATTTCCAGCTGGCGGTCTCGATCACGCCTCCGATATTCAAGATTACGACCACCTTCTTCCCTTCCTTATGGAAAGCGTCGGAAACCGATTGGATCAACGCTCGCTCATTCTCCGTCAGGTTGAAATCTCCCTCGATCTTCCGGTCTTGGAACTCTCCCGAGCTACGGCCTATCGTAACGAAGGCGATATCCGCCTCTTTCGCCTTAGCGGCCAGCCCTGCGGCATCCGGTACGAACTCCGGGATACGAGGGTGGTTGAAGAAAGCGGCGGCGGGGCTCGTGTCTTTCGGCTGTTTCGCCTTTTCCTCGGTACTGTATTTCTCGTATAAGGCTTTCACTTCGGCGTCCATGGTATAACCGGCGTTTTCCAGACCTTCCACGAGGGATACGGTATAAGCCTCGTTCACGTCGCCGCTGCCGGTGCCTCCGGCGATAAAATCGTACGAGGTGGTACCGTAAGCCGCTATCTTCTTGATACCCGGGGCCAGCGGCAAAGCATTATTCGTATTCTTTAATAAAACCATACCTTCGGAAGCGGACGCACGGGTTACCTCGGCGTGAGCTTTTAGGTCCGGTTTGTCGGAATAGGCGTATTGGGCAAAGCGGGGGGCTTGAAGGATCAGTCGTAATACACGGGTTACGTCCGTATCCACGTCGTCGATAGAGAGAGAACCGTCCTCAAGCGCTTTTAGGAGGGCCTCTTTCTGGTCCGGCCGTCCGGGCATCAGCAGATCGTTTCCGGCGTGGATCTGGGCGGGGGCGTTCTTGCCACCAAACCAGTCGGTCATGACAAGGCCGCTAAAACCCCATTCGTCACGGAGGATGGTCGTTAGCAAATCACGGCTTTCGGAGGCATACTCACCATTTATCTTATTGTAGGAAGACATGACCGTCCACGGGCTTGCCTCTTTTACGACCATCTCGAAACCTCTTAGGTAAATCTCCCGCAAGGCACGAGGGGTGAGGCGGGCATCCGTTCCCGTCCGGTTGGTCTCTTGATTATTGACGGCGAAATGCTTGATGGAGGTTCCCACGCCATTGCTTTGGATACCGTTTACCATCGCTGTCGCTATCCGGCCCGTCAAGTAGGGATCTTCGGAATAATACTCGAAGTTACGTCCGCAGAGAGGGCTTCGGTGGATATTCAGCGCAGGGGCCAAGAGTACGTCGCAACCGTATTCTTTCACCTCGTCGCCCATGGCGTTGCCTACGTTTTTGACCAATGCGGTGTTCCATGTGGAGGCTAGCAAGGTAGCGACCGGGAATGCCGTGCAATAATAGGTCGCCTCGTTCCCCTCGCGAGTCGGGGAGATACGTAATCCGGCGGGACCGTCGGCCACTACGATAGCGGGGATTCCCAGACGTTCGATCGGGAAGGTCGTTCCGGCGGCTCCCGGCACTATATTTTGCGTGCTGCCGACTACGGCTGATTGGCCGCCGAACCCGGGCATTCCGGTTCCGACTAACAGGGATACTTTCTCTTCGGCAGTCATGGCGGCTACGATTTTCTCGATAGGATCTTTACCCAATTGCGGCAAGGTTTGGGAGTGCCCTACTTGCATGGCCATCGTAAGGCATGTGCCCATTAATAGTTTGTTCATATAGAATGGTTTTTGTGTTTTTCAGTGCCCCAAAAATAGGCGAAGGAATCGAGGCGGACAAAGAAAAAGAAAGGTATCGGAGGTAAGGAGTTCGTTTTTTGATGAATATCAAACATTGTAGGGGCTTGATGATATATTTAGGGGACGCAGACTGCGTGCTCTGCGTAGTCTGCGTCCTGTACTATTTATAATGTATTCAGAAGTTTATGAATCTCATTAACCATCTGCGTAGCGGATTCTTGTGTCTCGGATAAACCTTCCGGAGTGATCTTGGCAACCGTCTTGTTCAACTTCTCGAGTTTGCCTTTAGCTCCTTTCGTTGTCAGCTCTTCCCGGAGGATGCGGATCTTCTCGCAATCTTGTATACCCTCGACCAAACGCTCGAAGCGAATGCTACTGCGTGGACCGGGATAAATACTGTATGTATCGCCTGCCGCCCAAGTGCGGAAACGCGAATCACGCAGAGGATCGGCGGTCCAGCTATTGACAGCCCAACGTAGATAGCCGTCGTAACCACCGGCTACGGCGTGCAAGACCGTCCATGCCGCTTCCGCCGGATCGGAGAAGGTGAAGGTATTCGGGAACGCTTCCGCGCAACAGGTATAAACGGTACTGATCTGTCCCGCTTTATCACGGGCAGCCTTTACGTCTTCTGGGAATTTATGCCCATAGGGAATACTTAAATAGTATAAGTCCGATTGAATTTCCGGATGATAATTTCCGGCCAGCGTGATCTTGAACTCCGGATCGGCTTGCTTGATAACCTTGATCGCCTCACGCATCGCCTCCATCGGACGCTCGTCCATAGAGATGGCGGTTTTCTCGAACCAGCCTTTCTCGCGAAGGTGGCGGGAGAAATCTTTTAGGAAAGTACCCCAATAGTCTGCGTAAGCGGCGTCACCCGGTTTCGTGTTGAGAAATTGTACACGATTTGTCGCCTCGTCGTAATAATCGAAAGATAAAGCCCAAGGGATCATGGTGTAGCAACTGATCATATCATCGATACCGATCTCGTTCATCATGAATTCCACCCATTTGTCGAAGACGGCGTAATCATATGCCCAAGTGCCGTCTATCTTCTTGATCCGGGTGATCATGCTGTCGAAATGATCCTCGGTCTGTCCGGCCCAAGGTTTATGCATGATACTGGTGGTGATAGCGCGCTGTCCGGCGTTCGCCAACATCTTCATGATCGGGCGCATAGCGTCGAAATGCTCTTTACTCCAAAGAGGAACTTGGTAGTAACGGGCCACGGAATACGGGTTCTGCCATAAGTCCAGATGGAAAGCCCAGTCCTTCGGGGCGGGAAGTGTGCGGTTCAATACGTCCACTTCTATTTGTAATTCCATGGGGGAGGCATTTTTTCCCGTGACGGTCAATGTCCCTTTATATTTACCGGCTTTCGCGGATTGAGGTACCCAGATATTCATCCAGATCGGCTGGGTGGTGCGTGCCTTGATATCACGGATCTTTACGATATCCAATACATCGGCTACGACGGAGGAATCCCATTCCGCCTTATTCTCTCGGTGGCCGCAACCGCCTTTACGGTCTTTATTCAACTCATCGGTCATGACGTAACGGACAAAGTTCGTCGTGATAGCGGAGGATGGGATGATGGAAGAACCGCTCTTTAAGTCGCTCACGGTGATAGAGGCATCCTCGAGTCCCACCTTGGTCCATAACACGGCTTGTGCGTTTACCCGTTCCCCTTTCCATGCTTTCGTCTGCCAGCGATTGCTTTTCTTGACATCGGGAATACTGAGTTTCGGATATCGTATATCGGTCGTGCCCCAGCTTAATTGGGTTGGGGCCGATAACTTGTCCCAGATCTCGTCGCTGTCATGCGGTTTCGTGTCGGTCAATTCCGTATAGTCGCCTAGCGGGTATTTCTCGGATTGCTGGGCTACGGTAAAAGAACTTAGTGCCAGAAAGGCACAAAGGATGAAAGTGTTTTTCATACGATTGCTTATTTTAGAATATTAACTAGGGCAAAGATAGGAATTAGTTGACAGTTGTCAACTGTCAACTAGCCTTTTATAGTGGCATACGAGCAGATTCCCCTCATCATCGTATAAGTGCATCCCGTTGCCTTCGCAATAACGGAACATCTTACAATCCGCGCATTCCCCTTTTTTAGCCCACTGGCGGTTACGATACGGTTTAAACTCATTATTCCAGATATCAATGAAATCGTCTTTATAGATGTTCCCTTGGTGGAAGTTCGCCCGTATACTGGGACAACCGGAGATAGCGCCATCAGCGAGGACAGAGGCCGTATTGATACCGGCGTTGCATTGGAAAATCGAGTCTCTCACCTCTGCCTCATAATTCCCGAGGAAGCCCTCACAGCCGTAGCTAACGTGTATCTTACCCTCTTTCCGGCAGAAGCGGATGAAGTTCATGAGCCATGTGAACTGCTCGTTCGTCAGTTGCAAATCGGTCTCAGTCGCGGCACGTCCAACTGGGAAGATCGTAAAGATACGCCACCGTTTTACGCCCATCTCGATCAAAAAATCCTTGAAGAGCATCAAATCTTTGAAGTTGTGTTGGTTTACGCAAGTCACCACATCCCAGATGATCTCCTTTTCCTCGGCCAACATACAGATGGCATTCAGTGCCTTCTCGAAACTTTTAGGATTACGGCGAAGCCAGTTATGCGCTTCCTCGAAACCATCTAGGCTGATAGTCGCCGAGTGCAATCCGGAGCCGTTCCCGGGTCATCAGATAACCATTGGAGACGATCCCCCAAGGATATCCCCTGCGATACAGTTCCAACCCGCATTTCTCGATATCCTTACGAACCAGCGCCTCGCCTCCGGTAAAGATGACGAGCACTTTGTTCGGCTCGACGTAAGGCGTGATATCGTCTATGACTTTCAGGAAGTCTTCGACAGGCATATCCGGGACAGAGGCCGAGACATGGCAATCGCTCCCGCAATGACGGCAGGATACATTACAACGAAGCGTACACTCCCAAAAGAGTGTACGCAATTCATGTAATTTAGCCCTGTTCTTCTTGATACTTCGAAAAAGCTCTAGGGCGATACGTTTTTTGATGTTTGGGCGTTTGTCCATATGTGTTATTTTTGTGGGCTGGAATGTACAAGCTGAAAGTTAACCTCTTTCGATCCTCTCCCAATCAGCATCCCTTCCCCGTCTATTAATTCAATTTCGCCGAAATTTACAACAATAGAATCAGTTTTCCAAGGATATTGAGGATCAGAAAAGGATGGTGATAGGCGTGCGTAAAGGGTATGTTCAGTTGCCGGAGCTTGATCATAGGTAAACTGATAGCGCCCGGTCTCATCTGTGACGGCAGGAAAACTGGTGATATCTTCATCTATATTAGGCGTATAGGCCGGAGAGGTATAGATTGTTACGCCCGGAACAGGCCAACCATCTTGATCGGTTACTCTCCCGTAGAAGGTATATAAGGTATAAGGTTCCGTGTGTGTATCGATGTATTCTTTTAGTTGGATTTGGATTTCCTTGGAAGCGCTTCCAAGAGACCAGCCTTCTCCTCCGGAAAAATCATTGCTGTCGAAGGTGACCGTTATCGTATCGGAAGCATATATCGCCTTATTCTTATCCCAATCGATATCCTCTATAATTAATCGATATTCCATGAAAGGGAAATCGGTTTTGCTAAAAATGAAATCTCCGTTTGTATCTGTCTGGAGGGTATCGGTATGTAACCATCCCTGCGGATGAGACTCTCCGCTCGGGTTGATGCGGACTTGTAGGTCGGGGATTGGCTCTCCTTTCATGTCTGTTACTTTCCCTTTTATTTGGAAATTGGCATGGGGACTACCATATTCGCAAGGTATCTCTCCATTCTCACCGCAAGAGAATCCTATGATGGCCAATAATCCGGTTAATAGACAGTTGATCTTTCTTAATAGTTGCAAGTTGATGTTTTCCATGATCTGATCGTTTTTATTTGTTTGCACTATATATAGATGCGAATATACGCAAAATAGTTGCTTACCGTCCGGTATTTGTCTTTTCTCTTTATATAATAGGGGTTGATATAGCTGTACTTTTTGTATCTTTGCACACTGAAGTTACGAAAAGAGTGTAATTTATTGGAAATGAGCATTGGGTAATCGCTCATAATAGTAATAGGTTACGAATTAGTTAGTTATCTACTGCATTATTCTTCTGTGCGTTGCGTAACCTTCAAAGAACTCTTCGTATGCAAAAGTAACAATAAAACGGGAGATTTAGAAATGAATCTCCTGATTTTTTCTTCTCACACAAGTTTTTCCGTAAAAGCGATTTTATCCGTCAGCACACCATCGCCCAAAAAGATTTTGAACGAACGTGTGCCGACTGCCGCATAAGCGGAGAAAAGGGCTTTGCCTCACGCCTAAACAATAGTTTAGACTGATGAGACAAGGCCCCTTTCTTTTGTGCTTATGCCAAAGAGGTGCTTTTACGGGGTTTTGACGATTTTTCTTTTTTCGTTGTCCTTTTGAGCCGGAAGCGGAAAGCCGTGTATGACCGCACATTCCATAAATGGAACAAGCCGTCACTCACGGCAGACAAACCGGGAAGAATGATTTTATCCATCCGACCAAACACGTTTGGCCAAACAGATAAAAACATACTTCCTTGCCGATGGTTTGCCCGGTTTCACGCTACCGGCTATGTTCTTTTCTGTTGGGGATGTCTTTTTCACGGATTTCTCTTTTGAAGTTTTCCTGTCTAATCTGCCTCCACTTCCGTTTACCTCCATTTTCGCGCCTTTCAGTGAGCCGCATCAGGCAGTCATTTTCGTGCTGGGTGCAAAGGTAACTCCGGGATTGTACGGGAAAGCAAGGTCAAGCCTCCTGTTTTCTGGAAAAATCTCCAGCCCTTCGGGTAGTATTTTCCCGAAAAACCTTGCATTCCCTAATCCCTACCTTTTCAAGCACCCGAAAC
>ENA-ORUV01001147-ORUV01001147.1-human-gut-metagenome-genome-assembly--contig:-NODE-1147-length-12481-cov-2.77507_pt1 | contig 12481 bp, 15 predicted proteins | sample MGYA00242089_ERZ509229 | MGnify/ENA primary metagenome ERZ509229 (study PRJEB26280, sample SAMEA2338805) | human gut metagenome | biome: human gut; feature: human-associated habitat; material: faeces...
TCATCCGCCTGCCTCGGTCATCATCCGCCTGCCTCGGTCATCATCCGCCTGCCTCGGTCATCATCCGCCTGCCTCAGTCATCATCCGCCTGCCTCAGTCATCATCCGGTTTAATTTCCTCACCGTCATTATCCGGCATTCTTTTTCTCTGTCATTATCCGGCTTGACCGGATAATCCATACTGCAGAGCATCATTTTCCGTCATCCGCCGCCTCTCCCGTCCTCACCCGCAGGATGCGGCTTGACCGGAGTATCCGGAGGAATGGAGACGGCAGCAAAGAGATTGCCCGATCAAGTCGGGCAATGACATTAAAGGAATCAAGTCGGGAAACAAGGAAGCAAACCGGGCAGCGGCAAAAAAGAAGAGACAGCCTCATTAAAACGAAAACACCCTTTTGCTCAGACATTCCGGTCAAGCCGGAATGTGACTGAAAAAAGAAAATATCGGAATATCACTAAAAAAGTAAATGCCGGAATGCCACTAAAAAAGTAAATATCGAAGCATAACCGGAAAAGAAAATATTCCGGAAAACACCTAAAAAAGAAACGGACAAAAGAAAACCTGAAAAAACGCCGGCGGGTCAGCCGCGGCTTTTATTGCGCCAAGAGGTCACCTGCCGCCCGATAGCATCGGTCAGCAGAGAAATTTCCGCCATTTTCTTCAGCGGCAGCAGTTTCAAATCCACACACATGCGTATTTCGAGTTTTAACAGCTCAAAATCGGCCATAAAGTCTTCCAGGCTCTCTACCTTGTCCTTGGCTTTATTTGCCCTGTACAGATTGCGAAAAAGACACAAAGCGTCACGCTTCATGTCCTGTCCTAAACTGTATTTATATTCATGGGAAAATTTACTGGTCGCCTGAAAAATCGCCAGTAACAAATTATAGCTGTCTCGATAAATCGGCAGTTCACTGTACAAAGCCATGAAAAAACCCTTTTTTCGTACAAATTTCCTTACCCTCGCATTTTTACGCTTTTTACACGCCGGTGTCAAGCAATTCAATTCGGAATTGCTTGACACACGATTGCTGTTTTTATAACCGCCCCCGCTGACGCGGGGACGCAAAGGGGTAAATAGTTAAAGTTAAAAAGCTAGAACCGGACGAACGTAGAAGTCGTTGCTCTTACCGTAGATGCCCCTGTAACCGTTACCCATGACCAACCTCCACGCACTGCCACTACTATACTCGGTAGAGGACCAGTAATAATTCTCCGTCAAGGTTTTAGCCCCTGAGCTGGCTGTCAAACTCAGCGAGGCATTTACATAACTCTTCGCGTTATACAATGTGATCAAATCCCTCATACTCGGCAAAAACCACTTCGTTTTCTTACAGAAGTCCTTGCTGCACCCACTCGGCTCATAGGCATTTGCGCCATTCGCCGCATAGGTTGTACCGTTACACGTACTCGCCAATATCGCATTGGTATTCGTTCGCCCATCTACCCCGCAAGATGTCAAACCGTCACTACTGGTACAGTTGTCCAGATTCGGCGTATCACAATAACTGCTTGACCAATACATTGTCGTACTGCCCGCGGAACCGCTGCTGTTAATATCCGTCAGCGCAACGGCCAGACGATTCGCCGTATCAAACACGATACCAATCGGCGTTTTGCCCGTTACCAGACCGCTCGCGACCGTTCCGTCGCCATACAGAATGGCACCGACGCTCACAACCTGATTTTGCGCCGATTCGGTACAATAAACCTGATTATCGTCACTCAAAGCAAAAGGACAACGCAAAACCGGATTCTCACCGCAGTCATCAACCTTCATTTTATAACCCAGCTGTTCACAGGTCGGCGGAACCGCACATGATGTTGCCAGAGCGGAGCCGCTTTGGGAGAAAGATGCCATGAGCAGCACCGCTCCCATCATTTGTTTACACTTCTTGTTCATCATCCTTCTCCTTAGTCAGTTATTCTCTTAAGCTTCTTCTCGGCGCCTTCGGACGCTTTTTGCCGCCGCAGAACTCTTTTCGCCCTTGCCGGAGCAGTTGCCTCACTTCACCAGGCACCTTAAAGCGCCGTCACACCAGTAATTGTCCAAATCTTCATAACCCATTGCGCAGCCGATGTCGCAATATTTGCCCGAGCACTCCTCATACTCATACAAAATGCCGTCTTGCCGGTCGCTGTCGGCAATGCTGCAACGATTCTCGCAGCATGACTGGCAGGAGGCATAGAGTTTTTTCGTACCGCTCCAGCAGGCCGTACCGATACCGCCGCAGTCGCATTCCACATACGACCCGCAGTCTGCCGGCAAACGCATATATTTAACCGTTCCGCACGAATTGCACGACGGCCCCGCCACATAACCCTGCGCCGTTGCCTCAGCCAGAGTATAAGTGTACCCCTCACAGGGATTGCACACGCATTTTTTATAGGAAGTATCATAAGGGCAGCCTGCCGCCGAGGTGTCCGGTATGGTTCCGGTCTCGTTGCAAACCAGATAATAGTCATCTTCCTGACAAGCCCGCCCGTTGTCCCTGAGGCAGCTTTTGAACCTTGTTCCGTCTTTGGGGCAGGCCTCATAAGGATATTCCGGCTTAACGCAGTCGGAAGCCACTTTGCCGTAGCCGTTGGCCGTGCACCATTCCGTCGGTGTCAGACATTTGTCAACATATTCGTCGCTGTAAGGGCAACTGTTTCCCACCATGCCTTCCGCACAGTCGGACGCTTTGACCGAATAGCCCTTATCAACACACAGCGCTTCATACCCGAAGACGAGTTCTCCGGGCTTGTTGTCAACAATAAACTTTACATTTGCTTGAACTTTAAAAGACAACAGAGATAAAAGCATACTTGCTGTAACGATTTGCCACTTCTTAATCATCTCTTACCTCCCACATAAAAATTTGAAAAAAAAGGTCGGAAAACAAGGTGTACTATTTAGGTTTGGCTTTGATTCAGTATAACGTTTCCGACCCCTTCCTCAGCGCAGCTAGATAATTCGATTAAGAATTAATGGTTAACTGTTAATTTTACTTATCTAAGCTACTAAATTCATAATACATTAGTAATTTTAGAGAGTCAAGATGCAAAATTACAAGTTTATAGTATATCGAAGTTCACAATAAAATAGGAATATGAACGCTATGACCGACGACGATTTTGCCATAAAACTCGGAAACCGCATCCGTGAACTCCGAAAAATTAAAGGTGTAAGCCAGCTTGAGCTCGCCTATGATATGGATATGTCAATGAACACCATCTCCGGCATCGAACTCGGCAAAATCTCTCCCAAAATCGAAACCTTAAGAAAAATCGCCGAAAAACTGAACGTCAGCATGTCGGAACTGTTTGAGTTCTCCAAAATTCTGCCGCAGGACAAAATCACCCGCAAAAAAATCGAAGAAATCGCCAATAAACTCAAACCTCATGACAAAGAGTTCCTTGAACTGGTTGACAAAGCGATTGATATTCTTCTCAAAGCCGCCGAAAAATAACCGTCGGGCGCTGTTCTTTCCTTACTGTCATTTTCACTCTGCCTCTATTCTGTCATTGTCCGACTTGATTGGGCAATCCCCTCCTCCTGCCATTACCCGGCTGATTTTATTATTGTCATTATCCACCCGTTCCTCCCCCTGTCATTATCCAGCATTATCTTTCTCTGTCATTATCCGGCATTCTCTTTCTCTGTCATTATCCGGCTTGGCCGGATAATCCACGCCGCAAAGCATCATTCTCCGCATCTTCTGTCATCTCTCCGCTGGATATGGCCTCTCCCGCCGGGTGCGGCTGACCGGGGCATCTCCAACTCAGATTGCCCGATCAAGTCGGGCAATGACACTAAAGGAATCAAGCCGGACAAGGACAACAAAGGAAGCAAATCGGACAACAACGCTAAAGAGAGCCAATAGGGCAATCACTGTAAAAAAACATAACACATACTTATAAACAACGCAGAATATGCCGCAAAAAAATACGATTTTTCAGAACTGAAAAATCGTATTCAAACTTCTGCCAATCACCCGTCAGCGAATTTGTCCGTCAAGCGGATTAAAGCGCAACAGCATCGTATTCCACTTGTCATATTTGTCGGCATATTTATCGGCAAAAATGGAATAAGGCGCACAAATATAAACGGCACGGCGGGCACTGTCGGCAACCGAACGGAAATGCGCATCGCTGTTATAGCGGGAAGTGTTGATAATGTCCACTTTGCGCACGCTGCCGTCTTTGTTGAGGAAAGCGCGGATTTCAATAATCATGTCCTTAATTCCCATCGCCCCGGGATCAAGGTTCCAACAGGCGCGCAGACGTCCGGCAATCGCGTCGATTTCAGAAATTGACAGCTCGCTGAAATAAGAGCCGCCGGTACCGCCTTCAATCCCCATATTGTTGACTTCGGTTCCCTCTTTAATGGTCGCTTCCTGATTGGTGTTGCCGACCTCTTTTTCCAACGCGTCAACCGAGGCCAGCAGACTCTTCAGCGGATTCGCCAGCTGAGGTTTGCCTTTTTCGGGCTGTTTCTGCTCCTTTTTAACTTCCTGTTTAGGTTTGGGCTTGGGTTTCGGCTTGGCCGCGGGAACCGGCGGCGTCGGCTTTTTCTTCGGCGCTTTCGGTTTCTTGGGCTGCGGCGCAACCAGATAATCTTTCTTCGGCTCGGTCGGCGCAGCCTCTTCCGGAGCCGTTTCTTCCTCCGGCTCTTTGGCTGTCGGGCGTTTGTCGTCCTTTTTCGGCTCTTCTTTGGTATAGTTGTTTTCTATTTTGCGTTTGACTTTGCTGGCCGCTTTGTCTTCCTTGCCCATTTTGGCTTTCGGCGGCAGATTGGTCATCTCCGAAATTTTAACGTTATTCAAATCGACAATAATCGTGGTTTTATTGTGCCAAAACAGCGGAATATCCACCATTATCAGCAGAAAAACCACAAAATGCAGAGCCAGCGATTTGTATAAAGACTGTTTCATCGGCTATTTTTTCTTCTTACCGCTGTAGGGTTGGGGTTCGGTCTTTAAGCCGACCTTGTCAAAACCGGCTTCTTTCAGCAGAGCCATCAAACCGATAACCCGGCCGTATTCGGCGCCGGTATCACCCGAAATCGTAACCATCAGTTCGGCATTCTGCCCGCGAATGGCCTGCAGCTTACCGACGATTTCTTTTGCCGATGTAATAATACCCGTCTTTGTCAACGCTGATGTTGACCGACGTATCGTCTCCCGAAAGCGCCTTTCCGCCGACTTTCGGCAAATCAAGCGCAATACCGGAGGTCATCAGCGGCGCCGCCACCATAAACACCACCAGCAGCACCATCATCACGTCCATCAGATTGGTCATATTAATATCGGCATTGCGGCGGCGCGCATAACGCGAGGCGCGGCGGCCGCCCTGCTGTTGAACAATATATCCCATCGTTATTCTCCGGCCATGTCGGCTTTAATCGCCGTATCGTCAATTTCGCGCGACAGAATGCTCGAAAACTCGGCCATAAAATTCTCCAGTTTTTTGGCAAAACGGTCGATATCCGAAGAAATTTTGTTATAAGCCACCACGGCCGGAATAGCCGCAATCAACCCGAAAGCCGTCGTAAACAGCGCCTCGGCAATACCCGGAGCCATTGCGGACAAGGAGTTGCTCTGCGTGGCGGCAATGGCGTTAAAGCTGTTGATAATGCCCCACACCGTTCCGAACAGGCCGACCAGCGGCGCAACCGAACCGGTGGACGCCAAAAAGCCCATCCGGGTATCCAGCTCGTCCAGCTCTTTATCCATTGAAACCATCATCGCCTTTTCAATACGCTGCTGCAGCGACACGCCGCGAATGCCGCGGTCGGTTTTTGATTTCAGAATATTGGTGCGTTTCCACTCTTTCATGGCCGACACAAACATTGCCGACATCGGGTCCCGCGGGCGGTTGCCGATAGATTCATACAAACGGTCCAACGACCCGCCGGACCAGAATTTTTCTTCAAAACTCTTGGTAAACTGTTTCACCTGGCGCAGCGTGCCGATTTTTTCAATGATAATCGCCCAACTCCAAACCGAAGCCGCAATCAACCCGATCATCACCACCTTGGTGACCATATCCGAGGCCCAGACCAAATCCCACATAGACATCTGCTGTGCAGCAGTTGAAGCAACATCAGTTAAAGTTTCCGTATCCATTTTTTACTCTTTCATCAGCATAAATTAAGGTTGTGCATAACATTTATGCGCAAACTAGCATAAAATATTAAAGATTCAATTAATTAATCACATTGTTTTCACAGAAAAACGAACTTTTTTCCGCACAAAACCCCGACCGTTTTCCGCAGCGGAAACAATCGAACGTACACAGAACGCCTTATGCGAAATGTATTAAAAACACACAAGCGCAAAATTTACAAGCATGACAACTTGTTCAGCAACTCTGAAGGAATACGAACCGGACGCTTGCGCCCCAAATTAACATAAGCCACTTTAACTTCAACCGTTGCCAGCAGAGTATCGCCCCGGTAAATTTCCTGAAACATAACGGCTGATGCGCCCTTGGCATCGCGCAGTTCGCAGGTGACCGCCAGAGCATCGTCCAAAACGGCCGGCAGCTTATAATCCGTCGTACAGCTCCGTACCGTAAAACCGCATTTGTCTTCCGCCTCCAGCGCATCCTGCTGATTGCAGCCTAAGGCGCGGATAAATTCCGTCCTTGCCCGCTCGGCAAAACGCAGATAATTGGCATAATAGACTATCCCGCCGGCATCGGTATCTTCATAGTAAACCCGAACCGGATAGACAAACTTGGCGCCGTAAAACTTTCCGGCCGCCGGCTGCACGTCATAAGTCATCACATATCCTCTTCAATTATTTTCAGCAAATCAAACTGCGAATCTGCCGCCCGGGTTTTGCGCACCTGCGGCAACCCCAGATATTCACGTCCGCTGTCGGAAATCACGCGGCCGCGCGGCGTCCGCTGCAAAAAGCCGAGTTTCAGCAAAAACGGCTCAATCACTTCTTCAATCGTATCCCGCTCCTCCGACAAAGCTGCCGCCAGCGTATCCGCACCGACCGGCCCGCCGCCGTAATTGACCGCAATACATTGCAGATAACGGCGGTCAAACGCATCAAGCCCGTATTTGTCAACATCAAGCCGGCGCAAAGCCTTATCGGCAATTTTATTGTCAACCTCGCTCGCATCGGCCATCGCCCCGAAATCGCGCACCCGACGCAGCAGGCGCCCGGCCACGCGCGGCGTGCCCCGCGAACGTTTGGCCACTTCCATTGCCCCGTCGTCGGAAATCGGCATACCCAGCAGATGCGCTCCGCGGATAACGATTTTTTTCAACTCCTCCGGACTGTAAAAATCCAGCCGCAGCGGAATGCCGAAACGCTCCCGCAGCGGGGTTGTCAGCAATCCCGAACGGGTGGTGGCTCCCACCAGCGTAAACGGCTGCAAGTCGATTCGCACCGAGCGGGCCGACGGTCCTTCGCCGATAATCAAATCAAGCTGAAAATCTTCCATTGCCGAATACAGAACCTCTTCAATTGCCGGATTCAGGCGATGAATTTCATCAATAAACAAAACGTCGTTGCGTTCCAGGTTAGTCAAAATTGCCGCCAAATCGCCCGACTTGGAAATCATCGGCGCCGAGGTCGCCCGGAAACCGACCCCGAGCTCTTTGGCTATAATTGAAGCCAGCGTGGTTTTGCCCAGCCCCGGAGGACCGAACAGCAGCACATGATCCAAGGCTTCGCCGCGTTTTTTTGCCGCTTCGATAAAAACCTTCAGATTTTCACAAACCAACGGCTGCCCGACAAAATCTTTCAGGCTGTTCGGACGCAGGCTGACCGGCGCTCCGGCGCTTTGTTCGTCTTCATGCAGTTTTTCAGGGCTGACTAGTCGCTCGTTTTCCATATTATTCCTTATTTGCAAATTCTTTCAGGGCGAGACGGATTAAACCGGACACGTCTGCCTCCGGATTGGCGGCACTGGCTTTATTAACCGCCTGATAAGCCTCCAGACGCTGATAGCCCAGATTAACCAGAGCAGAAATCGCATCTTCCATTTTGCTCGGGTCATCTGTCATTGCTACCAGATTGTCTTCATAATTTTCGGTTATTTCCGCAGCTTTCTGTTCGTCCATTTTTCCCTCTTGGCTCAAGTCGCCGTTTGACGTTGCTTCCCAAGGCACGGTCACAATCTTGTCCTTCAGTTCGGTAACCAGACGCGCCGCCAGTTTCGGGCCGACACCGCTGGCCCGGGTAAACGAATTTTTATCCTGTGCGGCCACGGCCTGCGCCAGTTGGGACGGTGACAGCACCGAAAGGATGCTGAGACAAACCTTGGCCCCGACCCCCTGAACCTTCGTCAGCGTCAGAAACCATTCTTTTTCCCAGGCGTCATAAAAGCCAAACAGCGAAATGCTGTCCTCGCGCACAACCGTTTCAGTCAGCAGGCAGTATTGTTTGCCCCGGGTCAGCTTTCCAAGCGTTTTGGCCGAAGCAAAAACCAAATACCCCACGCCGTTGACATCAACAATGCAGTAATCGTCGCCGATTGTATCTATAATGCCGCGCAGTTTTGCTATCATATAAACATCCTCTCATTCAATTACGTCTTATCCTAAACAAAAAGCCCGTCTCATACAAGCACTTTCTCACAATAGACAACATCATTTCCGGCACAAAAAAACACCCGGGTTATCAAACCGGGGTGTTTTCCTTTCTTAAATTAAGACATAATCCTCCACCTCTTCAAGCTCGGGAGCAAATGTCATGATAAACAGCTTGTCCTGGCTCCAGTAGAGAAGATCCTCACACTGAACTTCATCGGTGCGAACCTGAACGTCTATCAGCGTCATATTCAGCGTTCGGTGTATTCGGTAAAGCACCTGTTCGCCGCGCTGACGGAAAAGCGGCTCATGTCTGGCCGGAACCGATTCGTCAACCCCTTGCATCATGTCCGTCGGAAGCCGTTTCAGCATATCCTCGCACATTTTGAAAGTTAGTCTGACAACCTCCGGCAGCTGTTTCAGCTCAGGAATCTGAATTGAAACATGAAGACCGTATTCCCGTTTGAGTTTTTTGAACATGTCAACGTCGCTCAGGCAAACCGTATCAACATCCAACATTTCCTCAAGCTGTTCTCTGAGGCTGAGACATCCGGCAGTTTCATCGCTTTCCTGCAGAATGTTGAAAATAACCTCTTTCCACTCGTTGCTGCGCGCAATCGTCGCGTCAAATATCTTTTTGTCCATATCCGTAGAAAATTAATAATTTTACGTTATTTCAAACATACCATTTTTGTCTAAAAGATACAAGTCCTATTTAAGAAAAAAATAAAAAAATGTTCCCGGCGGAACATAACTGCCGTCAGCGCGCCGTCCGATAACTGTTGTGGCATATTGCCATTGCCAAAGCATCCGACGAGTCGTTGTTTTTCGGCTTGCACCCGGGCAGAAGAATCTTGACCATGGTTTCTACCTGAGACTTTTCCGCACGGCCTACCCCGACCACCGCTTTTTTGACTTTGGTCGGTTCATATTCGCAAACCGGAATTCCAAACAATGCCGGCGCCAGAATAACCACACCGCGCGCCATGCCCAGTTTAATCGTCGATGTCGGATTTTCGTTGAGAAAAACCTGTTCGATTGCAGCCTCTTGCGGATGATAAGTTTCAATCACCTCGTTCAGCGCCCGGTGAATAACCGCCAAACGGTCATATATCGGCAGTTTCGGATCCGTTTTGATAAAACCGTCCGCCACATAGCGCAAACGGTTGTTTTCAACCTCCACAATTCCCCAGCCCGTCGAAGACAAACTCGGGTCCAGCCCCAAAATCCGCATACCTGCTCCCCGTAAAAAGAAAGCCGCCCGAAAGCGGCTTGTTAAAATTTATTCCTGCTCCAAAGCAGCCATCACGTCATCCGAAAATTCGGCATTGTGGTAAACACGCTGAACATCGTCGTCTTCTTCCAATGCGTCAATGAAATCCAGCAGCTTCTGAGCGGTTTCTTTGTCCGTAACCTCGGTTTTGACGGTTGCCTTCCAGTCCAAACGGGAAGCTGACGGCGTGCCGAACTCTTTCTCCAAAGTTTCGGTAACCGCATTCAAATCATCCGGCAGAGTTTCGATTTCATGATGTTCCTCGTCGGAAACAACATCATTGGCTCCGGCTTCCAATGCGGCTTCAAAAATTTTATCGCTGTCGGCAACACTCAGCGGATACTGAATAAAGCCGATACGCTCAAAGTTGAAAGTAACCGAACCGGATTCGCCCATCATGCCGCCGCGCTTGCCGAAGATGGTGCGGACATTGCCGACCGTACGGTTTTTATTGTCGGTCATCGCTTCAACGATAACCGCTACTTTACCCGGACCGAAACCTTCATAGCGAACGGAAACATAATCGTTTCCGCCGGCCGTCTGGCTGGCTTTGGCAATAGCGCGCTCAATATTGTCTTTCGGCATGCTCTCGGCTCTGGCCGCCTGAATGGCCAAACGCAGGCGCGGATTTTTATCGGGTTCCGGCAAACCGCTCTTGGCGGCAATGGTAATATCGCGGGCCAATTTGGCAAAAACGCGGGCCTTTTTGGCATCCTGAGCACCTTTACGGTACATAATATTTTTAAACTGGGAGTGTCCAGACATTTACGTTTCTCCTAAAAAACTTTAATTCGGATTGCTTTTACTGCAAATTATAGCGAAAATCAACCCCCTGCGCAAAATTTTTCGCCGGAATCTATTCGGGCATCAGAATATAATCAAGCTTTTGATTGCCGGCATGCAAAACCTTGATTCCCACGCCGTAAATATCAATCAGCCCCGGCTTGTTGGGAAAACTGATATTCTCAAAACGCCCGTTGTCGCCGCCGGAACTGCTGTAGTCGTAATAAGTGAACAGCATACGGTCAAGCTTGACCCCGCCGTATTTAATGTCATAGCCTTTGACCGGCTTGGTCTGCTCCGTCTTGGAAGTGATAACCGGCTCAAAGTAAAAATTCGCCGGATACGGAATATAGTCAGGCAGCATCAAAACCAGACGCCCGTTGCGGATTTGTCCCATTTTTTCATACGGCACACCATCGCCGTTAATCAAAACCACCGCCTTGTCCTGCTTGGTCGGCAGCAACATATATCTTTCCCCGTCAATGGTCACTTCGCCGATAACCTGAAGTTTTTCTTTCTTGGTATAGGCAACCGGTATAGACGCACTGTTCAGCACGCCGTCCATGGCCGGACGCACATATTCCGCTTTAAAGAAATCTTTGCGGTAAGTTTTCAAATCTGCCACGCTGTAGCCGACATAAGCCGACAAAATCTTATTGGGTTCAAATTCCCGTTCGGTAATATACTCCGACTTCACCAGCTGCAAATCAGTGTCATAATAGTCTATGGGGTATGAATCCCATGCCTCGAAAAAGCTGTTTCTCTGCGGCAAAATCGAATAATCTCCGGCCTGCAGACAGGATGACAGCAAAAGAATACTTAAACCGGCGGCAAATTTTTTCATCGCATAATCTCTTTTTTGGGTTTTAATTAATATAGTAATTATACTATAATCGGCGGTTAGTAAATAATTGATTATGAGTTATAGGAAAAATAATGACCCGATCCGGAAGCTGCTGGCTGATAAAATTCGCCCCGTGCGAAAACATGGACGAAGAACGTTCTTTCTTCTTTGATGAATACTTTGACGTCGTTGCCGTCGACTACACCGACGACGGACTTGAACAATACGTCGGTTACAAAGGCCCCGGCTTTGTTGAACATGACCTGCGGGAGAAAGCCGCCGCGGCAGGCATTGAACTTCCGCCTTTTCAAACCGAATTTCTTGAAAGCAAAAACTGGCTGAAAGAAAACGTCATCAAATTCGCACCGGTTGAAGTGGAAGACTTCATTATCTACGGCATCCACGAAAAAGACATTCCGCCGTCAGACAAAGTCACCCTGCGCATATACGCCGCCACCGCTTTCGGCTCGGAACACCAAACGACAAAATCCTGCCTGCGCGCAATCAGCCATTTAAATCGCCTCGGCGCCGCTCATCGAAACATTCTCGACATGGGTACCGGCTCCGGCATTCTTGCGCTGGCAGCCGCCAAACTCTGGCCGGACGCCGTTCGGATTACCGCCGTAGACATTGATCCCGAAGCCGTTGCCGTCACACGGCAAAATGCCCGTGACAACCATTTGGAAAAATACCTGACCGTTGCCGTCAGCAATGGATACAACTCTGATCTGGTACAAAACAACGCCCCCTATGACATCATCATCGCCAATATTCTCGCCCGTCCGTTAATCGAAATGGCACCGCAGTTAAATCAGGCATTGGCTCCCGGCGGGTTCTGCATTCTTTCCGGCTTTGTCGATGACCAGGAAGACTGGGTTATCGGCGAACATACCAAACTCGGCCTGAAACTGGTTGAACTTTACAAACTCGATAACTGGCGCGCCGCTCTGTTGGAGAAAAAAGCATGAAACTCGCTGACTTGCAGAAAAAACTGAAACCCGCCAAACTCGACGGCTATCTGGTTACCCGCAATAATATGTTTCTTAACCAG
>ENA-ORUV01001165-ORUV01001165.1-human-gut-metagenome-genome-assembly--contig:-NODE-1165-length-12264-cov-4.50004_pt1 | contig 12264 bp, 14 predicted proteins | sample MGYA00242089_ERZ509229 | MGnify/ENA primary metagenome ERZ509229 (study PRJEB26280, sample SAMEA2338805) | human gut metagenome | biome: human gut; feature: human-associated habitat; material: faeces...
TACTCCATTTTAGGGAATCCCAGAAGGATCTCGTCATAAGAACTCATATCCATCTCTTTTTTCATAATCGCCGGTCTATATTTTTTATCACTCATTTCCACACTGCTTCTGGATTTTTTATTCATCCAGTCAAGATCAAGCTTTGTATATGGAACTTTCGGCTCAATCTCAAATAAATCCGCTTTTGCTTCCTCTGCGATCATCTGTGCTACTTTTTTTGTTGTTCCGCTTGCACTGAAAAATGCCACTAATTTTTTACTCATAATAAAAAGCCCCTTTCTATACGTATTTTTCACAAAAAATAGATGTATAAGATTTACATTCATCTTACACATCTATTTTAAGCTCTATCGCTTCATTATGTCTAATGCTTATATTGAATTTTGTTTTATGCCTAAAAAGCATTAATCTCCTCGATCATTTTACGGACTGCCAAAGAATATGGGATATTCCGTCGCCAGGCAATCACCGTACTGGTTGTGATTTCAGGAGAAATTCTTCGCTGTACAAGAATATCCTCTCGCCAATACTTTGCAGCACCCTCAATTGAAATTGGATACCCCAATCCATTTGCCGCCATAACTCCGGCATTCGTTCCAAGATTACTCGTAAAAGCAATCTGTAATTTTGAAAAGTCTTTCCCAAACCAGTTGGCAAGTTCACTTTGAACGTTCATTCTTTCCGGCAGGATCAAGGGCTTTCCAATAAGATCTTCTTTTTTTATAAACTCTTTTTCTGCCAGCGGATCATCCGGCCGCATTCCGACACACCAGTGATCGCAATCTGTGATCCGGATATAATCCAGCCCTTCGGTGTCCACCGGCTCCATGAATAATGCAATATCTACAAGTCCTTTGTTCATCATCTCATACACTGCATCTGCTGTTGCAGTATGCAATACAATCTGAACCAGCGGATATTTTTCTTTATATGTTTTACATATCTTCGCCAATGTCTCCACTGCTGCAAATTCACCGCATCCAATGGTTATCGTGCCCTCTACAACCTCTTCTTTTCCTTTCAGTTCCTCAAGCGTCCTTTCCTCAAGATTAAGAATCTCCAAGGCACGCCTTTTTAATAAAATTCCTTCATCAGTGAGCGATATTTTCTTCCCGTTTCGAATAAATAATGTTATTCCCAGGTCCTCTTCAAATGCCGCCATTTGTCTGGATAGCGTTGGCTGGGTAATATGCAATTGTTCTGCTGCTTTTGTAAAGCTCTGTTCTTTTGCTACTGTTAAAAAATAGCGTAATAATCTTAATTCCATATCTTTATATTCCTACAAATTTTTCTTGTAACCATTCTATCATATTGCGTCCCAGACATCATCTATATCTTTACCTTTAATAATAAATCGCACACAAATCAATTATATCAAGAAGTAAATTATACTGCTTCTTTGCTGTATCGTTCATTTCATGATTCATCGGTGCGTTCTGTGAATACACCGTTGCTTCCGAAAGCTTTGATGGTGCTGAATGATATAACATCAAGTCTTCTACATGAATTTTCATTCTATTTCTAATATATCAAATTCAACCGCTTTCATTAAAATCTTACTCTGTGGCATCTTTTATTTCTATTATATTTAACATTCTACCGCCACCTTGATCACGCCGTTCCTCTTATTTTCAAAAAGTTCATAGGCTTCTTCGATTCTGCTAAGTGGATAGGTGTGTGTGATCAGTGGTTCCGTGTTGATCTTACCTTCCGCGATCAATCTCAGCGTTTCTTCACAATCACAACCGTCTACTCCTCCTGTTTTAAAAGTCAGATTCTTTCCATACATATCCGGCAGAGGTAACGTCTGGGCTTTATCGTAAAGTGCCACCACCGTCACGATTGCATTTGGCCTTGCGCATTCCCATGCAAGACGGAAAGTAGATTCTGCTCCTGCAACTTCAAGAACAACATCCGCTCCACCATGCTCGCTGTTTGCCTGAACAAAATCAAAACATTCTTCCGGCGAAACTGTAAGAACTTCCGGATAATGTTCCCTGATAAAATGCATACGCTTTTCGTCTTTTTCACACATGATGATCCGCTTCGGATTTTTCAGCATAACAGACAGTAAGGTACAGATACCTGTAGGACCGGCTCCAATGATCAGCACCGTGTCATCCTCAGTGATCTCGGAAATACGTGCTGCCCAGTAACCGGTGGCAAGTACATCTCCTACAAATAACGCCTGTCTGTCCGTAACTTTATCCGGAATCTTATTCAGCCCCTGATCTGCAAATGGTACACGGACATATTCTGCCTGACCGCCATCGATACGGCATCCAAGAGCCCAGCCGCCATTTTCATCGGTACAGTTATTCACATAACCTTTCTTGCAGAAAAAACATTCTCCACAAAAAGTTTCTACATTTACCGTCACCCGGTCTCCTGGCTTCACATTCTTCACAGCAGTTCCGACTTCTTCCACAATTCCAACCATCTCATGACCGACTGTAATCCCCGGCACTGCCCGTGGAACGCTTCCATGCTTAATGTGCAGGTCACTGGAACAAATGCTGGCAAGTGTCACCTTTACAATGGCATCTCTTTCATGCATCAGCACAGGCTTTGGCTTTTCCATTAATTCAAATTTTCCTTTTGAAACATAAGTATAAGTCTGCATTCTTTTCCCCATCACTTTCTATAATAATTTATCCAGAATTTCCGCTGCTGATCTATTATCGAATACGCCATTGCCAAATAACAACCAAGATAAGAAGGTGCACCGGATAAAACGCATAACAGAAATACTTGAACCACTTGCTATGGTACCCCTGCTCTCCATGATATAACCAGATTGGAATCAGTGCCAGCAGTGCAAAGCTCTGCTGTGCAATCTCAAAATGATGTCCCAGAATCGTTACCGGATAATACAGATTCCCCAGCATAACTACATTCAAATAATACAGCCCGACAAGCTGTGCCGCAAAAGAAATCCAGGTTTTCTTGCGAAAAAAATAAAAAAGCAATACCGTCAGTATTCCTGCAGCATTGTAATCTACCATGGTTATGGTTCCAAGCAGAAAATCCATCAAAAGCACGAGGCAAACCACAAAAAACGATATCCATTTCTTTTGTTTCTTCTTTGCCTTTTCAATGATCTGTATCGATAACACCCCTAATAAAAAGGTCCATAGTACATTTTGATGAAACGGGTAAAATACAGAACTTCCCATAATCAGGTTAAATGGTATTTCTGAAATTATGGCAAATAGAAAAAGACGCAGCATGTATTTTTTCACATTCGAAGTATAATAGCATCCTTCTGCGATCATAAATGCGAAAATCGGAAAAGCAAGTCTTCCTACGCATGTCATCCATTCCTGTGCTGGAAATAGTGTCGCCCACAAATGATCACATAACATAAACAGCATTGCCAGAATATGTAGTGTAAACGAATCAATTCCTCTTTTTTTCTCCATAGGTTCTTCTCCATCTATCCAGGCATAGATATCTGCCTTTTATTCTTTTCTTTTCATTATATTATGGAGCATTATCCAACGTCAATCAACTCTTGCGTCCTAATCTATCACTAATTCAGCCAGAACTCAAATACTCAACGCATTCTACTCATAAGGGGTGTTCATTTCTTATAATTTATATTATGCTTAGATTAAACAGAAGGGAGTGAATTATATGGATTTAATCAAAATCGGAAAATATATTGCAGAAAAAAGAAAAGCTCTTGGACTGACGCAGAAGCAATTGGCAGAAAAACTGAATATGAGTGACAAATCGGTTTCTAAATGGGAACGAGGCATATGCCTGCCGGACGTGTCAATTTATATGGAATTGTGTAGCATACTTAGAATCAGCATTAATGAATTTCTTGCAGGTGAAGATATCGGTGCTGAAAATGTAATTGAAAAATCAGACAGCAATCTTATTCAGATTACAAAAGAGAGTAAAAAGAAACAAAAAAATTTAAAAACAATTCTTGCTGTAGTAACTGTTTTTGCAGTAATTGTCTCTGCGATCCTTGGCACTTTATTCTTTCACAAACTGATACAGCCAAAAAATTATATTACCGCAGTTGATCAGACAAGTACTGAGATGAAAACAGCAGAATTATTATCCGGAACAGACGGCGCATATCTTTTTCATTATTTTACAAAAGATGAATTTAAAACACTCACCATTTATGTATCTGAATATCAGTCTGGGACACTGATCAGTAAAAGTAAAGTGGCTGATTTGGACTATGACGGAATCGATTCCCCTTCCAGAGGCGTCATTGCTGTTGTGCCGGATTTTGAATCTTTTAAGGTAAAATTAATTGTAGCAGATGATTATGCAAAATATTCTACGGATTTTCCTATTTTAGAAAATATAGAAAACAGAGAATATTATGGCAGAAGTGCAAGCCAGATAAAAGGGGAGATTCCGATTCAGATTCATTCAGCTTCGACAATAGAAGGCAAGACTGCTATCCCTTCAGACTCTGAGCAGGGATTAATGGCTCTAATCTATGGAAAAGACGGGCTGTCAGGGATTCCTATCACGGAAATGGAAAAAGGAATCGTTGGTGTGGAAAATGATTATGTATATTATCTTTCCTTCCAATTTGGGGGTAATCAAAGTTTTTGAGGGGATGTCTTTTTGAGGGTTTAGATTGACGATTCCTTAAGGGTCTATATCATTGACAACAAATATTATAAGGCTTTCTGTATTTTTACAGTTTCATAGCACTGCGGATGCAGTTCTCAATAAATTCTTCTCCAAAATCTGTATTCAGGCTGAGATCAAAGTTTCCGGCTGCCCCCACATACGTCGGGTGTAATAGCGATAGTTATCTGCACGCAGTTTTTCATTTTTCTGAACCGTAGCTTTAGCTTCTCCCTCAGAGATATTCTGTCTCTGTGCCACTCTTCTAATTCTGCTCACAAGAGGTGCTGAAAAAAATACTTTCAAACAATTTCCGGAATTTCTGAGAACGTAATCTGCACAACGGCCTACTATCACGCAATTGCCTTTTTTCGCAAGATTGCGTACAACCTGGCATTCTGCCTCAAAAATTTTATCCTTCGGCGCTTCATCCTGTCTGTCTGTATTCAGATACATCTGATTGACCAGATCATAAAGAAGGCTGTTTGTCATGATCTCCTCGTTTTTCTTAACGAATTCCGGTGTGTATCCGGTGGTCCCTGCTGTCATCTGGATAATCTCCGCATCATAAAAATCATATCTTTCAGGAATGCAAGTTTCTTACCGATGAGTCTGGCGATAAAGCCTACCAGAAGGGCAGCAATAACAGTACCTTCTCTTATACCAGCCAGTCTGTCCGTTGCGATTTTCCCCTGATATAAAAGCAGGCAATGAAATTATCGCCTGGTTTCAAAACACGCCATATTTCATGAAATGCTTTTTGCTTGTCCGGAAATGCATGAAAACCGTTCATACTGACAACAGTATCTAAAAGCTTAAAACTATCGTTCTCTGATCTTCCTGACATTACGATTCATTAGGTGTCTTGCAATATGTCTATAAGCAAATGCTTTAAAGGCTGAAATTTCTTGATGATGTTCCTTCAACAGTTCATCTGGACAATCATAAACACCAAAATCCTGATTGATTCCCTCGCTCTGAATATAAGTATTGTTCCTATCAAACTCAATAATGAGATTTCTGAAATCCTTGACTGCTACTCCATAACCGCAAAATGCACCTGTACATTCCGAATTTTGTTCCTGTAACTTCTTTATGTAGGTTTTATCCAAAATGAAAGCTTCCAGTTCGTACCACTGATTTTCGAAATTAATTTCTACCCAGCTATGGAAAATACTTTTTGGAGCATTACGGTAAACAAACCCGGTCATAGCCCCTTTCTGTAATCTTTTATCAATCGTAAAACCATGTACTCTGCATGGAATATTGCAGGCACGCAAAAGTGCCATAAATAAAGTTCCTTTTGTATTACATTGTCCATAACCATCTGCAAGTACTTTTGAAGCTGAAATTCCGTCATCAACATTATATCCAAATAAAACATCATCTCTTACATAGTTGTAGATTGCCTTAATCCTTTCAAATTCACCCATTTCCTTCCATTTCATATTTTGAATAAGTTTTTGAATTGCCGGATTAGAAAAATCAACCATTCGTGTTTCCCTAAGATACTTATCTTTCATTTCCTATCGCCTTTCCCATAGGTTTTCTCACAACACAATGCATTCGCATACCTTTACGAATTTCAAATTTTTCTACTTTTAATCCTGCTTTTTTGCAACATTTTATGACCACATCTCTTGTTGGCACTTGGACATCTCCATGTCCGCATATATTTGCCAACGGCATTTCCAATGTATTCATTAGCCATACCAATACTTTATTGTCACTGGTCACATCTCTCAGTATCAATCTTCCATTTGGGCGAAGACATCTTTTCACACTGTCAAAAAATGCCTGTGGATCCGGATAATGATGGAAGCTCATAGAACAAATAATTGCATCAAATGAATCCTTTTCAAAAGGAAAGTTCTCACAGTCTCCTACAACAAATGTTGCATTTGAAATATTTTTCTTTTTTGCCTGTTCAATCATGGCAGGAGTCAGATCCAGTCCTGTATAATGTCGGTCTGGATATTTTTCTGCTAATAAAGAAATCATCGGAGCAGGTCCGCAGCCTGCATCCAATAAATCTCTAAATGGCTCCTTCTCTAATTCTTCCAGAATATCCGGATAATCCTTCTTGCACATTTCGTAAATACCAGCATGGCTACTTTCATATCTTCCTGCTGCTTTTGTAAACTCTTTAATTGACAATTTTTTATATTCTTCATTTTTCATACTTTTTCTCCAATCACAGTACCTTTTTCGTCTTGCATCCGCATTTCTTCATTCTTTTCATATAAGCATAAAACTGCTTATGCAATTCCCTCATTTCATCTGGTGCCTTCATAGCATGTTGATACATAAATTTATCTCCAAAACTACTTCCAAATGTAACTGCCAGCATAATCGTCAGAAATGACAATGGCAAAAAGCGAAAAATATTCATTTTCCATGGTGACAGTTTACCCTTTTGTTTTCGCAAAAAGTTAAAATTTCTTTTCAGCCTTTCCGCTGTTTTCCTCATAATTTTCCATTCTTTTTCCACTTTCTCCGGATCGTCTGATTCATAATACGCATCTGCAATCGGTACCACCATAGCAAGATGACAAAGCTGCCATAGATGCATATCCGTTACTTTCTGGTATGGTATATGAGCATGCCTCAATATCTCTGAAAACTGCTTAGTTCTTTCGGATTTATTTCCTGATATTTCTGCAAATGTTGTCGGCTGAATCAACCTTGGAGTGAGTGCTGCATCAAGGATACCATCATCATTTATACTTCCGCCTGCTCCTGGAAAAGCCGGTAATATTCTTCCTTTTCCGACAATGTCTTCCCATTTATTGTAACTGTCCAGTGAATTTATCATTGTAACAATCGTATTACTTTTATTATTTTTCAATTCAGTAAGTGCTTCATACAGCTGGTTTTCCCGGACAGTAAGCAAGACAAAATCATAAATATCATCGTTTGGTAGTTCTCCAAGAATCCTAATTTCTGCCTTTATTACTTCCTGATTTTTCTTATATAGCAATCCATTATTTCTTAAAGCCTCAAATCTTTTTCCTCTGGCATAAATACTTGTATCATAACCGGCTTCTGCAAATAAAGCTGCATACAAGGAGCCGATCACACCAGCACCATAAATCAATATTCTCATAAGAATCATTCCTCTCCTCTTACCCCAGTGCCACATCCAAGATCATCATCAAACTAAATCCAAGTGCAAAGAAAAGCGTACCGATATTCGAGTTCTGTCCCTGAGACATTTCCGGAATTAGTTCTTCAACCACGACATATAACATGGCTCCTGCTGCAAAGCTGAGTAAATATGGTAATGCCGGGATTACCAGCTGTGCGACAAGAATCGTCATTACTGCTCCAATCGGTTCAACGACTCCTGAAAGTACACCTCCCAGAAATGCCTTTCTCTTACTTTCACCCTCTGCCCTAAGCGGCATGGATATAATCGCTCCTTCTGGAAAATTCTGGATAGCAATTCCAAGTGATAAAGCAAGTGCACTTGTTGCTGTAATCTGTGCATTTTCAGCAAGAAATCCAGCATACATTACACCAACTGCCATACCTTCAGGGATGTTATGTAATGTAACTGCCAACACCATCATCGTAGTACGGCCAAGTTTGCTTTTCGGTCCCTCTGCCTGATCACTTCCAACATGAAGATGCGGAATCAAATGATCAAGTGCGAGTAAAAACAATATACCAATCCAGAACCCAGCAACTGCAGGAACAAACGATAAAGTTCCCATATTTTCAGATTGTTTAATTGCCGGAATCAGAAGACTCCAGATTGAAGCCGCAACCATTATACCTGCTGCAAACCCTGCAAGTGCACGTTGCAGTAACTTGCTAAGTGTTTTTCTCATAAAAAACACGCATGCTGCACCTAGCGTTGTTCCAACAAACGGAATCAGTATACCTTCAAAAATATTTATTCGCATTATATTTTCCTTCCATATATGCTCGAAAAAATTCATTGGCAAAAATAATTATCTTCAGCGGTATAATATTAGTTCTATAGCTTATTGATTATATTGCCTAATACCTAATATATGTTATTCTATAATCTTTCATACTTTCATTTCGTTAGCCTCAACTAACCGTCTAGCATAAAGAAAACCGCGTAAAAAGCAAACTGTAATTTTACACGGTTTTCTTATGCTTAAGTATATCACTTACGTAATCATATAACAATATATTTCTTTCAACAATTTACAAAACTGGGCGGTGGAATTTACTCTTTCACACAATAATGTTATGGTTGTATCTCCTTCTGACAGCAGTACTGTAAAAATATCATATCTTCCAAAGGTGTAAATTCTACGTTTTTGCATTCGATTCTACGATTACTGCATCAATCTTCTGAAAACGTTCTGTCAAATCTCTTTCCTCCTTCGTGTCATCTGATACAATACGGTTACCATTACAGAATTATTTTCCCAAGCTGCCAGAATGCCACCGCACTCGCCGCTGCCACATTCAGCGAATCAACGCCATGTGTCATCGGAATTTTAACCGTATAATCACATAGCGCTATTGTCTCGTTTTCCAGTCCTTCACCTTCATTTCCAAGAATAACTGCCAACTTTTCTTCCTTCATCAGTTCCGAATCATCGATGCTGACCGAATCATCAGTCAGCGCAAGTGCTGCCGTCTTATAGCCAAGCTTTTTCAATTCTGCAATCGCCTGTTTTGGCCAGATTACTTCCCGCTTGCACCGCATTTCATTGCTATCCCGGATAAATGTCCACGGAATCTGAAATACGGTTCCCATACTCACCCTGGAAGCCCGTCTGTAAAGCGGATCACTGCATCCCGGACTCAGAAGTACCGCCTCCATATTAAGAGCCGCTGCAGACCGGAAAATTGCTCCTACATTTGTCGGATTCTGCACATTTTCAAGAATCGCGATTCTATTTATCCCATCACACAGATCCTGAAATTTTCGAAGCGGTTTCCGTCTCATTGCGCAAAGCATTCCTCTGGTCAGTTTGAAGCCTGTCAATTTAGTCAGCACCTCAAAATCCGCTGTAAAAATCGATACTTTCGTATCATCAAATCTGTTCATAATCTGACTTGTTTCTTCATTCTCTTCCATCTGCTTCTTTTCAACAAGAACAGACAGTGGCTCATAACCCGCATCCAATGCTCTGCCGATCACCTTCGGACTTTCCGCAATGAACATTCCCTCTTCTGGGTGATCTTTATTCAGAAGCCGTGCTTCTGTGTACCTGGCATAAATATCCAATTCCGGCGCATTAAAGTCTTTGATTTCTATTACGTTCAGCATTTCTTTTCCCCTGTTTTCATCCGTATATTTAATCTGATCACCTTTTACAGACCTTCGCGATACACCTTATTGATCGTTGCCTGCGCATGTTCCAATTCTTTTTTCTGGATAATTGCATTCCGATCGCTTAGAATTGCCAGCATCTCATCCACCACATCTTCCGGTCGCGGATCTGATATGCGGTACAGATAGCCGAGCATTCTTGTTGCTGTATAATCTGTGTTCATCTGTTTATAAGCAATTTCCCTGCAAAGGCTGTCCGGATAGCCTTTCTGTTGCAGTGCTTTGTATAGTTCATCCTGTTTTGATTGTGCCATAAATTATTCTCCAATATAATGCTTTTTATTATTCTTCTCTTAAAAATATTGATTCCAACAATCTGCATCCCGCTGCCGTCTTAAAAATACGGGATTTCGCATTTTCAATCGACACTTTTGAAAAATTACTCTCACTTGCATTTACAAGAAAATCTGCCTCTATTAAAATCTGATAATCAATCCCATCTATATTGGTGTATGTATGATGATGTGTGACCAGCCAGATAATACGCTCCACTTTCTGTTCTGATACAGGCATTCCTTCCAAAAACTCCTTTACCAGCGGTTCACTTTCAAGTTCCTGATTTTTACCATTTGTGTTTCCATATTTTTCACGGCAAAGTGGACAGGATATATCATGCACCACAGCTGCAAGTTCAAGAATTCCCTGTGTGTTTTCATCCACACTTTCCTGCTCCCCTATCGTCTTTGCATACGCCCATACTTTCAGGAAATGTTCGATATCTCTCAAATTCCCCTGATAAAAATCAATCATTTTTTCAATGGCAACTGCTGTTATTTTAGATTTTTCGTCTTTCATTGCATTCTTCCTCCTGACTTCTTCTGATTTATCTTTTATAACTATAGCACACTTTTCATTCGCAAATCTATTTTTTGCATTCTAGTCTTGCACCTGCTAGAGCGCGCCCATGGAACACACAAATGGAGCTCTAACTTTTTACAGTTAATTCTCTATTTGCTTCGCTTGTCCTGCTGCTAAAGATAAAACATTGCCTTTTGAGTTTCAATCTCCGCTTTCAGTTCTTCTTTTGTCGGCAAGTATAATTTGTACTTGGAAGCAAATTTTTCAATGTACTTAGAGTATATGAAATTTGGGCTTTGTCTTGTAGTTACGAATATCCGCATAAATAGAAAAAGCCCTTTGAAAAAAGAATTTTCTCCTCTCTCAAAAGGCAAGTTAAAAAATTAATATCTATGTGTTATTGACCATCTACTGTTTTCAACCTGCCAGCGGATATTGTGCATGTGTATTGATTCCGTCTTAGTGTTCTGCTATTTGGCGTATGCGATTACAAAATTATTTTTCTGTAAACAAAAAAGTGCGGAAGTCCTTGATTTTTTAAGGGTTTCCGCATCTTGAATTATCTTAACCAGGCAATTTTTTTATTTTAACAAATCGAGCAGCGTATATTCACCTTTTGGAATCTTAGCTGTTCTATGATACTCTTTTATTGCTTCCACAAGAATCCCGGAATTAGAAAAATAATTAAACACGTAATCATATGATTTTACGTCAGACATTCTAAGATTTTCCTTGCAAAAATCATTTGGTTTTTTCCCTGACTTTTTGAATTCTTTATACTGATTTTCAGCAACCAGTAGTCTTTCTGGCTTCCTATCCATTTATAATCTTGTTGTTTACTGATGCTTCAAGTATAATAAAATCTATAAAGGAAATACACGCACAGCATGTGGACTTAATGCCTGATAATCCTCATGTTCGCGATATACAGGGAGGTTATTCTCATGGGGAAACAATCTACGAGAGAAAATAAGACAATTTATCAGATTTGCCGGGAAAAAGCCGGTCTCACCAGATCAGAAGCCAGTGAAAAAATGACTGCTGTTTCTGATTCTAAAATTGAAAAGTTTGAATATGAAATGCAGGAACCCACACCTTACGATATCATCCAGATGGCTGATGCTTACAAGCGCCCGGATCTCTGCAATTATTACTGCTCTCATAAATGCGAAATCGGTCATCGTTATGTCCCGGAGGTCGAAGTTTCTGATTTATCCAATATAATCCTGGAAACCATTGCCAGTCTGAATGAGATTAATCCTCTTACCACACGTCCAGATTGCCCGTGACGGTAAGATCAGCGATGATGAGATCAAGGATTTTGCTTTTATCAGTAACAAACTGGATGAAATTTCTCTGGCAATAGATTCCCTGAATCTCTGGGTTGATAAAACAGCCGGAGAGCAGGGACTAAACATCGAATTGCTCAGAGAAGAAAAAAAGAAACAAAAATAAGTATGAAAAAACAAGGCAGCGAACCTATTTATGGTCCACTGCCGCTTTCCTTTACATATGCTGTAACTGGTTTATGATGTATTCCG
>ENA-ORUV01001166-ORUV01001166.1-human-gut-metagenome-genome-assembly--contig:-NODE-1166-length-12248-cov-4.89453_pt1 | contig 12248 bp, 10 predicted proteins | sample MGYA00242089_ERZ509229 | MGnify/ENA primary metagenome ERZ509229 (study PRJEB26280, sample SAMEA2338805) | human gut metagenome | biome: human gut; feature: human-associated habitat; material: faeces...
AGGCCGACGTGCTTTTCTTCGACGAGGCGACCTCGGCGCTCGACAGCCGCACCGAAGAGGAGATCAACCGCTCTATCGCCGGGCTCGCTGCACGGGATGCCGGGCTGACACTGGTCGTCATCGCCCACCGCGAAAGCTCGCTCGAATACTGTAACAGGATCATAACGATAGGAGAATAAAACATGGAATACCTCATAGCCGGCATACGCATCGACATCCCGCACCGGTTCACGACAGGCGCCTTCGGCATGGCGCTGGCACCGTTCGCGGCCGAAAACAAAACGGAAACGGACGCCGGCAGCAACCGTATGGCGGGCCCCGTGCCCGGAACGGCGACAACCGCAGCACCCTCCCCGTCGGAAACCCCGGGGACGGAAAGGAGTGCACCCCACCCTGCGACATCCCCGGCGGACACGGCACAACCAGACCTCATCCTGCACACGGGACTGCTCGCCGGCGACACGGCCGGCTATTGCGAACTCGACGCATTCGACTTCACCGACGCCGATGCCGACTGCCGTTTCGGCCGCGACACGGAGGGCTACCTGCTTACCATGACACCCCGCGACGGCAGCGCCCCGGCACGGTTTCACAAAGCCTTCGGCAGCCCCGACGCCACGAGCGACATCACCCCGGAGCACAATCCGGCGCTGTTCCGCTTCGGGCTGTGGACGATGTTCAACATCGCCGCGCTGGAACGCCGGGCGGTAGCCGTACACTCGTCGGTGATCAGCCTGGACGGGCGCGCCGTACTCTTCCTCGGCGAATCGGGCACGGGAAAGAGCACCCACACGCGCCTGTGGCGCGAGCATATCCCCGGGGCACGCCTGCTCAACGACGACAGCCCGATCATCCGGATCGCCCCGGAAGGGGCTGCCGAAGCGGCAAGCGCTCCCGCGGCAGATACGATTCCCGCCCTGCAAGGCGTTCTCGCCTGCGGGTCGCCGTGGAGCGGCAAAACCCCGTGTTACCGCAACGTAAGCCATCCGATAGCGGGCATCGTGCGGCTTTCGCAGGCACCGCAGAACCGCATCCGCCGCCTGCGTCCCATCGAAGCCATCGGGGCGCTGCTGCCTTCGTGCCCGCCGTCGTTCGCACACGACGAGCGGCTGGAAGACGCCATCTGCCGCCTCGTATCCCAAATCGTGGCGCAAGTCCCCGTCTACCACCTCGAATGCCTGCCCGATGCCGCGGCAGCCCGTCTCTCCTGCCGCACGGTATTCGGTGACGACGCCCCAAACACCCTCCGCTGATGCTGCTGACCAACCGCCTCTTCTTCGAACAGGTCGAAGCGATGCTCGCCGAAGGACACGAAGTCCAGATCCGCATGAAAGGGCACAGTATGCGGCCGCTGCTGCGCAACGAACGGGACATCGCCGTACTGACCCCGATTGCGAAATATGCCCCGGCACCTGTCCCGGCAGCCGGGGCCCGTCCCCGAACCCCGCGCCGCCGACGGCAATGCCAGCACCGCCCGCCAGACCCGACTTTCCGGCGACACCCCCGGCACGGCACCCGACCTGCACACACCCGCCTGCGGCACCCGCCATCCGGCTCCGCCGCCGAGCGGCATCGGCGCCCTGCGGACGGGCGACGTCGTCCTGTTTCGCTGCGAAGGGCGCCATATCCTGCACCGCATCGTCGGGATCGAAACAGGCGTCCGCTGCGAAGGAAACCGTCCCGTATGCGCACCAGCCGCAGGGAATGCCCCGTCCCCTGCGGCATCCGCGGAAAACCCCGCAGAGAGGGATTCCGCCGCGGGGACACTCCGTTTCACCCTGTCCGGGGACGGTAATTACCGCACGACGGAGCATTGCCTCGGCAAGGATATCGTCGCCGTGATGACGGCTGTCATCCTGCCGTCGGGACGCATCGTCCGCACCAGCTCCCGCCGCTGGAAACGGCGGTCGCGCAGGTGGCTGGCACTCCCCCGGGGCGTGCGGCGTTTCGTCCTCCGGGTCATGTGGCGGCTCGGAATCCGGTAACCGGAGACCGGACGGCCGATAAATGCGGTTCCCGGGAAACGGCAGTCTGCAAAAAAGCACTCCAGACCGGCCAACGAAACAGCCGCACCGGAGTGCGTCTGTTTCCAGCACAAAGCGTTACGCTTCATCGAATTCCCGCAGCTCGCGGATACGCCGCTGCAGGTCACGGATACGCCCCCACTCATGATGTGTTATCACGATGCAGGCAACCGCCGTCAGCGAGAGCAGGGCGGCGACCGTCCACCACATGCCATGCGCCGTATAGTAGCCCGCCGCATACAGCAGCATGCCTGCAACGAACAGGATTACGACGACATACTGGAAAATATAATACGCTCCGGCAAAGGCCGCATAGCGGGTCATGCGGTGTTCACACTCGACGATATCGGCATCGCAGCGCGACACCCGCAGCAGCAACCACAGGGAAAAGAACGAAGGGAGCAGACATAAAAGGTAGCCCGCCACGACCCACCAGATGAAAATACCGGATACTCCGCGGAATTTGCCGATTGCGACACATAGCGGGACAACCGCCACACCCAACAGCAGCATGAGCTGTACATAGTGCAAGTACGAACCGACACGTCCCCGCAGCATACGTTCCATATCCTGCCGCCGGATCACCTGCTCCCGGTCGAGCCGTTCCGAGAGTACTTTCCATTTGAGTTTCAACTCTTCGAGTTCCATAATTCCTGAATTTTACCGGTTATACATTTTACGCAGTTTGCAGCGGATACGGGTCAGTTTCACGGCCACATTGCCGGGAGACAGGCCCGTGATGGCGGCGATCTCCCCGGCGGGACGTTCTTCGAGCCACAGCAGGATCAGCGCCCGGTCGAGCCGGCCCAAGCGTGAGATCACCGCATACAGCTCGTCGAGCTGCTCGCGGGCCTGCATATCGTCGTCGCACGCCAGGTCGACCGAAAGGCGCACGCTTTGCGGACGCCGCATCCGGCGGCGGACAAACGAAATGCAGGTATACAACGCGATGCGGTATACCCACGTGGCAGTTTTGCTCTCTCCCCGGAAATCGGGGAATCCCCGCCACAGAGCCAGCACGACCTCCTGAAAATAGTCGTCGATCTGCCCGCGCCCGGGTGCATAGACATAGCACACCTTGTAGATTATGCGTTTGTGATGCTCGATAAGTTCGATGAACCGCTGTTCCGTATCCATGTTTCAGCCTTTTACCCCAATAGTCGCCAGGGAGTGCAAAAAATTACGGCTGCCGATAAAAAAGGCCGAAACCCACGCGGGTGTGGGATTATAATGATGTAACGACTTGATTTATCGGGTCGTTACATTTTTGTATAGGATAATAGGTAACGAAAAGGCAACGGTTTATTTTCAGTTAATTGCACGAAAATACCGCATTTCAAATAACCTACTGCAAGATACGAAAAATTTTCCGACCGGGCAAATTTCGGGACAGCCTTTACCAATGTCAAGTTCCGGAGTGATTTGCTCCGGTATCTGATAAAAAGTTTTGGTTCAAACATAGTTAAGTTTGTTTCTCCGTAGTTCTTTGAGTAAAATTATATAAACCCGTTGGCGGAATTAAAATTACAAAAGATTTATGCATAAAAAGTTATGCATAATACTAATTATTAACACATTAATGGTTTCCGATCAATTAATAGCTAATTCATATATGCACAACCTATATGCAATATTCGCAAAATTTCGCGACATCTGCAAGCAGTTTGCAGGGAACTTGATCAACGAAGAATATACCTCGATGTGGTGTCGTTCCCAGATTTTCCGACTTGGAAGTGGTTGCTCTCAATATGGCTTCTGAATCCATTGGTATTGACAGCGAATCCCTTTTATTCGTTAAACTGAGAGAATATAAATCTGAGATTCCTCATTTAATATCTCGTCGGTAATACAATGGCAGACGAAAGTTCACGGCTTCTCTTTGTGCTGCCATTCGAGAAAAGATGGCAGCAGCTATTGATGGTGGTGAAGACTACTTCTGTATAGATTCAAAACCGATAGAAATCTGTCGTCCTGCCTGTGCCAAGCGATGTTCCATGGGCAAAAATGAAATAGAAAAAGCTCCTTCGTTTGGATATTGTGCATCACAAGGAGTTTATTACTACGGTTCATTAGTGTCCACTAAAAAATCATAAGAGTTCTTTGAAATTATTGAAATTCAAATTGTTATAGCAGATTTTGAGGCGCAACGATTTGAAATTACTTTTGCAGTCTGAATCAGGCTGTTATGAATAAAGACAAATATGTTTTCGCCCAATTAGTCGGCTTCCTGGACAATTTTAAGTTCCTCCGCATTGTAAAGAAGTATGAAGGCGACAAGTATATAAAGAGTTATACTTGTTGGAATCAACTACTTACGATGATGTTCGGACAGCTGTCAAATCGAGAGAGCCTGCGGGATCTCATTGTTGCGATGGAAGCGCATGCCGGAAAACTTTATCACCTCGGCATCGGCAAATCCGTGACCAGAAGCAATCTTAACAAGGCTAACGAGCAGCGCAACTACCGCATATTCGAGGAGTTCGCGACCGACAGTAGTGATGCCAAAGAACAAAAAAATAACATTACCTTTACGGAACGATTTCGGGATTTGCCGTGATCCCAAAATCGTCCCGAATACAACCTCTGACACAGTTTATTTTACGATCCCATCAAGTTGAAGAATTCTTGCACATTCCGCTCCGATTTAGGGCAGACACATTCCTCGAACTTCATTCCGTCATTGAGACTGCCAAGAAGCACAACCATACTTCTTTTAGTGCCATTCAAGCCTTGTTTGAGGTCTGAAACCTTGACATGCACCTACCGCTGAATAGTTACTAAAAAACATTGATTATCAATCATGCGTAAAATTGCGACATATCTGTCGGCAATCGTGCTGCTGACGGCCTGCATAACGAATAACCGGCAGAATAACAGAATTTTATACGTTTCGATACAACCGCTGCAAAGCCTTGTGGACAGCATTGTCGGCGGAGATTTCGAAGTCGAAGTACTCGTGCCCGCCGGAGCCAGTCCCGAAACGTTCGAACCTACGCCCAGACAATTTGTGGAGCTAAACGAAGCGCAACTTATTTTCAATGTGGGACTTATCGACTTCGAAACCTCGCTGTTGGGCAAAGTCGAACAACAGGAGAAAGTCATCGACCTGAGCCACGGAATCGACCTGATCGAAGGCTCTTGTTCGCACAGCAGTCACGGACACAATCATACGCACGGTGTCGATCCCCATGTCTGGATCTCCCCGAAGGCGTTGCAGAAGATGGCGACAAACGCTTTCGAAGCCATTCGCAAAGCCTATCCCGATTCGGTGAAATACGAAACCAATTATAACAGGTTGCAGAAGGAGTTACAAGCATTGGACGCTCGCACGGCGGAGAAAATCGCACGGAGCGGCATCGAATATTTCATCGTCTACCACCCCGCCCTCACCTATTATGCCCGCGACTACGGGCTGCGGCAGGTCGCCATCGAAACAGACGGTAAGGAGCCCTCGGCCAAGCAGTTGACGGCAATCATCCGGCAAGCCCGGGAGGATGGAGTACGCCGGATATTCTACCAAAAGCAATTCCCGGCATCGACCGTGGAGGTCATAGCCCGAGACATCGACGCCGAATACGTGGCGATTGATCCGCTGGACCGGGACGCCATAGCGAACATCGACACGATAACCGACTTAATCACCGCAAAATGAATCTGGTAACGATGCGCGACGTAAGCGTCGCATACGACGGATACGAAGCCATTCAACATGTCGATCTGGAAATCGGCGACGACGATTTCCTGGGTGTCATAGGTCCCAACGGCGGCGGAAAGACGACACTCGTGAAAGCCATACTCGGAACCGTGCCCCATACGGGCGAAATATGTTTGGCGCCGGAGTTGTTCCGGGGCAAGGAGCGGCTGATCGGCTATATGCCGCAGTTGTCGGATTTCGACCGGGAGTTTCCGATCTCGGTGCTCGAAGTCGTGCTGTCGGGATTGCAGGGCCGCCGCGGGTTCCGCTCCCCCTACACCCGGGAGGACCGCGAAAAGGCGATGGCGCTGCTGGCCTCGTCGGGGATTGCCGAAACGGCCCGCCAGCCGATCGGAGAGGTGTCGGGCGGCCAGATGCAGCGGGTGCTGCTGGCCCGGGCCGTGATCTCGGACCCGAAGCTGCTGATTCTGGACGAACCCGCGAATTTCGTGGACAACAAGTTCGAGAAAGAGCTTTACCGTACGCTGCATGAGCTGAATACGCGCATGGCAATCGTCATGGTGTCGCACGACATCGGCACGATCACGAGTGTCGTGAAAGAGATCGTCTGTGTCAACCGCCGCGTGCACCGTCACCGTTCGAACGTGCTGACCGAAGAGCAGCTGCGCAACTACGACTGCCCTATTCAGCTCGTTTCGCACGGCCACATTCCCCACACCGTGCTGGAGCACCACCCGGGGGACGGATGCTGCGACCACGATTCTGTCCGATAACGACCACCGCGACAATGGTCATACAGCCGGGCGCATTAGGGCGGAGAATGCCTCCCTGCGGCGTTATTCGTTTATATCTTTCACGCAGCGCACGCCGCCATAATTGCCTGTGCCGGACAACAAATACAGTACGCCGTTATTCTGGCTAACGGAAAATCCGGGGCGGCCCGAGTCGAACTGGAAGCGGGTGCGCGAAAAATGGTTGTTGAGTGTCCAGTTTCCGTCATTGCCGATTCGGGAGTGCATCAGCGCCAGTTCCCGCTGGTTGGGGATACGGTATCCTGCCGGACACGGGGAGTTGCCTGCGCTTGCCGCGCTCCTCAGCGACTCCCAATTATATCCATGGCCTCCGGATGGCGTGTTTAGAACTTCGAATATCCTCCAAGGTTTGTTGGCCGCCTCGCGTTCGTGGTGCTCGGGCAGTTCGGCGGTCTGGAAATAGCCGCGGATGGATTGCTGATCGATTCGGGCAAGCGAGATCCTGCGGGTCATCGCATCGTAGGTGGCCATATCGTCGGGCTTGACGGTTCCGGCGGCCGTGCGTGGAATTCCCAGATTACGGACACAACGATAATAAACAGGAGTAGAAATCGAACTGGAATAATTTTGGGAAAGTTTTCCGGTCGAGGAGCCTTCGGATGACCATAGGATTATGGGGTTGTCATAGCCAAGGTACTTCTCGTGAACCGTACTGCTGGCGAAATACTGCTCCTGCCCCTCTGTCCAGGTCGTTTTCCTGTAAAGCCTGGCTCGCTGGTCGAAGGACCATTCGCCGATCCATAGATCCGTCAACTGGTTGATGGCCGCCAGATACCATTGCACCTCGTTCTCGTCGATCGTGCCGTCGCCGTCGTTGTCGCGGTTCATCCGCAGACATTTGTATTTGGCAGCCTCGTAATCGGACTTCAGGGTCCAGGTCGACGTCGTGACGTAATCGCTCCAGCGTTTGGTCGTACTGCCGCCCAGCCACATCCGGAGCGTATTCGCACGTCCGTTGTTCGAGTCGTTGTATGTCGGGTTGGAAACGTCGTTCGTGTTTTTTTCGAATGCGACCGGCGTTTCTTCCTGGATCATCTCCGTGCCCCAGGCCGTGAAATTCTCTTCGTCCATGATGTTATACATGGTCTGGATTGAGGACTGGCGGATCGAATAGATGGCGTTGGTCTTCGTGCTCTGGCGATCGGGGCTGTACGCCAGATTCGAAAGGATGTTCATGACCCGCGCCTGCTGGTTGACGAATTTCTTCCACAAGCCGTTCACGGCCGTTTCCGAAGGATCGGTCGGGCTCGTCTCGTAATAGTATTCGTCGACGAATGCCGTGAAGCGCATGTAGTCGCTACTGTCGAACAGGTGGTCGGAGCCCCCGCTTCCGCTGGTACGGTAACGCTCCTTGCAGGCCTGAAGGATATTCACCAGCTGGTCGACATACAGCAGTTTGTCCGTCCCGTTCGCCACGTCAGTCATATAGGTGTCCAGCGAGACCGTCCCCGTGTAGACCGCATCGTTGCCCGGATAGGCGCGGAAATCGGTGCTACTGTAGAAGTTGCTGCTGTTCTTGCTGTTGATCCGGAACTTTATCCACTTGTAGTCGGCCGGATGTTCGCCGGCGGCGCCCCGCGAGAAGGGGGTGTTGACGTCCCAGGTCATGGTCTCGTCCACGTTGCTCTGGTGGAAACTCAGGGTGAACACCTCGTTGTACGCGTCCAGCTCCTTGATCTGCAGCGCCATCACGACATCGCCCTCGGCGCCGGGACGCCGCTCGTCCTCCTCGGTCTTCTTGCTCGAATCGACCTCGATGATGATTTTGTCCACCGACACGATTTTCACGTTATAGGTATAGTAGGTGTTGCGGAGCAAGTTGTAGTCGTCGACGCCTTCCACGCCTCCGAGATGGATCGTATAGACCACATCGGTCGATATTTCCACGCCCGACGACGCGTCCTTGTAGCGTATGTCACCCCGCAACTGGACGCAGGTTCCGGTCTTCGGCGCATAGGTATAGTCGCCGTTGGCGACCTCGATTCCCGCGCCGGTCGGGGTCTTGTCTTGTTTCTCGCGCAGCGCATACTGCTCCTCATAGGTGCCCGCCGTGACGGGAATCTCGGCCCGGGGCGTCAGGACGCTCTCCAGCGAATAGAAGGCGAAGGTCTTGCCGTCCTCCTCGAAATGAGCCCACTCCGTATCGAAGCACTCCGCGGGGTCGGTGCACAGGTCGGTGCGCGAAGCCATCATCCCCGCCTTGCGTGGAACCGACACGACGCGCCAGTCGTCGGAAGTGAAGGTGACGCCCGAAGCCTCGGTGACGCGGAAGCGGATTTTGGAGTCGACGCGTGTCAGCGGCACGGTAGCCGAGACGGGACTGCCGGCCGTGACGGTGACATTCTCGGCGACGCCCGTCATCAGGAAGTTGGTGCCCCGTTCGATGAACTTGCCCCGGAGGTTCACCACGCACGAATCCAACGCCGCACGCGAGGCGATGCCGTCGAGCATCTCGCGGGTAATGTCGACGACCGTATTGTCCGTATTGGCAATGGCGGCCACGCTTTTCCCCGTGCCGCACGTCAGGCCGCCGATGGTTCCGGGCCAGCTCGATGCGCTCAGGCTGGAGATATAGTTGCGGCAATCGACCGACCCGTCCGGGTTGAATATGAAGATGTAGAGGTTGTTGATCCGCTGTTCGTCGGCATCGGCCGACACGGCGCGGGTCTTCACGTCGTTCTGCGAAGAGGCGACGCTCAGCGTCAGCGAGGCAAACTCGCCATGCGTTCCGGGCAATTCATCCTTCGAGCACGCCGCGACGGCCAGACACATCCAGGCTATATGGAATAATCGTTTCATAATCGTCAATCGAAATCGGGGACATCAATGGTTTCCTGGTTCCAGTCCTGCACCACACAGGTCAGCGCCATCTCGCCGAACGGGGTGAACTTCAGTCTGAAAACATATCGCTTGCTGGCTTCGATGCTGCCGGAGACGACGAAATCGCCGATATTCCGAACTATTGCAGATTCCCGCGTCACGCCGTTCGACGTGTAGCGGACCGTGACGGTGAGCAGGTCGTCGTCATCGATCTGTTGCGGCCAAAGCATCGCGCAGCCCGTTGCGGAGGAGACCGGCTGGTAGACGGGATAGACGGCAACCAGCGAATTGCCCTGCAACGTGCCGTCCGCCTCCGAGAGAGCGTACTCCCTGTCGGCGGCGTCCGTCGCTAAGGTCTGCGTGATGGCGTCCGGCAGTTCGTGGTGGCAGGTGGCCTTATGCAGGAACTTTCCGAGACGGATTCCGGTTATGCGTATCGACTGTCCCTCGGAGAGCGTGCCGTCGACGCTGGCTTCGAAGACCACGGCCGCCAACGCATGGCGGAATGTCAGCGGCACCCTGCCGCCCTCTTTCGTCCGGTCGAGGGCCGGGGCGCTCAGCAGCAGGTCGCGGTGATCCGCCACGGCGTCGGGAACGGCATAGGTGACGCGCGGAGCGCCTGTCCCGCATGAGACGGAGACCGCCGCATCGGTGTCATACGGAGCATAGGCGAAGAAGCTGACCTTTCCCTGGGGCCAGTATTTCGTCGGAGAATAGGTCCAGTCCCCTCCGGCGGGGCGTGTCACCCGGACATTGTACATGTAATCGGGCTTCGAAGCGGCGGCATCGTAGCTGCCCTGGGGCGAATAGTAGGCGAAAACCCCGAAGTCGGCAAAGTTGCCGTCGTCGGTCTGTACGCCTTTCGTCCATGGAACGGCCGAATCCCCTATCCGGTCGTCGAACCGGATGGCGTCGTCCGCGGGTTGCAGGGCTTCATCCCCTCCCCTGCCGCACGATATAAGAGTCGTCAGGCTGAAAACCGCCCAAAGCCAATATCTTCGTGTTTCCATATCCGTAACTTGTAAATCGTATCGGACCGCCGGGCGATCCGGTTTGTACTCCGGGAGGGACATTCAACCCTCCCGGAATTTCGTGAGGCCGGCGCATGCGTGCGGCCAGAGCGTCTTAGATCTCCATGGCTGCGTTGGAATCCTCCCAATCCACTACCGACGTCTCGAACAGGATAGGTTCGAGGTTGCCGGTGACGGTCAGCGTATAGGTAATGCGCTTGTTCATCTTCCAGATCTCTTCCCCCTCCGTATCGCCGGTAACTTTCTTGCTGCTGAACGGAACCGTGTAGTCGGCATACGTGTCGGCCGAACCGAACAGATACTGGGGGGTTGCGTTATTATCCTTGTAATAGATCTTGCAGGAAATCGTAAGGGTGCCGCCGGTCATGTCTCCGTCACCGGTTTTTGCGGCGAACTCCTGCGGAAGCAGTATCAGTGCCTTGTCCGCATCATAGAGATTTTTTGCTTCCGCATTGGTGATTTCCTTGGTCTCGGGGAAAACTGCCGTATATTCGGTCAGGTTGCCTTCAGTAATGCTCCAGCTGGCAGCGCCGGCGGCCGAGAGGGTGAAGGTGCCCTTCGACTCGAGGTTTCTCAGCTTGATGCCGTTCTCCTTCACGTCGATGAAGACACCGTCGCCCTTGGCCTTGGCCTTGAAACGCACCTGCGTCATCGCGTGTTTGAACTGGAGGGGAACCTTCACGGCCGGACTTGCCTTGGCGACATTCAGCGCCGAGGCGTACATGAGATCCACCTGGCCGGCATCGTCGGCAGGAACGGTATAGTCCGTCATGATCATTCCGTCGCCCTTCGTATATGCAACCGGAATCGCAACGCCGTTCTTGGTGTAGGGCGCATAGGCGTAAAAACTGAGGGTTTCTCCCTGGGTCGGCCAGTAGCGGATGTCGCTCGTGTTCTTGTAGTCCCATTTCGTGCCGTCGGAAACGATCTCGGTGCCGGCATCGGCCTTGCCCATGTAGGGGCTGTCCGAGGTGCTGATAAAGGCCGTTACGCCGAAGACGTTGCCCGATGCGGCGAACTCGGGGTTGTTGTCGAACGGATTGCCGCGGGTGATGTTCGAATAGGTGTTGAAGCCGATAGCGTTGCCGGCATTGGTCAGGGCGGAGTCGACCACGCTTTCCTTTGCGCAGCCGGCCAGTGCGAAGGCCGCCAGAGCGATGAGAACAGATCTTTTCATTTTTTTCTTTTTTTTATGGTGTTTGTAAAATCATGTTTCGTCGGTTATATCGGGATGTCGACATCGATGTCCTCCCATTCCTCCAGGTCGGGGTCGAAGGCGCCGTCGCCGTTGCCGATCACCTCGGGAAGTTCGATCTCCACCTCGATATGGATGATCTTGTGCGTCGCGCCCTGCGTCACGCGGATGGCATCGGTGACATCGAGCGAGACGGGATGTTTTTCGCCGTTGAGCAGCACGAACTCCATCTCCATCAGGTAGCGCACGCCCGTCTCCTCGTGCAGGCCGAACGTCGCCAGCTGTCTGGTGATGGTGCCGTTGCGCGGGTCTTCCGCATCGAAGCAGCGGTTGTTCAGCACGAACTCGTGGCAGACCTGCAGCGAATGCGGCTTGTCCGAATCGAGGTAATAGCCGCCCGAAAGATTCTTCAGGTGGGTGCGGGGCGCCCCCGCGGCATATTTGAGCCCCTTGACATGCACCCTGATGTCGGCCACCGAGATGATGCGGGTCGGAGCAGTCTGATAAACTGCCGCCGGGGCGGGTTCCATGCCGTGGGGTTTGGTCCGGAAATATTCGATCATCTTGCGGGTCACCTCGATATTTCGGACTACGCTTCCGGCCACCGTGTCGGGCTCCCCGATGAAGGATTCCGCTCGGGTGCCGCCGCCGAGCGACGTGAAGTTGGGGGACACCGCCCTGCCCATCAGGGCGAAGGCCTCCAGCCGGGCG
>ENA-ORUV01001169-ORUV01001169.1-human-gut-metagenome-genome-assembly--contig:-NODE-1169-length-12220-cov-18.1629_pt1 | contig 12220 bp, 14 predicted proteins | sample MGYA00242089_ERZ509229 | MGnify/ENA primary metagenome ERZ509229 (study PRJEB26280, sample SAMEA2338805) | human gut metagenome | biome: human gut; feature: human-associated habitat; material: faeces...
TATGGATAAAGACCGATAGGATAGACTGATTTTGAACGCATAACAAGGTGATTTTACCTCGCGCGCGCGTATTTATATATAGGTGTGGTGTGTGCTTAAAAGGGAGGGACTTTATCTCTTTCGTCCTTCGCCTTTATCCAGCTGAATGATAAAGTCGAAATGGGCTATTATCATCTTCGTCCCTCTTCAACCAACATGTATCTTTCCCCCTCTAGCCTTCCTACCTTTGCATTCGTAATCAGGGAAATGCTTCCGCTGAGAGTAGTTCCATCACTTTTTATTAACTCTTTAACTCAAGTTTCAAGTTTTAACTTGACGGGCTGAAGGCCCAATGAACGAGCGTTCGACGCCCAGTGAACGATGGAAAAGTCTTCAAGAAGAAACGGAATTGCCTAAGTTTTAGCGTGATCATGACGAAGTTCGAAGCACTCCGTTCGCTGTTTATGAATATCCGCTGCCCCCCAAAAAGCCCCAAGCATCACATTGAAGTGCGTATGCTTGGGGCTTGAAGTGGGTATAAAATAGCTTTTATTAAGCCTCTGTGGTTGCGGTTTCGCTTTCTGCGGGAGCCTCGGCAGAGGGAGTAGCCTCGGACTGAGTAGCAGATGTTTCCTCGTCTGAAGCATAACTTGATCTTTCAGAAATTGTCTCATCCTTGGCAGGAGTTGTCTCTGTCTCGGCAGGAGTTTCTGTGGGAGCAATTTCTGATTGCGCTTCGTCCTTAGGCTCGGGATGGAGAATGCTTTCGCGGAGCATCTGAAGCTGACGATTAAGAGGCATAAGTTGCAGACCTTCCTCGATGAGATTAAGAGCGTCCTGCGTACGGCCCTGCTTGTTGAGCGCAATGGCCTTCTGCCACATATAGAACACTTTGCGAGAAAGCGTTTCGCCCACCTGTGGATCCTTCATCAATTCGTCTACCATTTCAAGGAATCTGTCATAATCCTGAATTGGTAGGTAGTAATTAAGGGCTATAAATTGCTTTGTAGTAAAGTTCTCTTCAAGCAAAGAGCGATGTGCATCGAAGAAATCCATGGCTTTCTGGCGAGCAGCTGTTTTCTGCTCTTCTGTCTCTGCTTGTTTGAAGCGCGACACGTAGAGAGTGAGCAAGTCTTTCACGCTGCTATCTGGTTTTTCACCCGCTTCTATTGCCTTAAGATAAAACTCTTCTGCACGTTCGTAGTCCTTCGCAATGTATGCTTTCTTGGCCTGCGTGTAAAGGTTGCAGGGAGTAAAACGAGCGAGACCTGCAGAATCAGAACCATTGTTGTAAGTATTCGTTGTAACAGGCGCTATGGTTTTAGGCATATTTTCAATCACATCTTCGAGTAGTTCTTGAGCTGCTGTATTGTCTGGCTCCACTTCGAGAATGTGTTCAAGCAAGCCTTTGGCCACGAACGTGCGGTGAGCTTCTAAGTTGTCTTCAGCCATTATGTAGAGATCGTCTACGGTATGAGGCAAGTGAATGCAATTTGCGGCAGGACCTTGATTGTTACGACCAGGAGTATATACCACCTTCACTCCCTTGCGCAGATTCTGGTAGAGAGAAGTCTCTATTACTTGATTTACGTAGAAATAGAGATCTACATCATTTTTAAAATCGTGAATGAATCCGAAACGTTTGTCGGGGTTGTAATAAGTCACGCGACCTTTTGCTGCCACGTAGGGACGACGTTGATAGTTGAAATAGTCTGCACTTGGAGATGCGGCATGGACTTCTTCTCTATGATTCTGCTCCTCGAAACTTTCTTCTTCACTGCGGAAGTACTTTTTTCTTCCGTATTTAGGATCGATTTTGCTTAAATCGATTTGTCCAATCACCTTAGGTTCTGCCACACTCGCAGGTGCGATGAGGTCGCTTGCCGAAGGAGCCTCTTCAGTGGCCTCTTTTCCTAATATGTCTCCCAGCGTCATAGATGCTTCTTTCTGCAAAGCAGTGGGAGATTCTGTATTTTGTTCTTTCAATGCGTTTACAGGAGCTTCAGCCTCCTCATCCATGATGGGTTCTTTCACCACGGGAGTCTGAGAAGGCACCATCGGTACAGGGCTTGCAGCTGTAAAACTGCGCACATCTGAGGCCGCGATGCCCATAATATGCCCGTTGGGCAAACGCAAGACGATATACTTGCTATCTACATGTTCAATAACACCTGTGACTGCACCTTCCGAGCATGTCACTTCAATACTATCACCTATCTGATAGTTTGCTTTAATAAAAGTCAACATCGTACTTATTTTTATTATAGAGATTATTTATTTTATAAAATATGCGCGCAAATATAACGATTTCCTTTCTAACAAAAGGCTATACTGAGCGCTATTTTTGCGCAATTAGTAAAAATAAATGCCACTCATTGAGATTTTATTCACCATTTATTGGAGATTTCCCGTTTTTTATGAAAGCCTCAAATCCACAACAACAGAATATCTGTCAAAGAAAGTATTAACAAAAGAACTTCTCAGCAGCAGCTTCCTTGTCAGAGGGTAGAGCATCTTCTAATTTAAGAATCTACAGAATCACCCTATATTCTTCGAGTGTAAAGTTCTTCACACTATGTTACGAAGGAGTTAAAACGTTTTCATGTTTCTGTAACATTTCCGTGTCAATACATCATTAAGCTCACGCCATACGTCCATCAAAAAGGCCCATTCGTCTATTTCCGAAGCCTTGAAGTTGCTCATTCCGAAGTTTTTCGCCAATTTTGCGTCACATTATCCGCTTCATCAAACACAACACAAACTATATACATATACATTACAACAATGAAGAAGTATTCCATTGCGCTGGCTTTCCTCGCTGGTGCACTAACACTTTCAAGCTGCGGCACCACGGGCTCAATGGGTCAAGGCGCTAACAACAATAGCATCCTTGGAAATGCAAACAATGGCTCCACCACTGGCAACATATTGAGCGAAGCAAGTACCATCGGTAGCATTTTAGGCAACATCCTGAGCGGTAGTTCTAAACTTTCGCAGAGCGACCTCGTAGGCACTTGGAACTACACAGGTTCCGACTGCGTATTTAAGAGCGAGAATCTCCTAGCCAAAGCAGGCGGTGCCGTAGCTGCCAACAAGGTGAAGAGCGAACTCAACACGCAGTTAGCTAAGTTTGGCATCAAAGAAGGTGCATGCTCATTTACATTCAATAACGACAATACTTACAGTGCCAAGATTGGCAACCGCACCATTCAAGGTAACTATACACTCGACACTGCCAACAAGACAGTGAAGATGACTTATCTCGGTGGACTTGCCTCAATGACCCCTCACGTGGCAAAGACAGGCGGAAAACTGAGTCTGCTCATTGAGAGCGACAAAGTGCTCTCGCTTGTGAAAGGCATATCTGCTCTGAGCAAAAGTACTTCTATGAGTGCTATCAATTCTATCTTGAGCAACTACGACGGCCTCTACATAGGCATGCAGCTGAGCAAGTAAAAGCAATCGGAGAGGAATTGTCTCACACAAAGATTTCTTTCTCCCCGCGTATGTGCAACAAGCGTAACAAGCGTTTGTTGCACATTCTTTTTGGGAGGGAAGCATGAAGAAAGAAGTAGCTAATTTTACAAGTAAGAGGTCGCGGAATGGGCAAGTATGAATTTATATATTCTTTTCAAAGGACGGAGATAAGTGAGCTATTTCCTATATGACAGTTTTGCCAGACTGATTATTCACCATGGGAAATCCTCTCTACACCACTCCTTTTATATATACACGCGCACACACATACACGAGAAAGAAAAGCCAATAGGATTGTTTGAGTTTTTTATAAAAGCGCTTGCTTATTTCAAAAAAAAGTGCAATTTTGACAATCATAACACTTATACTCTATAATCATACAACCTAAATCAACTTATGGAAAACAAAAACAAGCACAAAGAAGTACGTATTGACAACGAAATACTCTTCTCAAAAACCGTCAAAGCTGGTAAGCGCGTCTATTATATCGATGTGAAGCGCGACCGCAAAGGAGAGTTTTACATCTCGCTGACAGAAAGCAAACGTCTGAAAGAAAGCGAAGACAATCCCCACCCCACTTTCGAAAAGCATAAAATCTTCCTCTATCGCGAAGACCTTGAAAAGTTTCTATCGGCCTTCAATGCCGCTGCCGCCTACACACAAAAGCAAGAGCCAAGTCTTGACTTTACTACCGAATGGCGTCAACCCGCCGAAGCAACAGCACTCAACACCGAGAGCGCCGATTACAAAATAGACATTGAATTCTGAGGACACAGGCCATCTATGATTATGCCCACGGAACTTTTTTATTCCTCTATCCTCCTTTTTCAACCACTCATTCATACGCTACTACCACAAAGCATATAGCAAGATTATAAGGCATTGCAGAAAGTAAAATAAATGGGTAACTTTGTCGTGTTCAACAATCCTAAAACTTAAACATCATGAAGAAAAAACTAACCCTATGCCTTTTGGTGGCTATCGCTACCATCTCGGCAACTGCCCTATCCTTGGCTCCATCTAAGCAATGCTCCGAAACCAACGTGAACGCACCAACAGAAGTTCAAGGACGTGGACGTTGCACCTATGGTACATGCAAATGTCCTGCTTTTAAGCAACGCCCAGGCTACAACCAATGCTGGTGTGGACACCAAAGTTTTGTACATAAATAGGGAGAACCTTGCAATAACCCACACCTAAGCCTTGCAGATTCAAGAAAAAAACGTAATTTTGCATCCGATTTGTCCTGCGGAGGCGAAAGCCTTACGTGTGATGGCGAATTAAGCGAGAATGAAGTTGTCGTAAACGGAGGTGTTTGGTGCGCCAACCATACGACAGCAGAAACTTAATTTAGAGTAACACATTTTTTTACAACAAAACAATGAAGCAAATTGCAATCAATGGTACTAAGCGTACCGACCTTGGCAAGAAAGCCACAAAGGAAATCCGTAAGGCAGGTAGCGTACCCTGCGTAATCTACGGCGAACAGAAGGACGAAAACGGCGCTCCCGTTGCTATTCATTTCTCTGTAAGCGAAAAGGAAATCAACAAGCTCATCTATACTCCCCACATCTACCTCATTGATATCAACATCGATGGTACCGACCATAAGGCCGTGCTCAAGGAAGTACAGTTCCACCCTGTAAAGGACAACGTGCTCCACGTAGACTTCTTCGAAGTACACGCTGAGAAGCCCATCGTAATGGGTGTACCCGTTCAGGCTCAGGGTCTTGCTGCCGGTGTTCGTGCTGGTGGTCGCTTGATGATGATGGTACGTAAGCTCAAGGTTCGCGCTATGTACGATCAAATCCCCGAGAAGCTCACCGTAGACGTGACAAACCTCAACCTCGGCAAGACTATCAAGGCTGGTGATTTGAACTACGAAGGCCTAGAAATGGTTACTCCTAAGGAGGTAATCGTTTGCACAGTGAAGATGACTCGTGCCGCTATGGGTGCTGCTGCCGCTGCTGCCGCTGCTGAAGCATAATCTAAGCACACACAATATTAAGGGTTAAGTGTCTGTACACCCCCACTTCATGCATGCTCTGCATAGGCAGGCTGCTAGGGCTATCAGACTCTTAACCCTTAATCTATCTATTCACTAGATAAATCAACACCTCTAATTATACCCTCTGAAAGTGAATTATCTCATAGTAGGACTAGGAAATATTGGCGATGAATATGCACGCACACGCCACAACATAGGATTCCGAGTGGTCGACACACTAGCCCAAGAAGCTGGCATCAACTTTGAAGACAAACGCTACGGATTCATCGTCACCATAAAGGTGAAAAACCAAACACTTACACTGCTCAAGCCCTCCACCTACATGAACCTCTCGGGCAATGCCGTACGCTACTGGATGAACGAAAAGAAAATTCCCGTAGAACGCGTGCTCGTAGTGGTCGACGATCTCTCTCTGCCCTTTGGCCACCTTCGCCTCAAGCCTAGCGGCAGCGACGGCGGACACAACGGACTCAAACACATAGCCTCCGTGCTTGGATCACAGAAGTATGCACGTCTGCGTTTCGGCATTGGCAATGACTTCCCTCGAGGGGGACAGGTAGACTACGTGCTCGGCGAATTCACGCCCGAAGATTTACAGAGCATGGACGAACGTCTCAAGCTCGCTGCAGAAGCCGTGAAAACGTTCTGCCTAGCAGGCATTAACGTGGCCATGAATGAGTACAACAACAAGTAACACACCCCACCTAACGAATCGTGTGTTGTAGCACACGCCCCACAAACGGGTGTCATTCCCCAAAAGTAACATATCAGAGCCTACTGGGGTGAGGCGACGCTTCCCTACGTCGGCAACTCCAACAAATTCCCCTCTACTCCTCAAAAAAGGAACACTCATGGAAGCACGATTAGACAAATGGCTTTGGGCAGCACGCATTTATAAGACGCGAACCTTAGCAGCCGACGCTTGCAAGAACGGACGCGTCGCCATCAATGGTGCACAGGCAAAACCCTCACGCACAGTAAAAGCCGGCGACAAGGTAGACGTAAAAAAGTCGCCCATCACATATACTTTCCGTGTGAAGCAACCCATCGAGAAACGCGTAGGAGCAAAACTCTTGCCCGATGTGCTCGAAAATATTACCTCTGCCGAGCAATACGAACTGCTCGAAATGAGCCGAATCAGCGGCTTTGTAGATCGAGCTAGAGGAACTGGACGCCCAACAAAAAAAGATCGACGCGCACTCGACGAGTTTGCCGACGAGACACCTATGTTCCTCGATTCCGACTTCAGCTTCGACGAAGACGAAGACGAAACTGATAACAACTTCTAATCCATCACTTCTCCTCCTATGCAAGACAACAAATGGGCACCTGCCGTGGTGCTAGTAGATGCTGCCTATCTCGACCGCGTGGCCGAGGACCTCACCCGCAACTTCAGCCGAATGATTGGTCGTCCCATCAGCAAAGCAGACCTCTGCCACTGGCTCGACTGCATAGCGCTCGATGCAGGCCTCCGTCCGGGCAACAACGAACTACAAGTCCACTTCCTCTACCCCAAAGAGGTGAAAGCACTCTGCTATTTCCAACCATCACGCTTTGATGATGACCTCAACGGACTTTCCTTCAGCGACAATTTAGGACGATTCTCACTCTTCGCATTTCCCGTAGAAGAGGTGGTGCGTACAGACGAATTTTTCCTACAGTCGCTCACGATGCTCGCCGATAGCAAGGAAATCAATCATCTCATGGTAGTGGCCGACATGAAAGCCTACGGCACCGAAGTAAAGAAAATCTGCCAACAGACCGACGACAAACAAATAACTCTTTTCACAATGGAGCCCACCGAGGGGGATGGCTTCCGACAAGAAATTCTAGGTTTCTCACTCATGGCTGCACTGGGAATCAACGCCGATGAACTAAAGTAAGCATCACACCCCGCATTTTTAAGATAAAAAACGTACCTTTGCACAGAAGAGCCTTAACACTCATCGCGAGTCAGCATTTTAATACAACACGTACAAATGGATAACTCAACGGTACAACGCATCAAGCAGCGCTACGGTATTGTAGGGAATTGCGAAGCCCTTAATAGGGCTATCGAAATTGCCCTAAAAATTGCGCCTGTGGATCTGTCGGTTCTAGTTACTGGCGAGAACGGCGTGGGCAAAGAATCCTTTCCCCGCATCATCCACGACCATAGCTTGCGTAAAAACAAAAAATATTTTGCCGTCAACTGCGGTGCCATTCCTGAAGGCACCATCGACTCCGAACTCTTCGGCCATGAAAAGGGAGCATTCACAGGAGCTGTTGATCAGCGTGAAGGCTATTTCGCTGCTGCCAATGGCGGTACGCTCTTCCTCGACGAGGTAGGCGAACTTCCGCTACAAACACAAGCCCGTCTCTTACGCGTACTCGAAACTGGCGAATACATACGAGTAGGTGCTAGCGAAGTGAGGAAAACAGACGTGCGCATCGTAGCTGCCACCAATGTAAACATGGAAAAGGCCATCGCTGATGGCAAGTTTCGCGAAGACCTCTATTACCGACTCAACACCGTATCGATAAGCATCCCAGCCCTTCGTGAAAGAGGAACCGATGCGGCCTTGCTCTTTCGCAAATTCGCGCTCGATATGAGCGAGAAGTATAATATGCCCCCCGTGCGCCTCAACGAAGATGCACAACGCATGCTCCTAGCCTACTCTTGGCCCGGCAATGTAAGACAGCTCAAAAACCTGGCAGAGAATATGAGCGTGACAGCTGAAGAGAGAGACATCACGCCAGAGATTCTAAGTCATTATCTACCCCAAGAATCGCACAATACGCAGATTATCTCCGTAGGTGATAAGGGAAAAGAACAACACAGTTTCGAAGCCGAACGAGAACTGCTTTATCAAATACTCTTCGACCTAAGACGCGATGTGGCCGAGCTCAAGCGCTACGTTCGCGAGCAACAGCAGCACAAAGACATTCACCCAACGCCATCGCTTACCGACAATGCGCTCACTTTTGAAAGTGCCCAACCCTCGGTCAAATTTGCCAATGACAACGAACAAGACCTTCCCTATTGGGAAGCTGAGGAAGTGAAGGACGACGATCTAGTGCAGCCCAACTCGGCTACTGACAAGCCCGCAACAAGCCACCGAGGGAAAGACAACATGCCTCAATCACTTGACGACCTAGAACGCGACATGATACGTCGAGCTCTACAAACCAACAACGGACGCCGAAAAGCCGCTGCCGATCAACTTGGCATTTCCGAGCGTACACTCTATCGAAAAATCAAGGAATACGGACTGGAATGACACGCAAGATTTTACTCTTCACCACACTGCCGCTACTGATTCTCATGCTTTTGCCTAGTTGCAGCTTGCCCAAATATTCTTTCACGGGGACCAACATCAACTACGATTTAATAAAGACTATCCAGATTGATAAGGTTGCCAATCGCGCCCCCTATGGATGGGCTCCTATGGAAGCTTTGCTCAATAATAAGCTACAAGATGTCTATGCCAACCAAACGCGTCTGCGACTCGTAAAACGTGGTGGCGACCTCCACGTAGCTGGCGAAATCACAGGCTATGATCAGTATAATAAAGGTATCTCGGCTGATGGATATGCTTCACAAGTACAACTCCGCATGACAGTCAACATACGCTTTACCAACGCTAAGACTAACGTAAATTGGGAAAAGCAATTCTCTGCTACATCGCAATATGATGCCACACAACAACTCACTGCCGTGCAAGAACGACTCGTCACAGAGATGGTTAACGACATTTGCGATCAAATATTCAATGCAACCGTAGGTGATTGGTAAATATTCCACACTAGGCAAGCGCATTTTCAGCGCTAACCCAATGCATAACTACACTTGGCAATTTCCCTCTTTGCTTCTGCCAAGAATTATCACGCTTTCTCCATCATATTCCCCAACTTGATACCCCTCATGGAACCATTAGCCGAACTTATTGCTCACCCCGAGCGCCTCAATAAAGATACTCTCTACGGGCTTCGCGAGCTCGTGGCTAAGTATCCATACTATCAGGCAGCACGGCTCATGTTTCTGCAAAACCTCTTTCTCCTTCACGATCCAACCTTTGGCGAAGAGCTTCGCAAGGCTGCACTCTACGTGCCCGACCGCCGCGTACTTTTCAAAATGGTGGAGGCTTGTAACTATGAGATTCAGTCCTCTCCCCTCCATAAAGAAGAGAACGAGCTACAAGAGGAGGGCGATCGCACTGCATCGCTCATCGACAATTTCTTGCGTACCACTCCCGATTCTTCAACTCAAGCTTCCTCTCCACACCGTAAGTTGACCGCGGCCGATGCCACTACCGACTATGCCGCATTCCTTCTACAACTTGACGATGCGAAACCAATCACGACATCGGGTTCTAACACGTCCACCGATCGCAGTAGCGAACTCATTGACGACTTTATTGAAAACAAGCCCGAACGCTTCAAGTTACAAGAGAATCCCGAATACGTGCCCGAAGAGCCCTCCGATCGAGACGAGCAAGATAGTTCTTCGGAAGATGGCTATCTCACCATGACCCTTGCCAAAATCTACATCAAACAACAAAGATATGAGAAGGCATTGGAAATTATCCGCAAAGTAAACTTGAATAATCCGAAAAAAAGTAGTTACTTTGCAGACCAAATAAGGTTCTTGCAAAAGTTGATTATCAATCAAAACCACAACAAAGGCTAAACCATCCTCAACTTAACGAGGTATTCTCAGATAAAAGAAGAAACAAATAATAATAGTAAAATATGTATTCAGTACTCGTAATCCTGGCTATCATCGTAGCCATAATGCTTGTGTTCATCGTATGCATCCAAGAATCTAAGGGCGGTGGCTTAGCATCCAACTTCGCTGCTTCTAACCAAATCATGGGCGTACGTAAAACCACCGATGTCGTAGAAAAAGCCACATGGACGTTGGCAGGTGTGTTGGTCGTACTCGCTATAGCAAGTTCTTTCTTCGCACCTCGTCAGGCCGACATTGACTCCGTAGTGACTAGCGCTAAACCCGCTGCATCCACTCCAGCCACTCCCGCGACAAACACTCCCGTGGCTCCCGCACAGTAAAAGTGAAGAAGCTAGCAAGGAAAATGATTCCTATATTATAAGGAGTAAGAATCCTTACACAAAGCGACCAAGAAATCTATGAGGTTATAAATGTTGTCCCTGCTAAGCATGGAACTTCTTTATAACCTCATCTTCTTTTTTTCGTATCTAAAAAGTTTGATTAGTGTTCCAACTCTTATTTTCCATCTATCTGTTACTCTATTTCCGTTACACAGAAGGAGACGTACTAGCTTACCAGCTAAGCCGCATTATGGATGAGAGCATAGAGCCGAGGCCCTGGCTCACAGCTATCGTACTTACGCTAGCTTTCGTTGCTGTAGCCCAACTAGTAGAGAAATTGATACGATGTAATGGCTACGAAGGCAAATCGGCTTACGCCGTAGCAGCATGGGCTGCAGCCATGCTCACAAGTTGGCATTTCGTTTCTCCGCGCTACCTCATTCTACTCACCTTTGCAGGCTTCGTCGTAACCATCCTCACCATCGCAATAGGCCGATGGAAAGATGGGAATCACGAGAAAACTACTAAAATACCTGTGCAAAGCACAGAAAAAATTGCACACGGCACAAAATACATCACACGCCACACAGAATCCGCAAATACGCCAAGTTTTTGGCGTAAGTGCTATCCACGGTTGTTGCAGCTATTGTTGCTATTTCTATTCTTAGGTATAGGCAGCGGTACCACCGACCTACAACATTACGAACTACGCACTGCACAAGCTCTCCAGACGGGACACTACAAAAGAGCATACCATACGGGCGACAAATCTTATGTCACCTCGCCACGACTTTTTGCGATGCGATGCTATCTCATGGCTCGTTCACAGAAAAAAGGCTTGGGCGAAAAAGCATTCGAGCAGATGGTGCCACCAGGAGGAAGCAAATGTTTACTCCTCCCAACAGATCACGAGCAACAGTTGCTCTTCCCAGCCGACAGCCTTTACCACCTCCTTGGAAGCATGCCACACAAGGGAGAATCGGCTTTAAAGTATTTTCAAAGATGTGCATGGATCTCATCTTTTAACGGAAAGCCCAACCGCGCCGCAATAGATTATTACCTCACCGCCCTCTTACTCGAGCGTAATCTGCCACAATTTGCCAACGAAGTGGTGCGCTATTATCCTCGCGAAACAGCACAAAACTCACTACCGACCTACTTTGCCCAAGCCATGGTGATCTATAAGCGCATCTGCGAATGCCCCATCGTAGACTATCACGATAGCAGCATTGAAGCCAATTACACCGACTATCAAGACATGGGCGATACCATCGCCAATACTACCATACGTAGAAATACGCTTCGTTACTCTTACGGAGAAACTTACTGGTGGTGGTACCAGTATGGTTCTCACTAATATGTTACCTTCTTCTCCATTACTTTCCTAGTGCTAAGCTAAATCCGTATCTGTTCTTCTCCCTTTGCACTAACAAATAAACGTTCTAAATACTTAAACTCATGCACTTTCCACGTATACATAAAGACGAGATGCGTTTATTTCTTTTCTGTGCAGCAGCAATAATCGTGGTGATTGGCATAACTACGATGATAACAAAGTATAATAGCGAGGGAAGCGTTGAAGAAGAAAGTCTGTCGGAAAAGGAGAAAAGCTACGTACAAGAGCTACAAAAGAAAGTGGCGAAAGCAGAAAAGAATACTTTTGGCCCCCAATATGCACCGGCTCAGTTGGCACACAAGCTCTTTCCC
>ENA-ORUV01001184-ORUV01001184.1-human-gut-metagenome-genome-assembly--contig:-NODE-1184-length-12097-cov-96.6534_pt1 | contig 12097 bp, 7 predicted proteins | sample MGYA00242089_ERZ509229 | MGnify/ENA primary metagenome ERZ509229 (study PRJEB26280, sample SAMEA2338805) | human gut metagenome | biome: human gut; feature: human-associated habitat; material: faeces...
GATTCTCCGTAAGAAACATGCAGTGCATGATGCAGTTCTATAATGAGTACAACAAAGAGTTGACCATGGCTAAAGTTGGAAATATCCCAATTACGCAATCAATGATTGCGCAATTAGGAAACGCCCCGACCGAACTACCTATCAAGCACTTATCTTGGACTCACAATATCATTCTCATACAGCAAGTAAAAAATATTCAAGCAAGATATTGGTACATGATACAATGCATTATAGGGCATTGGCAGACAAGATACTTAACAGAAGCCATCAAGCTCGATTACTATGGCAAGCATGGTGCTCTCGCCAATAACTTCGACACAACGCTCCCTGCTACAGAAGCAATAGAGGTAAAATCATTGTTGAAAGACCCTTATATTTTCGACATGCTCACTTTCACCGACCAATATGACGAAAGAGACATCGAGATTGGGCTCATCAAACATATCGAAAAATTCTTGGTCGAAATGGGAGCTGGCTTCGCTTTTATGGGAAGACAATATCACATTGAGGTCTCAGGTGACGACTATTATATCGATATGCTGATGTATAACACCTTTATGCACAGGTATTTAGTTATAGAATTGAAAGCCACTGACTTCATGCCCGAATACATCGGTAAACTCAATTTCTATTGCTCTGCCATAGATGACACGCTTTGCAGAGAAGGCGACAACAAGACTATCGGCCTGCTTCTCTGCAAGACCAAAGACAGAATAAAAGCAGAATATGCACTTCGTGATATACAGAAGCCAATTGGTGTATCCGACTATGAATTAGGTCAAGCTCTGCCGAAAGATTTTCGCAGCAGCCTTCCTTCCATTGAAGAAATCGAAAAGGGACTCAACGAATGGAATCAAGAATAACATCCAATAGGCGGCTCTCGTTTTTGGGAGCCGCCTATTTTTCTTTCTCCTCATCCTTTTCAAGTATTTTTCCCAAAAACCTTGGAAGTTACAAGGAAAAGTCGTATTTTTGCGGCAAATTAGAAATAACATTAAAGTAAAGCAATATAGATTACAGCTCGCCGCCTCCTAACAATGGGGCTTTCTGATGAACAAGTATCAACGGCCACAGAACTTCCACTGGAGGAAATTCAGAAAATGAAGGAATAAGAATAAATTATTAGGCGGTTCTCGAACATATCGGGAGCCGCCTATTTTCTTCTCAAAAAAACTTTTCCACCCTAAATCCTTGCGAGTTTCAGAATAAAGTCGTATATTTGCAGATGAAATGTGACATTTTTAAATAAGATATTATGGCAGAACTTAAAGACAGATACATTCGTTTCGACTGGGCTATCAAAAGATTGCTCCGCCAAAAAGCCAATTTTGGCGTACTAGAGGGGTTCCTCACTGTCTTCCTGAACGAAGAGGTAAAGATTATCGACATTCTGGAAAGTGAAGGCAATCAGAGTGCTGCCGATGACAAATTTAACCGTGTTGATATCAAAGCAAAGAATAGCAAAGGAGAAATTATCATCGTAGAAATACAAAACACCAGTGAACTATACTATCTGGAGCGTGTTTTATACGGTGTAGCCAAGGCTATCACGGAACACATCAACCTGGGCAACAGCTACAAGGAGGTGAAGAAGGTGTATTCCATCAGCATTCTCTACTTCGACCTGGGAAAAGGTTCTGACTATATCTATGTAGGACAAAATAACTTTGTGGGTTTGCACACGAAAGACCAGTTGATAATTAGCACAAAGGAGAAGGACAATATCGTAAGGAAATCACCTTCAGAGATTTTCCCAACCTACATCCTTGTTCGTGTCAACGAATTCAATAGTGTAGCTAAATCGCCGTTGGAGGAGTGGGTCAACTACCTAAAGAACGGCGTTATCGCTGCCGACACCAAGGCTCCAGGACTGCAAGAGGCTCGCAAAAAGCTGAAATATTACGAGATGTCTGACGCCGAACGTCATGCATACGATGAGCATCTCAATGCCATCATGATACAAAACGATGTCTTGACCAATGCTAAGCAAGAAGGAAGAGCAGAAGGAAGAGCAGAAGAGAAAAAAGCCATTGCTCTCAGCCTGTTGGCTCAGAATGTAGCTCCAGAAATCATTGTACAGGCTACAGGATTAAGTATCGAAGAAATCAAAAAACTATAAATACCAAGCGGCTCTCGGAATTGAGAGTCGCCTATTTTTCTTTATCATCATCCCTACATTTTCCCCCAAAAAACTTGGAATTTACGAGGAAAAGTCGTATCTTTGCAGAAGAAAAGCTGCACTCGGCAAATTGAAAGCAAGCTTTCTTTCCGCTCGTTTGCATTTTCTTTGCAGAAGAAAAGCTGCACTCGGCAAATTGAAAGCAAGCTTTCTTTGCGCTCGTTTGCATTTTCTTTGTCCCAAAATCCGTATGCCTTCTGTTAGAAGACCAAATTAAGACATTACTCTATGGATAGTTTGATACAATATAACAATGCTGTCAACGCTATAAAGACAGCCATACTTCAAGGACAATATGAAGCAGCCAAAGGTGTGAACCGCATACAACTTGCTTTATATTTTGCCATCGGAAAATATCTTTCACAACATACCCGCAAAGGAGTATGGGGCGAGGGCGCATTAGCATCCATCAGCGAACAACTTCGCAAGGAACTACCAGGTCTTCGAGGATTCTCGGAAACTCAAATGAAGGATATGAGACGTTTTTATGAAGCATGGAATATGCTTGACAGCAATTCGGCGGTTGCAACCGCCGAATTGTGCTTTGAGAATTCAGCGGTTGCAACCGCTGAATTACAAAATAGTGAAAATCAGATAGAAATATTCCATACTTTATCTATTTCTAATATTCCAGATTTTCCTGTTGAGGACTTCTTTAAAGTACCATTCACACACCACTCTGCCATCATTAGTGGACCAAAAGAAACTTCGGCACGCTTTTATTATATTCACCGCACTGTAGAGGAACATCTTTCCGTAAAGAAGCTCCGCCAACTTATAAAGGAGGATGCTTACCATAGCCAAGGACGCATGCCTAACAATTTTACCAGGACCATCAACAATCCTAGGGAAGCTCGACGTGCAGTAGAAATGTTCAAGGATGAATATCTACTTGACTTTATCAATGTAGAAGAGATTGGGGAACGCGAAAAAATAGATGTCGACGAACGAGTTGTAGAACAAAGCATCGTTCAGAACATCAAGAATTTCATCATGACCTTTGGCAGAGACTTTGCTTTCATCGGCAACCAATACCATTTGGAAATCTATGGTGTTGAACAATTCCCAGACCTGCTGTTTTTCAATCGAGAATTGAACGCTATGGTTTGTATAGAATTGAAACTTGGCGAGTTTAAGACCTCTTATCTTGGACAACTTTTTGGCTATCTCCAAATTCTCGATGACAAAGTGCGTAAGCCACACGAGAATCCATCTATAGGAATCGTTCTTTGTCAATCAGCAAACTACTCTTATGCAGAATATGCTGTTCGAGACTACACCAAGCCGATGGGAGTTGCTACCTACAAGACGTTGGATGACATGCCAGAAAGATTACGCAAGGCTTTGCCAGATATGAAGAAAATGATGGACTTGCTAAAAAACAAGAAAGAATAATATCCCCCCTAAACATTTATATAATAAAGAATATGAAGCTTTCTTTGCGCTCATTTGCATTTTCTTTGCAGATTGAAGCTAACAATCTTCTATATGAAACAAGAAATTGAACAAAAAGAATTAGGCATGGGGAACTTCCAAGGTTATCCATCTTTGTTGAGACAAATCAAGCATCGTGTTTCTTTTGCCCAACAGAAAGCCATGTACGCAGCAAACGAGGAGTTGCTCCGTATGAATTGGGACATCGGTGAAATGCTTACCAAAAGCCAAGAGACTGATGGTTGGGGCAAGAAGACTCTACAGCGCCTAGCTGTAGATCTTAAGAATGAGTATCCTGAAAGGAAAGGATTCTCCGTAAGAAACATGCAGTGCATGATGCAGTTCTATAATGAGTACAACAAGGAGTTGACCATGGTTAAAGTTGGACATTTTTCAATTGCGCAACCGCTGGTTGCGCAATTGAAAAATAATGTAAACACATTAGCCATCAAACTCGAGTATTATGGCAAGCATGGCGCTCTTGCCAATAACTTCGACACAACGCTCCCTGCTACAGAAGCACTAGAGGTAAAATCGTTATTGAAAGGCCCTTATATTTTCGACATGCTCACTTTCACCGACCAATATGACGAAAGAGACATCGAGATTGGGCTCATCAAACATATCGAAAAATTCTTGGTCGAAATGGGAGCTGGCTTCGCTTTTATGGGAAGACAATATCACATTGAGGTCTCAGGTGATGACTATTATATCGATATGCTGATGTATAATACCTTAGGGGCGTGAGGAAGGTATGGCGAAATGTATGGAAAAAGAAAAGATAGCTACAGCTCGCCGCCTCCTATCAATGGGGCTTTCTGATGAACAAGTATCAACGGCCACAGAACTTCCACTGGAGGAAATTCAGAAAATGAGGGAATAATGGAACTTAAGGACGTCACATTGACTGATGGCGAAATGAAGTTCCGTCACACAAACGATTGGTCTCTCAGTTGGGGTGGAGAATTAGATAACCTCACTACACAGAATGGTCCAAACATCCCTGTAACAGCTGGTACTTACGACATTAAGCTTGTGGTTAATTGGGCAGAAGGAACAGCAAAGTGTGAGATGACAAAGAAGTAAGCATTTGCTTCATCAAATAAACTTAAAATTAATAGGCGGCTCTCAATTCCGAGAGTCGCCTATAATTGTATTCATAAAATGTTTATTCTGCAACAGCAATGATAGCATACTCAAGTGTGATATCATTGAAGAAGATGCGGTATTTGCCACCAGCAACCTGAATGCCCTGACTGACTGGGCTTGTAATCAACTTGCCAGTTGATGAGAATTTCTGACCCTCTGCATAACCCCAGTTTGCAGAATCGTCCCACTTATGGTTAGCACGAATCTTGAAGTTACCTTCAGGGATTGTTGTTTCGATAAACCAGTTGTGAGGAGTAACCTCTTTCATGTCAACATCGTTAACCCAATCGTTGCCTACACCGATAAGACCAACATGCTCGTATGCTGTTGGATTCTGATTCTCAAGCTTAGTCCATTTGTAAGTCATGGTAGAGAAATCTACCTTAAAGGTATAGAATGCACCTGGTTCTGGGCAAACGATAGAACCGCTTCCACCAATCTTGCCTTCTACAGAATTATCATCATTTTTAGCTGTACCATAAGCATTATCCCAAACGCCAAAGTCGCTACCCAACCAAATCTTCAGGTTTGCATCGTCGTTCCACTGAGTAGTATAACTCTGAACCATAGCAGACTCTGCATACATGAGACAGGTCTTGTCTTTAAGTTTGTCAGACCATCCCTGTAATTTACCTACAAGATAGTATTCAGGTGCAATCTGTTTGATGGTATAAGTGTAGTCCATCATGTTGATAGTCATCTGATAGATACCAGCCTTTGCAATCTTACCAGCGTTAGCCTTTTCACCCTTTGAAGTAGTAGTGAGAAGTGTACCGCTCATTGCGTAATCACCGTCAGTTTCAATACCAACAACACCCTTAGGAGCATTCTCTACTGCCCAAATATTACCTGTATCTACATTTCCCTGAGGAATGATCTTCCAGCATTGGTCGTCTTCTGTAGTAGTAAACATAATGGTAAATATAGGATCCTCATAAACGTCTGCATCAGAGTGACTGAACTTAACACAATCATCAAGTGTCCACTTACCACTTCCAAACATATCACCAATCAAATAGTAGTTAGAGTCAATGAATGGAGCCTTTGGAGTCATCACAAGGTTGATATTTCCTGCATCAATAAGAACTGCCTGACCTTCTTTGACAGCGTTTACATAAACATGAGCATCGAAAGTGCGAGCTGTAGGACGCTTGCCAAAAGCAGATTCCAATACTGATGCAAGATCAGCAACTGCACCCTTACCTTCAGGACTTGCATTCACGGTAGTCTTGGTTGCATTCTCTACACCTTGAGGAGTAAGTTCTAAGCGAGCTTTTTCCAATGTAAAACCAGCAGGAAGAGCAGCTTCGCTCAATGTGAAGGTGCTGACGCTATCCGTTTCTACATTAGCGAAATTGATAGCCTGACCAGCAGTTGCAGTAAAGCCAGGGATTGTGATGGCATCTTCCTGTGGATTAGTCTGAGGATTAGCCCAGTTTGTGAAGTCGTCACTGCAGGACCCCATAAAGAGGCCTGCAAGTGCGATAGATACATATAATGATAATTTTTTCATTTCCGTTCGATTTTAAATCGTTATTTACTTGATATAACCGGTTTCATCACTGAATTTGAGATAGAGCTTCTGACCTGCCTTACATGCTACGCGAGCTTGGTCTCCGCCAGTTGCACGATATGTAATCTTATTTTCGAATACCATAAACTCAGAATGCCACCATTTGTGTTCTGGTATCTTCACGTAAGCACGAAGACCGTCCTTATCGTCATCAGGAACGTCAGCTGCGAAAGCTGGAGATACGAATTCGCCATCAGCTGTTGTTGGAACTGTAAACATAGCACTTGGTACGTTCTCTTCCCAAACTTCAGGTGCAGCTTTACCTAAGAGGAATATTTCTGGCTTGTTGAACTGTATGTCATAAACAACGTCACGACCTGAAACTGATGTTGTAACGATTACGAGATACCATCCTGGATTCTTAGAAGCGATATTGCCACCATTGTCAATGATGTCGTCTTTGCAGTCACCAGAAATAGTAACTCCAGAATAACCCTTTTCATTATTATTCCAAGCTTTTGCTGTATTAATCTTGAAACCTTCACTGTCAACATACATAAGATGCCAGAATATGTTTGTTCCATCATAAACTTGAACCATGTCGAAACAATTGTCCCATTTCCAATCGCAGAATTTTCCTATTGCATATACATGGTCAGGTGTTGTTACAGGTGGCAAAGAGAACAAGAGGTGAATCTTGTTGAGGGAAACAATATTTGAGAGAATCTCAGTTCCTTCTACAGGTGAACCAGTACTGGTTACCATATTTGCTTTCAAACGGAAGTAAGCTTTTACATCCATAGGGAAATCAGCCTCTGTTTTACCTTTTTCAACATAAATGTTGGTCAAAGCGCTTGCCAATGAAGCCGCGTCGATTTCAACCTTAGCACTGTTGCTAACTTCTGCAAGTTCTACTGCGTCAGACATATCAGGAGTCGTGGCTACTTGCACTGTATATTGAGTACTTGCTGTAAAGCCATAATTTGGCTGCGAACAAGTCAATATAATCTTTGACGAGTTTGCCAAGTCGATTGGTGTATTCTCCAATGCTGGAGTATTCAATTTGAACTCTGTAGGTGACTGAATAGTCGGATTAGAGTCGTTGTCGTCGCTACAAGCTGTCATGAGTGTTAAACTCATGACAACGAGTAGAGCTGATTTAATTATATTTTTCATAATGAATTCCTTTTAATGTTTGCGTATTAATATCCAGGATTCTGAGTCAGATTCTTGTTAGATACCAAGTCATTTGTTGGGATGGCAAAGATGTTCAATTTTTCAGAGAAGTTGCGACCTTCCTTGGTACCACCCTTCCACTGCCAGTTGTAGTTGACATTGCCACCATAACGGTTGAAACGAATCAAATCCATACGGCGACGACCCTCGAAGTAGAACTCGCGGCTCCATTCGTCACAAATTTCACTCAGAGAATAGCTTGAAGACTCTGGGCGAGTTGTGGCATTTGCACGACTACGGATAGCATTGATTGCAGCGGTTCCTTCTGCTGTAGTTTTGTTGCCATTCAAACGAGCATCTGCTTCTGCATAGTTAAGATAAGCCTCTGCTTTACGCATCAGGAAGAAGTCTGCATCACAGAATGTTGCATCACTTCCTACACCTTTTGTTTTGAAGTTGGTGAACTTACCAACAGCATAACCACTCTTGAAAGTTGCAACATCTTCATTGTCCAATGTTCGATCTACACCATTGAAGAGAGCACGGTCATCACCAGCAGCAGCTGCTGTTGCGTAGCTTTCGAGATGTGGAACTTCACCATGTGGGAAGAACTTCTTTACCAAGTCAGGACGAGCGCGGTTACCACCCCAATTCTGGTCAGTTCCGTTAGTAGCCTTAGCGTCGTTTGGATTGCCATGCATGTTCTCATCGTAAGTAGAAGCCATCAAGAAGAGTGATGTACCCCAGCTTGTTGTCTTCAAACCATCCTGCAAGAGAGGGAAAATTCCTTCGTAAGCAGCATCTGTCTCGCCATTATCACCCATGAAGAGCATCTGGTAAGCACTCCAGCCGTCCTTGCCTTTGAGGTTCAACTTATAGTCAGAATCCATGACCTTCTTAGCGTATGTCTTTGCCTTTTCCCACTGAGGTGTGCCTGTATAAACTTCAGCATTGAGATAGAGACGAGAGAGAAGTAACCAGCATGCAGCTTTATCTACTCGACCGTAGCCAGCATCAGTTGACTTCTTTGCTTTAGCTTCAGAAAGACTGCCCTCAATATCAAGAAGTTCTTTCTCAAGCCATTCGTATGCCTGTGCTCTTGAATACTGTACAGGCTTGGTCAAAGGATTAAGGGTGAATGGGATGTTTCCCCATGCATCCATCAACGTAAAGTATTCGAATGCTCTCAAGAATCGAATCTCTGCAGCCATTGTTGCATCATTGCCTCCTGCCTCAGCAAGATATTGATTGCAATAAGCAATACCTGTTGTGATACGTGCATAGAAGCCATACAACATTGGGTGTGAAGCATTGTAACTATTATAGCAGAAACTTGCAATACCTTCATCACCCCAACCGCAAATAGCTTCATCAGTTGTAAGTTCGTTTGCATTGAACATCTGGCGTACAAAGCCTGTTGTACCTCCGTCAAGACCATCAATGTCGCAGTCACCATTGCCGCCACTATTACCAGCTAAGGCAAAGTTAGCGTAGCATTTGTTGAACAGACCATTGATGTCAAGGTGTGTCTGTATGTTAGGGTTAATCGGATCAACGTCCAAGTCGCCTACACATGAGGTTGTTCCTAAAGAAAGCAAGATTGCTGCTACTGGAACAAATCTTTTAATATATTTATTCATAATGGTAATCCTTTCTAAATTAGAAATTCAAGCTAAGACCAACTACAACAGAGAATGGACGTGGGTAGAGGTTGTTGTCATAACCATTTGTAACCTCTGGGTCCAAACCATCATAATTGGTGATTGTGAATACATTTGATGCGGTAGCGTATGCACGACCAGAAAGTCCATGCCAGCCGCTTGTCTTAAACAAGTTGTTGAAGCTATAACCTAATGTGATGTTGTCGCACTTCAAGAATGAAGCGTTCTTCACATAGTAGTCAGACAACTTGGAAGTAATCTCGTATGTCTGCCAATTTCTTTCGACTGTACTTTTAAGACGGTTAGAGAAATACTTCAAAGAGTTGGAGAATAACTCACCAGTATTCATGTTGCTCATGCTTTGCTCAACATTGTTGTAAACGTAGTTGCCAATGCTTGCACGCAAAGAGAAACCAAAGTCCCAATTCTTGTATTCTAAGCGAGAAGAGAAGCCCATGGTAACAGGAGCTGCAGGACTCTTATAGAGATACTTATCTTTTTCGTTAATCTTACCGTCACCATTGCGGTCAACTACACAGTTCTCAATTGGTTTTCCGTTCTTGTCGTAAACCTGCTGGTAAACGTAATATGAGTTCATCGCATAACCTACCTGATTAGCCTGCAGATATGCACCTGAACCATCACCTACCTTGATACTTGTATTAGCAACAGGATCACCATTCTCAGATACACCATTCAAGTCAGTAATCTTGTTCTTGTTGTAGGTGACGTTGTAAGTCATGGTCCAATACCAGTCTTTGGTCTGAATAGCGCGCCAAGTAATGGATGCCTCAACACCAGAGTTCTGCAAAGAACCTATGTTCTGCCATGCCTGGTTCTTGTATCCTGCCATTGAAGAAAGAGGAGCGTAGTTCAGCAAGTCAGTTGTCTTTCTGAAGTACCAATCCAAAGTACCAGTCAACTTCTGATTGAAGATACCCCAATCCAAACCTACATTATAGGTTGTAGTAGTTTCCCACTTCAATTCTGGTCTGTAGTTGTTTGGTCTGTAAAGTTCACCCTTACCAAGGATAGGATAGAAACCATTTGTACCAGTACTGATAGCATAGCTAGGAATCCATTCATAATCACCGATAGAACCTGCTTGCTGACCAGTTAATCCATAACCCAAACGGAGTTTCAAGTCTGAAAGCCATTTAATCTTCTTCCATTCGTTTTCCTCGTTAATCTTCCATGCAAAAGCAAATGAAGGGAACCAAGCCCAGTGCTTCTTGAAACGTGAAGAACCATCATCACGGACAGTTGCAGTAAGGAAGTAACGATCCATCAGGGTGTAGTTAGCACGACCGAAGAAAGAAACCAAGTAACTTTCGCTCTTTTCGCTAAATGGAGTGTGAGGGCGTTCCGTACCTGCAAGACTTGCATCATCATTGGTTTTTGGATAATAGCCTACATAGTCGTTGTTCTTGCTACGCCAGAAATGCTGCCACTCATAACCAGCCATGATATCAAAATGATGGTTCTTGTCGAAATCCTTATAATATTGAGCGTAGGCACTCAACTGGAGATTGCGCTTCAGAACTTCTTCATTGCCATAGCTACCATAGTACATCGCTTTTGTGCATGTTGGAGCAAATGACTGACCTTGACGACCCTTTGAAATATCAGCACCTAAAGTTGCATGTAATCTCAAATCTTCAAATCCATGTACCTTATAGTCAATGTCTGCACTACCGATGAATGAACGGCTGTGGGCAATTTCAGTGGCCTGGTCTAACAAAGAGATTGGATTAGGCATCTGGGTTGTACTATTGAATGTATAAGGCCAGGTGCTATCGCCATAAGCTGCACTTGATGACCACTGGAAATAACCACCATAATTTTTGAGGGTCTGAGCCATTTGGTCACCCAACTGTGCTTTGTGATATTTTGATGTAAAGCTATATGGATCCTGAGTTGGGTCCATTTTGACAGCAGCACCAATTGCATCAGTATTTGCAAATGCTGATCTTGCATACAAACCTTTGGCATTCAAATTCAAAGTCAAGTGATTTTTGAAGAATGAAGGATTCAAATTGATAGATGCTGTTGCACGCTTGAAGTCAGAGTTCTTGAGGATACCTTGCTGATCTGTATAGCCTACAGAAACACGATATGGGAGATTCTTTGCTGCACCTGAAACTGTGACGTTGTGGTCGTGGCTGATAGCTGTACGGTAAAGCAAATCCTGCCAATCGGTATTGGCTGTACCCAAAGCACTATATGCTTCGCTGTCTTCACCATACAAGTTTTTAACTACTTCGCGGAACTCGTTTCCGTCAAGAACATCAATAGTGTTCTTCTTCTCACTGATAGTTACGCTACCAGAATATGAAACTGTTGGCTTTTGGCCTTTGTGTCCTTTCTTAGTTGTAATGATGATAACACCATTAGAACCACGGGAACCATAAATTGCTGTTGCAGAAGCATCCTTCAAAATACTGAAAGATTCAATATCCTGTGGATTTACGATAGAGAGAAGGTTAGAAAGACCTTTTACACCATCATTGTCGATTGCCAAACCATCGATAACAATCAATGGGTCGTTAGATGCGTTCAAAGAAGAACCACCACGTACACGAATCTGGGCACCACCACCAGGGGTACCATCGTTGCTGATAATGTTAACACCGGCTACTTTACCTGCAAGCATATCCTGAGCATTTACAACAACACCCTTGTTCTTTGAATCAGGTTTGATTGCTGTTACAGAACCAGTCAAGTCTGACTTCTTAACAGCACCATAACCAATGACTACGACTTCGTTCAAAGACTTAGAGTCATCTGTCATTGTGATGTTCATGCCGTTAGATGCCTTAACGGTCTGTGGAGTCATACCGAGGTATGTAAATGTAAGGTTAGTACCAGGAGCTGCATCGACAGAGAAGTTACCATCCATGTCGGTAATGCCCATTGCTTTACCGTTGGCTGTAATGGTAGCACCCATGACAGGCTCACCAGAAGCATCTTTCACTTGTCCCTTAA
>ENA-ORUV01001186-ORUV01001186.1-human-gut-metagenome-genome-assembly--contig:-NODE-1186-length-12095-cov-37.2195_pt1 | contig 12095 bp, 10 predicted proteins | sample MGYA00242089_ERZ509229 | MGnify/ENA primary metagenome ERZ509229 (study PRJEB26280, sample SAMEA2338805) | human gut metagenome | biome: human gut; feature: human-associated habitat; material: faeces...
CAATTCATCTCACTACCTTAGAGGTAGGAGACTTCTTGCTCAGTATGGTTAAATTTTATTATACTAAATATCACTGTTTTTATCTCTAATTTACTTTTTAATTAAATTTTAATTTGATTTTAATAAATCACATATTCCGATATTTTATTTCTTAATATTGATTTATTTGCACCAAAAACCATTCATATTTATTAAATTTTATTTCATTTATTTTAAAATTTTACTATTTTTCATAAATAAAATAACCTCTTTCGTCAATATTATTTAATAATTTAAAATAATCTTTCTGTTACAAAGTTGCATTTTTTTTATCTTTATGCTATCATTTTAGTAGTTCAAGAAAAGATATATTGAGCAGAGGAAAAAAAGTTGAGGAAACGTGGATACTCATACACAATCATTTCTCCTAACAATATATTTTCTATTGAACAAAAAATATATTTTATAGGAGGAGTTTTATTATGTCTAAAAAAACTCTTGTTTCTGCAATTACTGCTGCTCTCGTAGTTGGCGCTGCTAGCACAACTTTTGCTGCTGCAAATCCTTTCAGCGATGTTCCTGCTGATAGCTGGGCTTATGATGCTGTTACTACTCTTGCTGCTGATGGTGTTATCGATGGTTACCCAGATGGCACTTACAAAGGCCAAAACACTATGACTCGTTATGAAATGGCTCAGATCGTAGCTCGCGCTATGGCTAAAACTGACCTCGAAAAAGCTGATAAAGCTCTCGTTGACAAATTAGCTGCTGAATTCGCTGAAGAACTTGATAACCTTGGCGTTCGCGTTGCTGACCTTGAAAAGAAATCCGACAACGTTAAATGGGGCGGAGAACTCCGTTATCGTTATTATGACATTGATCGTGATTCTAAAGCTGGTGATGAAACTCATAACAAAGTTTTATTCCGTCTTGAACCAAAAGCTTATATCGGTAACTCCGGTTGGACAGCTAATGCTCGTTTAGACTATGAAATGAATCTTTCTACAGATGAAAATAATGATGGTGTTGTTGTTGACCGTGCTTATGTTGAAGGTCCTCTCTTCGGTGCTACAGTTACTGCTGGTCGTACTCCAGTATTCACTGCTCAAGGTTTACTCTTTGATGATCGTATCTCTGGTGGTACAGTTGCATTTGGTAGCGATGAATTCAAAACTACTTTAGCTGCTGGTCGTTATAGTGAAGATGATCATTCTGTAGACCATAAAGGCAATGCTAAAGATATTACTGCTGAATATTATGGTGTACAATTTGACTACACTCCAAATGATAATTTAGCTCTTAACGCTGGTTATACTGCATTAACTGGTATTGATGCTAAATATAAGGCAGACTATGTATTAAATGCTGATGATAATACTGCTAACTTCTGGTATGCTGGCGGTAAATATGCATTTGATAAAAATGTAGCATTTGTTGGTGAATACGCTCAAAATACTGAAGCTAATACTGAAGACCAAGCATGGACTGCTGAACTTCAATACAAAGGTGCTAATCCTGCAGACGCTGGTTCTTGGGGTATGTATGCTGGTTACCGTCAAATTGAAACATTTGCTTCTATCGCTCCAACTTATGATGATATCATCGGTGCTGGTTATAAAGGTGCAGTAGTAGGTGCTTCTTATGTTCCTGCTGAAAACATCCTTGCTACTATTGAATACTTCGATGGTGAAGAAACTGTATCTGGTCAAGATGCAAGCAAATTCTTCGCTAACGTTGACTTCTTCTTCTGATAAACACTCAGTAAGACTGAAATTTAATAGTAATATACAAAGAGCAGACTTAATGTCTGCTCTTTTTTATATTTACTTTTGCTTTTAATTTTACTTATAAGTTTTTATTTATTTATAAAAAAATTTTTTATATTATTTTTTCTATAAAACGAAATATATCATCATAAAAATGAAATATTATTGATTGAATTAATAAGTAATGTCATTTTTACGAAATAAATTAAATAATATTTCTTTATATTTAATTTTATAAAAATTTTTATTTATATAAAATATTGAAATTTATTTCATATTATGATAAAATTCAAACAGATAAAGAAATTGACTTTCATGTTTATAGTATTGAACCTTAGAGGAAACTTGGACACTCTATATTTTCTTTAATTTATATTATGAAAGTTAATTATTTATAATATAATTTATCGCGTTTGGAGGAAATATTAATGTCTAAAAAAACTCTTGTCTCTGCAATTACTGCTGCTTTAGTTGTTGGTGCAGCTAGTACTACTTTTGCTGCTAATAATCCATTTAGTGATGTTCCTGCTGATAGCTGGGCTTATGATGCTGTTTCTACTCTTGCTGCTGATGGTGTTATTGATGGTTATCCAGATGGTACATATCAAGGTCAAAATACTATGACTCGCTATGAAATGGCTCAAATTGTAGCTCGTGCTATGGCAAAAACAGATCTTGAAAAAGCTGATAAATCTCTCGTTGATAAATTAGCTGCTGAATTTGCAGATGAACTTGATAACCTTGGCGTTCGTGTTGCTGATCTTGAAAAGAAATCCGATAATGTTGTTTGGAAAGGTGAATTGCGCTACCGTTATGTTGATGCTTCAAGTGATGCTGTTAGTAAAATCACTGGTAAAAAATACAATGATAATGACACTAGCCAAGTAATGTTCCGTCTTGAACCAAAAGCTTATATTGGCGATACAGGATGGACTGCTAACGTTCGTGTCGATTATGAAATGAAAGCTGATGAAGATGCTAATGGTAAAACAGTAGTAGCTCGTGCTTATGCTAAAGGACCTATTGGACATAATACTACCGTTACTGCTGGTAGAATTCCTCTTCTTGATACTTATGGTATGCTTCTTGATGAACATATGTCTGGTGCTCAAATTGATATTGCAAGTGGTAGCGATAAAAACTTCACTACTTCTCTTTTAGCAGGTCGTTACAATCCTGGTCATGATAATCCAGATATTTTACCTGGTCAAACATTAAAAGATTTCACTGCTGATTTCTATGCAACTCAATTTAATTATAAAAGCGAAAAATTCGATGCTAATGCTATGTATGCTGTAATGACTAATATTGAAAATACTCAATCATCTGATATAAAAAATCCAAATGATAGTTTCGGTTTATGGGGTAATGCTTATACCTATGATAAAGATAAAATGAATATCTGGTCTGTAGGTGGTTTATATCGCTTCGATAATAATTGGGGCTTACTCGGTCAATATGCTGTAAATACTGAATCTGATAATTCCGATGACAAACAAGCTTATATGGCAGAACTTCAATACAAAAATGCTAATATTGCTGACCCTGGTTCTTGGGGAGCTTATGTTGCTTATCGTCATTTCGGTAAAGATGTTACTATTGCTACAACATATAAAGATGTATTTAACAATCAAAAAGGTTTTGCTATAGGTGCTAGCTACGTTCCTGTAGAAAATCTCTTAGCAAGTGTTAAATATTTCGATGGTAAAGATATCGATTCCGACACAGATGCAGATAGATTCTACCTCAACCTTGATTTCTTCTATTAATAAATTATAAATTAAATGATAAATATTTCTCTCTTAATAAAATAAAAATTAACCCCTAAAAGACAGGTTTTTTACCTGTCTTTTTTTTTATAAATTAATAAAATATCACTTAATTACTATCCATAAAATTTTTATATATTATATATGTAAAACTTTTATGTCAATGGAAAAATATTATTTATTTGTATAAAAATTCATAGGTAATTAAATATAGTACATTTTTTATTTAGTCAATACAAACTCAAACTACTGTCAATACCTATTTTAAAATTGTATATAAATTTATTTTACTGCACATACTATATATTGTGGTTAGTTTGACACTCATACGTGTATATAGTATAATCGTTGTCAGCGATAAAAAGAAAATGAATTAAAACCATGGCATAGTATATTTTGCTCATGGTCAAATATACTAGGAGTGTCAGCTTACAATGATAAAAACAATCAAGAAACGCACTGGAGATATTGTGAAATTTAATGCACAAAAAATCACAGATGCTATAAAAAAAGCTAATATGGAATCTATAGATGAGACATTTTCCAAAGAGCAATTATCTACTATTACTAATAATGTTATTAAAGCATTAAAAAATTTAAAAACACCTGGTGTTGAACAAATACAAGATGCTGTAGAAAAAGTTCTCATCGCTGGTAATTTTGCTAGCACAGCTAAAGCTTATATTTTATATCGTGCAGAACATACAAAACTTCGTCAAGCTAAAGCTGATTTAATGGATATCTATGATGAACTTACTTTTACCAAAGCAAAAGATGCTGATATCAAACGTGAGAATGCTAATATTGATGCTGATACTGCTATGGGTACTATGTTAAAATATGGCTCTGAAGGTTCTAAATACTTTATTACTAGTCATATTTTGCCAAAAGATATTGCAGTAGCGCATATGGACGGCGATATTCATATTCATGATATGGATTTTTATATGCTCACTGAAACTTGTTGCCAAATAGATTTATTAAAATTATTTAAAAATGGTTTTTCAACAGGTCATGGTTATTTACGTGAACCAAATGATATTCGTTCCTATGCTGCATTAGCTTGTATTGCTATTCAGGCTAACCAAAATGAAATGCATGGTGGTCAAGCTGTACCAATGTTTGATTATTGCATGGCTCCAGGCGTTGCTAAGACTTATCGTAAACAATACTACAAAGCTCTCGGCTATTATTTCAATGCTATGCTTGATATGAAACTTGAAGATGCTAGCCTACTTTGTAAAAAAATCGAACAAAGTCTTCCTATAAAAATCAGTATGAGCACTGCTGATAAATTTGGTAAACTTCTAGTTGATTTCTTACCAAAACATCAACGTGAACATAATTATCAAGAAATAAATGAACAAACAACTCAAATGGCTCATAAATTTGCTATAAATACTGCATGGAATGAAACTAATGCAGCTACTTATCAGGCAATGGAAGCATTTATCCATAACTTGAACACTATGAATTCTCGTGCTGGTGCTCAGGTGCCATTTAGTTCTATCAACTATGGTACAGATACATCTCCTGAAGGTCGCATGGCTATGAGAAACCTCTTATTAGCTACAGATGCTGGTCTTGGTGATGGAGAAACTCCTATTTTCCCTGTACAAATTTTCAAAGTAAAAGAAGGGGTTAACTATGAAAAAGATGACCCTAACTACGATTTATTCCGTTTAGCAATGAAAACATCTGCGAAACGCTTATTCCCTAACTTTAGTTTCTTAGATGCTCCATTCAATAAAAAATACTATAAACCTAACGATTACAACAGTGAAGTAGCTTATATGGGTTGTCGTACTCGTGTAATGGGTAATGTTTATGATCCTACTCGTGAAGTTACATGTGGTCGTGGAAATTTAAGTTTCACAAGTATTAACTTACCACGCTTAGCAATTGAAGCTAAAGGTGATATAAATAAATTCTATAAATCCTTAGATGATATGATTGATTTAGTCATTCGTCAATTATTGCATCGTTTCAAAATTCAATGTGCTAAAATCGGTAAAAACTACCCATTCTTAATGGGACAAAATATCTGGCTTGACTCTGATAATATTGGTGAATATGACACTGTAAGTGAAGTACTTCGTCATGGTACTTTAACTGTTGGTTTTATCGGTCTTGCTGAAACATTAAAAGCTTTAATTGATAAGCATCATGGTGAATCTGCTGAAGCTCAAAAATTAGGGCTTGCTATCATTGGTCATATGCGTAAACGTATGGACGATGAAGCTCAAAAAACAAAATTAAACTTCTCTTTGATTGCTACACCAGCAGAAGGTTTAAGTGGTCGTTTTGTAAAAATTGACCGCAAAATCTATGGTTCAATTCCTGGTGTTACTGATAGAGAATACTATACAAATTCCTTCCATATTCCAGTATATTATCCAATTAGTGCTTACAAAAAAATACAACTTGAAGCACCTTACCATAATTTAACAAATAGTGGTCATATAAGTTATATTGAAATGGATGGAGACCCTACAAAGAATTTAACAGCTTTTGAAGCTATTATCCGTTGCATGCATGATAACGGTATTGGTTACGGTTCTGTAAATCACCCTGTAGACCGTGATCCAGTTTGCGGATATACAGGTATTATCAATGGAGTATGTCCAAAATGTGGTAGAAGTGAAGCTGCTCATAAACGCCATGTTATTTTAAAACGTATGCGTGATAATTGTTGCAGTGCAACTTCCATTTAATTTAAATTTATAAATCAACAAAAATATTCGATAGAAAGAGTGATACAAATGTTAGTTAATGGTGTAGAAGTAAAAGTTAATGGTTTAACAGATATTACAGAAAAAGAAATCGTAAATTATATCAATTATATTAAAGAAAATTCTAGTGAAACTCTCGCTAGCCTCACTATTTCCGATGCTGGTGATGGAGAAGTCGCTCTTGACTATCGCACTCAACCTGCTCAATTTGAACGTATTCGCCGTATTACAGGTTATTTAGTAGGTACTGTAGACCGCTTCAACAATGCAAAACGTGCTGAAGAACATGACCGCATAAAACATGGCCTTAATTAAGATTGCAGGCGTTGTCAATGATTCTATTGTAGATGGTGAAGGTTTTCGCTTCACCATCTTCACTCAAGGTTGCTATCACAATTGTCCTCAGTGTCATAATCCTCAAACTCATGATGTAAATGGCGGCCATGAAGTCGATACTGATGATTTACTTTCACAAATCTGTGAAAATCCATTATTAAATGGTGTTACCTTTAGTGGAGGAGAACCTTTTCTCCAAGCAAAACCATTGGCACAATTAGCCAAAGAAGTTCATAAACGTGGTCTTAATATCACCACATTTACAGGTTATACATTAGAACAATTACAAAATATGCACAATCCTGATATCGATGAGTTACTCAATCAAACAGATGTACTCATTGATGGACCTTTCCTCATAGAAAAAAAAGACCTAACTTTACAATTTCGTGGCAGTAGCAATCAACGTATTATTGATATGCAAAAAACACGCGAAAGTGGTCAAATTGTTTTAATTGAATATTAATTTTTCAGCAATAATCTAGATATATACTTAGATTATTGCTTTTTTATATCATAATAACCTCTTAAATAAAATAAATATTTTTATCGAGAAAACTTGTATGACATATTGTTATTTTAAAGCAAAATATGTATAATAAATATTAAAGATGCTGAACGGCATTAAATCAAAAAGAGGTGTATATAAATGTTAGAAGATTTGAAAAAAATTGTTTTTGAAGCTAACTTAATGTTGCCAAAATATCATATGGTAACTTTCACTTGGGGCAATGTATCTGGTATTGACCGTGAAAAAGGATTAATGGTTATCAAACCATCTGGTGTAGAATACGATACTATGAAAGCTGAAGATATGGTAATTGTTGATATCAATACTGGAAAAGTAGTTGAAGGTGATTATAATCCATCTTCCGATACAGATACTCATATCAAAATTTATCAGGCTTGCCCTGAAATTGGTGGCGTTGTACATACACATTCCCGTTATGCTACATCTTGGGCACAAGCTCGCCGTGATATCCCTGCACTCGGTACAACTCATGCTGATGATTTCTATGGACCTATCCCTTGCACACGTCCTATGACTGCTGAAGAAATCGCAGGCTCCTATGAAGCTGAAACTGGTAATGTTATCGTTGAAACATTCAAAGAACGCGGTATCAAAATGATGGACGTTCCTGGCGTTATCGTATATTCTCATGGTCCTTTCACTTGGGAAAAAGACCCTATCAAAGCTGTAAAAAAAGCTGTTGTTCTTGAAGAAGTAGCTATGATGGCTTATCATGCTGTAACTATTGGCAATAATTTTGAACCAATGCAACAAGAATTATTAGATAAACATTATCTCCGCAAACATGGTGCTAATGCTTATTATGGTCAAAAAAAGAAATAGTATATAATAAATAATAAATAATAATATATAAAGTAAAAACCACTTGTTAAATAACATGATTTATCAAGTGGTTTTTATTTTGTCATTTTTTCCAAAACTATGTTCAAATTAAATGTTATAATATATTTATTTCTAAAAAAATTATTTTTAAGGAAGTGTTTTTGTGATTGGTCTTGGAACAATTGCCAACACTATCGCTGTTATTATCGGTGGTGGTATTGGTTTATTTTTGAAAAAAGGCATAAAAAAATCTCTACAAGATTCACTATTACAGGCTATGGGAATAGCTGTTTTATTCATCAGCATAGGTGGTACACTTTCTCAAATGCTTGTATTTAAAGATGGTCATTTAGAAACTACAGGTACCATGCTGATGATATTTTCTTTATTAGTCGGTACTTTAATTGGAGAAATTATTAATATTGAAGCCAAGCTAGAAAAACTTGGTGAATTTGCTCGAAAAATTTTACATGCTGATGAACAATCAAAATTCGTCGATGCTTTTGTAATATGCTTCTTGCTCTTATAGTGCCAGTAGTTTATCATATATTTAGTTAATAATTTATATTGGAGGAAAATTTGTGGAAAAAATAAATAAAATTAAAGGGGCTTTATATGGTGCAATTATCGGTGACGCTCTCGGTGCACCACTTGAATTCATGCCTCAAGAACAAATCAAAGCTCAATTTGGCAAGGTTACAGAAATGATTGGCGGTGGTTGGTTACAAGTTCAACCAGGCGAAGGAACTGACGAAACAGCTCTACTTCTTGCTACTGCTTATGGAATTATGAAAAATCCTAAAAATCCATTTGCTGAAATCGGCAAGAATTTCATAAAATGGGCTATCAGCAGACCAAAAGATATCAGTGATACAACTCTTCGCAGTATTGATAAAACAATGTCTAAAGGTCATGGTAAACATCTTATTCCTAAAGCTCGTTGGCAAGAGTCCGCTGGACAAGTGGATTTATTCAGCAATCGTGGTAGTGTAGATAATGGTGCTATATTAAATACTTTATATCCTGCACTTTATTATACTGATGAATTCAATGCTGTTACTACTGCTCTTGATATCACTAATATGACTCATGTAAATACCCAATCTGATAACGCTTGCCGTATTTACGCTCAATTGATTTTCCGTATTTTGAATAACAATATCACTAAAGATGATATGGATAAAATGATTGATAATACTATGTATTACGATTATAAAAATGAAGAAATTCAACCAACAGCTTCTGCTTACGATAGCATTATAGCTATGCTTCATGCTTTTATGCCTACAGATAATTTTGAAGATGCTGTACTAACTGCTATTAATTTGGGCGGTGATAGTGATACTATTGGTGCTATTACAGGTGGATTAGCAGGCTGTTACTATGGTTATGATAATATCCCAACTCGTTTTATTGAAGCTATTCCTTCTGATATCAAAAAGATGCTCGATACTATTATTGAAGCTATTCCAAACTAAAAAAAATATCCTTATAGATAGAAATTCTATTTATAAGGATATTTTTTATTTTATTTCTTAACTTTATAAACTCTTACTTCATAAGAACGCAATAATGTTGCTTCGCGATTTCCATAAGTAGATGCTAGTAATGTTGCACCTTTTAATTCTGGTATCTTATAACCACGAATTTTTGCTGTTGTATTAGCGATAACAATAATGCGTTCTGATTTATCTTTAGTTGTACGTGCATAAGCATATATACCTGGACTATATGACAATAATTCTTCATAATCTCCTTCAATTAATGCTGGATATTGCTTACGTAATTTTATTAAATTTTTATAATAATTAAGTACAGAATTTTCATCTTCTGTTTCTGTTTCCACATTCAATTTAGGATATTCATCATTGAGTGGTAACCATGGTCTGCCAGTAGTAAAGCCTGCTTTAGAGCCATTATTCCATGTCATTGGGCTACGTGCATTATCTCTACTGTATTTCCAAACACCTTTCATAGCTTCTTTTGGTGTCAATTTATCTTTTAGTGCCAATTCATATTGACCAATAGATGAAATATCATTATACATTTTAATTGATGGCCATTTTATATTTGTCATACCTAATTCTTGACCTTCATAGATAAATGGTGTTCCTCTCATAGTCAATAAAATTGTAGCAATAAATTTAGCTGCTAATTTTATATCTGTTCCCTGTGGGAAGAAGTAATTTGTGCAACGTGGTAAATCATGATTTTCAAAATAAACAGGTACCCAACCATTATCTTTTGTAGCTTCTTCATCTTCTGTGAAACATTTTCTAATATCGATTAATTTCCATGATTTGCGTTTATGCCATGTGCAATCTTCATCAAAACCTAAGCGAATATGGCTAAAATCAAAGGACATATCAAATGCACCATTTTCGCCAATCCATTTATCAAAATCACTTGGATAAACACCATCTGCTTCTGCTACTGTAAATATATCTGCTCTATCAAAAACTTTTTCTCTAAATTCATGTAGAAAATCTAATATACCATCTTGATAAGTTGTAGCTTTAGCGATACTAGCTAAATTATCTGCTCCATCTACTGGTAAATCTTTAAATTCACTAGGTTTTTTAATATATACAATCGCATCAATTCTAAAACCACGAACACCTTTATCTAACCAGAAATTAGCTGCATCAAATAAAGCTTGTCTAACGTCTTTATTTTCCCAATTTAAATCTGGCTGAGCGCTAGCAAAAGTATGCAAATAATATTGATTTGTTTTTTCATCAAGAGTCCATGCTGACCCGCCAAAAATACTACGCCAATTTGTAGGAGCAGAGCCATCTTCTTTACCATCGCGCCAAATATACCAATCACGTTTGGGATTATCTTTGGAACTTCTAGACTCTTCAAACCATTTATGTTTATCTGATGTATGGTTAAATACTAAATCCATTACGATTTTTATATTGCGTTTGTCTGCTTCCGAAATGAGTCTTTCCATATCTTCCATAGTCCCATATTCTTTAGCTACACTACAATAATCAGAAATATCATATCCATTATCAACAAGTGGTGAAGGATAAATCGGACAAAGCCAAATAGCACCCACACCTAAATCTTGCAAATAATCTAATTTACTAATAATACCTGGAATATCTCCAATACCATCACCGTTACTATCACAGAAAGATTTAGGATAAATCTGATATACAACTGTTTTTTGCCACCATTTTAATTCACCCATCATTTCCACCTCTATTTTTAATTAATCTAAGAAAAGCAGGTACTATTTGTACCTGCTTATTTCTATAAAATATCAATTATTTTGCAGCATTTAAAACTTCTTCTGTAATGTCAACAGCAGTAAATAAAGCTACATCAGAAGTAATAACTACACTATATCCATGTTCTTGAGCTACTTGTTTAATTGCATTATTAATTTTTTCCTGTACTGGTTTTACTAAATTAATCTGTTTTTGTCTTAAATCAGTAGCTACTCTTGCACGAACTTTTTGAATATCTGCAGGACTCATTTTTTCGTTAACAGATTTCTCAAATTCTTTTTGTGCTTCTTCAGTAAGTTTATTCATATTTTCCTGAATGGATTTACTTTCTGGAATATTAGCTAATACGTACTGATAATTAATAGTAGCAACACTTGCTGTTGTAGCTGGCTGATATACTTCAGCAGCAGAAGCAGTTCCTCCTATTCCTAGCATAAATAATGCCGAACAAATCATTGCTAAAAGTTGCTTTTTCATTTAAATGCCTCCTAATATGAACATTAAGTCATTAGTGTTATTATAGCATAAATATATCTAAATCGTTATATATTATTTATTATAAATTAATTAAAAATATTACTAAAAATTTCATCAGCTTTTTACAATTGCACGATTTACAGCAAAACATTTTTCATGATATCTTATACCAAATATCAAGCATTAAGAAAGGATTTATTATGCATACTCTATCCGAAGATAAAATCAAAGCAAATCAAGTTGAAGGCGATATCAATTTAACTGCTACTAGAAAACAATGGCAAGATAAATTTCTCAGTGAAAAATCTAAAAAATTATTAGATGAAGATATTGACATACTCCCCATGCCTAAATGCAGGGGATTCTTGGATACAAACGATACTTGCCTACTAAAATAGCAGGTCTTACTATATCTCTCCAAAGAAGGTTGATGCCCCAACCTT
>ENA-ORUV01001193-ORUV01001193.1-human-gut-metagenome-genome-assembly--contig:-NODE-1193-length-12017-cov-95.4031_pt1 | contig 12017 bp, 10 predicted proteins | sample MGYA00242089_ERZ509229 | MGnify/ENA primary metagenome ERZ509229 (study PRJEB26280, sample SAMEA2338805) | human gut metagenome | biome: human gut; feature: human-associated habitat; material: faeces...
ATGAGCATGATGCCAAGATAGCCCATCGCACCATCCGCCTGTTTGATGGACAGATAGTGGATGAGTAAAATCTTGTCTTATGGGAGCAAAGGAACCATATATATAGGTAGGCAGAGCACATTACCGTCTTTTTTCAAGTCTTTGGTATAAACTAAGTATTTGTGTCCTGTCCTGGAGCTGTATTTTTCGGAAAACTGATCGAGTGACGCATGAGACTTATAGCCTGAAGACTTTACTTCCATAGGACTTATCTTGCTCCCGTCTGCCTGCAAAAAATCGATTTCGTAATATCCTTTGCCGTCATGCTTGGGTATTGTATGGTAATACAAGTCTTTGCCAGAAGCTCTGAGCATTTGAGCCACAACATTCTCATAGATGTACCCTAGATTGGTGTCTAGTTTGTCGCTCAGCAATTTATTATAGATGATATTGTCTGTGAATTTCTTAGACTTATAAGCCAATGTGACGAAGAGCCCCGTATCAGAAGTGTACATCTTATATCGTTGCAAATCTTTTGTAAGGGCTAAATCAACATTGGGGTCGTTGGAATGGTAGGCTATGTTTGCCACTCTGGATTCTTCCATTAGTTGGACAATGTCGCTTATCCTGTCTTGCTTTTCTCCTGGAATGACAGTCGAGATCGTGTATCGTGAGGCATTCTTGCTCAGTTGTGAAGGGATAGCATCGAACATGGCTGTGGCTTTCCCCGACGTGTCAATTTTTCTGAGGTCTTCTTCGTAAAGGGCGATGATGTCTCGTTTCACGGTGTCTACTGCGCTAAGATTGTTGGTTTTGATGTATTTGTCTACGGCTTGTGGCATTCCACCGACCAGCATGTATAGTCTGAAGTCTCTCATCAGTTTACGATGGATTGCTTCGCCGAGAGGTTGTTTTTGCTCAAGAACTGTTTTTAGCAGAGTAAATGTGATGTTGTCGCCCATAGCCCATCTGAACTCTTCGAAGTCCATGGGGTGCATACTGATTCGTGTCTCCTCGCTAGGAATGATGATGTTTTGTACATTCTTGCGGATGGAGATAAGTGAGCCAGTTTCTATATAGTCGTATCGATGGTCTTTTACTAGATGCTTGATGGCTTGTCGTGCCTTAGGATTATTTTGCACTTCATCAAAGATGATGAGGGATTTGCGCTCCTTCAAACTGACGTTGTAGTTAAGCTGTAAACGCAGAAATATGTAGTTAAGGTCAGAAAGATCATTGAATAGGTCGTTGATTTCGGTAGCTGTCTTCGAGAAATCTACCAAGATATACGAAGAGTATTCGTTTTTTGCGAATTCTTCTACGATGGTAGACTTGCCGATTCGTCTCGCTCCTTCTATCAATAGGGCGGTTTCTCCCTGTCGCTCTTCTTTCCATCTGAGCATCTCTTGGTATATTTTTCTTTTGAATAATTTGGTTTGCTCCATATTTTGCTTATAATTAATGATTTATGTGTGCAAAGATAAGGATTTTGCCGAAATCCGCAAAATGTTTTAACCTTATTTTGCCGAAATCCGTAAAATGTTTTGGTGCGAATATGCCGAAATCCGTAAAATGTTTGACCATATAAGAAGAGAAAAGTCATAAATCGCTTGGTGTTAGCCTCTTTCTGCTTCAGCTCTTCTTCCATTCTCTGTTTTGCCATCTTGAAGAAGAAGCGGATGAGGTGCTCGTCCGTAGCTTCCGTACGAATCATGCGGAGGGCTGAAATGTATTCCTGGCGGGCTTCGGATGGGATGATGAGGAGAGGATGATTCAATCTTAAGAGAATGTAGTTGCTGATGAGTCGTCCTGTTCTTCCATTCCCATCACGGAAGGGATGAAGATATTCGTAGAAACCATGAAAACGGGCGGCAAGAATCATGGGATGAACGGCAGCCGAAACGATGGCTTTTTCGGTAGATTCCAACAGCTTGGGAATTCTGGCGATGAGTTCTTCGTGATCGCCAAATACCGTATCGCCTGCAGCCATGTCTGTGGTGGTGTATTCGCCCGGAATGGCTTCTGGGGAACGGTAGGAAAGCGTGTGGCAGGTAACCCGTCTGTTGATTTCTTTCAGAAGATTCTCATCGAGTGGATGTTGCGTGTTTTGCATCATGTACTCAAAGGCTTCGAAGTGGTCAAGCATTTCGAAAGCCTCGAAAAGAGTCTTCCCGGCAGGAATCATCCCTAATCCTTTCTCCTTCAGTTCCCGGGTATCATCTACGGAGAATGAGTTGCCTTCAATGGCGCACGAAAAAGTAGAGAAGAGTACTTCATTATATTTGATGTACTCTTCTCTATCCATTTTATTGATGATAAGGGTTTGATATTTTCCTCTCAAATCCTCGTATTCCTTGATTTCCTTTTCGAATGCCATAATAACTTACCAGTTGTCATCTGTGGTTTCTTCTTTAAGTTTGTTGTCTAACTTATCTGTTAGAATACGGAAACAAGCTTCGCTATTGACCAAAGCTCTTGAAGAGGTAACTTTTGGATGTATCCAATTCATTTCATTATATGGATAACAATCTTTTAAATTCCAAATTTGGGAGTCCTGGGTTATTCCATCACCAGTTACACCAAACGAACCAAACAGAATAACATATCCGCTGTCATCGTTTGTTTTTAAAACTTCATAATTCTGCAAAGTATAAGTGAATCTGATCTTGCCATCTTTGAAATCAAATCTTAGCAATGGTCTAATGCTAACTCTATAAGAGTTGTCTCCCATAGTTCGTCTTGCGATGTTTGGTAAATAGCATCTTGTAAGAATAATCCCTTTATTTTCGTTACATGATTGGACAGCAGATTGAGCGTTTGAACTCATAGATATAATCCAATTTAGTACTTGGTGGTACAGCTGTGATTTATCTTTTCCTGGGTATTCTTTTATAATGCAGAGTTCTAATTCTCCATTGCTGTTTAGTTGATATTTTTTTGAAATATCTTTTGCTGTAGCAGACCATGACTTATCGCCACGTTGTACATAGCTTTCAAGTTCACTTCTGGAAATAACCTGAGAATGAACAATTAAGCTTGACAAGCAAAGCATAAATATAAAAATAACCTTTTTCATATCCTTGATTTTTAATAGTTTTATCTTTAATACGATCTTATCGTCTGTTGACATAAGCTTAACTTTTATAAGGGCAAAGATATTGTAAAAAAGCGAAAGTGCCAAACTTTCCTCCCCCCAAATTATACTTTTTTATGGGATGATGATGCGGAAGGTGGTGATTCCCTGTGCCTTGTCCTGATGGAGCGAGAGGCTGCCGCCGCTTACTCGCATGATCTGGCGGGAAAGGGAGAGCCCGATTCCGCTTCCTTCCGGCTTCGTGGTGAAGAACGGGATGAAGATGTGGGAGGCTACATCTTCGGGGATGAGACCAGCGTTGTTGCTCACGTCGATGATGATGGATTCCTGGGCATTGGCGTAGGCTTTGAGACGGATAAATATTAACTTTTCCTGCCCGTTGAAAGCTTCTACGGCATTCTTCAGAAGATTCGTTACAACGTGAGAGAGGAGGCTCTCATCGGCGTAAACCAGCAAATCTTTGGGAGAAACCGAAATCTCTACTTCGTGGTTGCAGAGCATCGCCATTCTTTCCAGGAATGGCTCCACATAGAAGAGAGCTGGCTGAGGCTGGGGAACATGAGTGAAACGGCGATAGTTGTTGACGAAAGCTAACAGCTCGGTTCCAGTTTTGTGGATGGTTTCCAAGCCTTGCTTCAGGTCTTTATCCTCTGTAACTCGGGTAAGCAGAGTCTCGCTCAACGAAGTAACTGGTGTGATGGTATTCATGATTTCATGGGTCAGCACACGAATCAGTTTGATCCATGAATCCACTTCCTGGTTGCTCAGCTCGTGGCTCACGTCGCTCAGGGCGATGATGCGCACGTGCTTGTCTTTCAGCATGGCTTGCGTCTCATGCTTTGCCAGGTGTTCATCCTTCAGTTTTCCTTTTACCTGGTTCATGTGGGTAAGCACATCCGTATCGAGCAACCGGAGGGCTGCCTGATTATGCTGCAGGATGTTGTCGTGGCTATCCACCACCAGGATTCCCGTATCCACCGCATTCAGAATCTGCTCGTAATATTTCTCCCGATCCATCTGCTCCTCTCTCGTATGCTGCAGGAAAAGCTTGATGCGGTTGAGAGACTGGTGTAGAATATTATCTTCCTTAAACCTCTTCTCCGTAGGAAAGTTGAAGGAGAAATCCCCATTATCTATCGCATCAAAAAGGAAGGTTACCTTCTTGATGTTGCGGCGATAGTGGCGGTAGAGGCGAATGTAACCCACTACAGCCACGAGCAAAAGCACGATAATTATAATTAGTTTATAATCCATATCGCTTAATCTTATTATAAAGCGTTTGGCGAGAAATACCTAACCTTGCAGCTACCACCGACAGGTTTCCCTCACATTCCCTGATGGTTTTCTCTATCATTCTGCTCTCCATCTCATCAAGCGTCTGAACCTCTTCCAGAGGCTTCTCTCTTCTCTGCTGGTTTCCGCCGTCAATATCTTCGGCAGAAATCATTCTGCCATCAGATAGAATCACGGCTTTTTCGATGGCGTGCTGAAGTTCACGGATGTTGCCATACCATGGCAAACTGGTAAGTTTTTTCTCAGCTTCTTCCGAAAGACGGAGATTCTCCTTATTATATAAATCGCCATATTGACGGAGGAATCTTTCTGCCAATGGAACGATGTCTGATTTTCTCTGTCTCAGGGCAGGCAATTCCAGATGGATGGTGTTGATGCGATAGAGCAGATCCTCTCTGAATTCGCCATCGTTTACCATCTGCTGCAGGTTGCGGTTGGTGGCGCAAACCAGTCGTACGTTGATGGGAATCTGCTTACTTCCGCCCACTCTTACGATGCTTCTGCGTTGCAGGGCGGTAAGGAGTTTTGCCTGAAGGCCATAGGATAGGTTTCCTATCTCATCCAGAAAGATGGTACTGCCGTCGGCAAGTTCAAACTTGCCCGGTTTATCCACCTTGGCATCAGTAAAAGCACCCTTCACATGACCGAAGAGTTCGCTCTCGAAAAGGGTTTCCGTGATAGCTCCCATATCCACAGGCAGCATCTTTTTCGCACTTCTTGTGGACATACGATGTATTTCATTAGCCAATACCTCTTTACCCGTTCCGTTTTCGCCCGTAATGAGGATATTTGCATCAGTTGCGGCAACCTTTTCTACAATGCTTCTCAAATTGTTCATCACTTCGCTATCTCCCCAATACATCATGCCAGTCGAATCATTTCCACCTTTTCTGCTGATAGCTTTATCTGTAGGCTTGTTCTTATCCCTTGCCTCTATCAGCGTACGAACCAATTTCTCATTTTCAAAAGGCTTCACGATGAAGTCGGAGGCACCTTCCTTGATGCCTGTTACGGCAAGTTGGATGTCGGCATAGGCGGTAAAGAGCACCACTTCGGTTTTCGGGTTGAGACTCTTGATTTCCCTGAGCCAGTACAATCCCTCATTTCCCGAATTGATTCCGCTGGAGAAGTTCATGTCGAGGAGCACCACGTCGGGATGCTCCTCTCTCAGTTTGGCTGGGATGGAGTTAGGGTTGGCGATGGTGATGATGCCATCGAATATGGGTTCCAGCAGCATCCTTACCGTAGTAAGAATGTTGCGGTTGTCATCAACAATCAATATCGTTCCTTGTTTCTTAATCATGGTGCAAAGTTACGAAATATCATAGAAAAGTGGTAATGTTTGTCTAATAATTAGACGAAAAAATGCCGATAATGGCGCCAAAAGTTGCTTTTCCGGCAGCTTTTGGCATCCTTATCGGCACTTGTTTATTCAAAATTCTGATTCCTGATGAGGAATTGCTTATCCTAAAAGGGGAATTACTTATTCCAAAAGGGGAGTTACAGCTCTATCGGAACCACTATCTTTATGCTGAAGTTGCGGCCCATATTGTAAACGCCTCTTCTGCCTGTAACCTGGTTTACGTCAAGATACTTCAGACGGCTCAGGTGGTTCTGGTAAGCACGGTTGGTAAGGTTCTCGCCCGAAAGATAAAGCGAGAGAAGGCGCTTGCCATGGAGCTTCACGTCGGTACCGGCATACATATTTAATAAGGTGTACGATGGCGTAGCGGTCTCCGTATCGTTGGCTGCGAAATAATGGTTCTGGCGGAGATTGCAATCCATCTGTAGCTTTACGAAGAGATGGTCGAAAGTCTTGCCGTCGCAGACAAACTCATACCTTACATCCGAAACCCAGCGAGGGGCTGGGGTGAATGGCAGATACTTTGATTCGGATGGCTGATGCAACTGAACCGAGTTGACATACGAGAAGGTGTTGCCGATATGCAGATGCTCCACAGGATGGATGTCGATGCTCGCCTCACCACCCAGAATGCGGGCGTCGCCCGAAGTAAACTGATAGGCTGGCGTGTCGTCGATGAGGACAGGCTGATTGTTCTCATTTGCCAACTTCTCGCTATAGATGTAATGGTTGATGCGATTGGCAAACAGCGAGAGCTCTGCCGAAATGATAGGCGAAGAATAATCCAGACCAAGGTCGAATTGCCAACTGTTTTCCGGCTTCAGACTGGTATTTCCCAATTCGTATCGCTGGGTTCCCTCGTGTACACCATTCGATGATAATTCGCTGATGTTCGGAGCACGGAATCCTCTTGCCAGGTTCAGCTTCAGATTGAAATCGGGCAGGATTTCATAAGCCAATCCGATGCTTCCGGTTACGCCTTCAAAGCTGCGCTTAAAGGCCTGGAAGCGGAAAGAATCATTCAAGCCAGAACCATGCGGTTCAGCATCATCCTCTTCTCTCAAAGCCTCGCTGTGCAGATGGCGATGATCGTATCTGATGCCGCCGCTCAGGTTCAGTTTGCCTATCTCCTTGCTCACCGTGGCAAATACACCATAATCGAAGAGATGATAGGCTGGAATCAGAAATTCAGAACCTTTATTAATCGACTGCTGCCACATGCCGTTGATGCCCGTAGAGAATTTCCATCCATTCATTTCCGGCGAGAGATAATGCAGGTCGTAATTCATGGTATGGAGCATGAAATCGAGTCCGCATTCCTTCGGATTCTCTTCCTCCTCAAACTCCTGACGGCGGTTCTGCTGATACCCCAGGAGGAATTTCAGATTGCCGTCGCCCAGGAACCAGGAATTATCAAGTACAGCCTTGTAATGATGAATCTGCTGATAAGGCATCGGCTTGCCGTAACTCTTGGCATCGTAGCCTTCCGGAATTTCCAGTTCGCCCGTTTTCTCATCTCTTTCTCCCTCTACGATGCCCGGAGTGAGATGATAATAATCGAGTGTGAGATGCGAATGTCCTTGGCGGTAGTTCCAGCCTAGAAGCTGTGAGAATGCCTGCTCTCTGAGTGATGAACCGAATACGTAACCATCGTATTTATTCTTGTAGGCATGCGCCATCTTTCCGCTATAGCGGGTGTTCCATACAAATCCGCCCTGGTTGCCGGCAAAGTTGAGCGAATTATCGAAAAGTCCGTTGTTGGTTTGATAACCCGTTGAGAAATTTGCTCTCATGTCGCCTTTGGCAAGCGTTGGAGCAGAATGGAAGATGAGTACGCCAGCCATCGCATCCGAGCCATACATGAGGCTTGCCGGACCTTTCAGAATCTCTACGGAATGCACCGAAGCCAGGTCAATTTCTATTCCGTGTTCATCGCCCCATTGCTGCCCTTCCTGTCTGATTCCATCGTTCACCACGACCACGCGGTTATAGCCCAGGCCACGGATCACGGGCTTTGAAATTCCGCTTCCCGTGGTAATCTGCGAAACGCCTGGCTGGTGAGCGATAGCGTCGATGATGTTGGTAGAAGGTTGCATTTCGAGCTGGCGGGCAGAAACGAAGGAGATAGGTGCCGGCGATTGTTTCAGTTTCTGGCTGCCCGTCAAGCCTGTTACCACCACTTCGTTCAGTTTCACGCTCGATTCCGTCAGCGGCTGGTGTCTGGTAGAATCGCTTGCTTCCTCTTCATGAATGTTTGCGTCCTTCTTATCATGATTTGCTCTGTTTATAGCCATAGCAGGGGCTGTTGCCGATGAGCACAGACTCATCAGCAATATTGCTTTCAATATTGTTCTCATTATTTATTTTTATTACCTTATTTTATTCTTTTTCCTATCGATTAGAGATAAATCATTTGGGATTCATCGCGCAGAGCCTATTCGCCTACAACGAATCATATAGAGACTATTCAACTGGGATAAATCGTATAGAAACAATCCTGCTGAGATTCATCGTTTAGAGATAAATCTTCCGGGATTCATCGTTTAGATACAATCAATCCTTTAGAAGAAAAACAATTAGTGAAAAAGATAATAAGGTGGAGCACGGGTAGATTTTACCCCCTTCGCCCTACACAAGCAAGGAGAGCAGTAGGCACAGCGAGGGGAGAAATGAAGCACGGCGAGGGCAACCCAAACCACGAGGGATGGAGCCAGATAAGGAGTGCTTTGCAATTGGCAGAGCACACAGTCGTGCATGGTATTCTGCAGAGCTATCAGATGCCCGTCGTGATGAATATGATGGGCGCAATCTGCACAATAGAAACCAGCCTGACTTCCCTGCGCTTCCCCATGATGGTGAAACGTAACGACCAACAGCATCGGTATATAAACCAATAGCAACAGCCAGGAAATTCTGATTCTCTTATGCGTTATTCTCTGCATTTAACTACTGTATATATATTCTGCAATTATTTTCTACAGTCTTCTGTATTTTCCGTTTGCAATATTAATCATTTCTGCTGTGATTATTCTTTGAATTTCGAAAATTTGCTTGTCCATACAGAAATATTTTAAAGTACACTTTGCAAAAATACAAAAATATTTCTAACTATACTTCGAAATAATTCAGAAAAGCTACATGTTTAAGGAATTTTTATGCTTTCCTTTGGGAATATGGATAAGCGCATCCACTTCCGCTTCTCCCGCAGGGCAAACTTGCAGGAAATCATCACGGCGCAGAACGAGATGCCTATTCCATCAAAGTTGATTCCTACACTCGGTTGCAAAGATACAAACTTTCCTTCTAAAAAGGAAATAATTGCTGATTTCTTTCCTTTTTAGAAGGAAAGTTTGTTCTTTCTTTATCCCAATCTTGTATTTTTAATTCAAGTTTCGCATTTCTGAGGGAACATTTGTAATTTTGCTCATGGCTTTGAGCTTTGAGTAATATTAAAAAACTATGGAATATCCGCCGAATTACGTCACTTTATTTGTGCCCTAATCCGGCTCAGACTTGCCTGTGTTATGCCTAAATAGGTAGCAATGTTTCCCAACGGCAACCGTTGCAACAAATCGGGTTCTTTCTCTATCAACTCTTTGTACCGTTCCGAAGCAATGGCGGACAACATGGAAATCAGCCGTTCCTCGGTGGCAAGCAATTCCATCTCCGCATAACGCCGTCCCCAATTGGCAATATGTAAGTCTTCCGTAAACAATTCTTTCAGCTTTTTCTTCTTCAATACGTATAAGACTGAATCTTCCATCAGCTCCATCGTCTCATATCCCGGCTCATCGTTCACGTATCCTTTCATAGAAACAAGGGTCGCTCCTTCCTTACCAACCCAAAAGGTGATTTCTTTCCCGTCCACCGAAGTGTAAGCGCGGACAATGCCGTTCTTGATAAAAAAGATATCCTTTTCTATCTTGCCGTTTTCCAACACGCGGAATCCTTTGGGGTACGAAACCTCACTCAGGCATTGCCGCAATCTATCCAAAGACGCATCCGGCATGGCATATCTTTGATTGATGATTTCCTTTATATCCATAACTCATTGTTGTATTTAGTGTGCAAAATTATAAAATTGCACATAAAAACGGAAATGAACGGCTGTTTTTTTGCCAAATGTAAAATCAGTTTTTACCAAATGATAAAAGCAATTAGAGATTATTTACTTACTTTTGCACCTGAATTTAATAAATCATAGGTATGAATTGGATAATCTTATTATTGGCAGGATTGTTTGAGGTGAGCCTTACATTCTGCTTGGGTAAAGCGAGAGCTGCGTCAGGACTTGCTTTTTATCTGTGGGGTAGCAGCTTCTTGGCTTCCACAGTATTGAGCATGACCCTGCTTGCCAAGGCGGTTCAGACTTTACCTTTGGGAACGGCATACGCCATTTGGACGGGTATCGGGGCGGTCGGCACGGTCTTGATAGGGATATTCGTCTTCAAGGAGCCGGCCTCTCCCATCCGTCTTTTCTTCCTATTCACGCTCATTGCTTCCCTGATAGGATTGAAAATCGTGTCATATTGAAAGGAGGCAGAAGATGAAGTATGAATTAAGGGAGAACCAAGGCATTTCGGCGCCTCTGCTGGCGCTGATGGCAGTCGCTACCGGGCTTTCCGTTGCCAACTGCTATTATAACCAGCCTCTGTTGGGCAGCATGGCTAAGGATTTCGCGGTAAGCGATTTTTCCGCCAGCATGGTGGCGACATTGACCCAGATAGGCTATGTGGCAGGACTTGTATTTGTCATTCCGCTTGGCGACCTGGTTTCGCGAAAGAGACTGATATTGACCAATTACATCGTTTCTTCGTGCGCCTTGCTTGCCATAGCACTCGCCCCGAACATCTACTGGGTGTGGGGCGCATCCTTGCTTGCCGGGGCATCTTCGGTCATGCCGCAGTTCTTCATTCCGTTGGTGTCGTATAATTCAGCTCCGGACCACAAGGTGCGCAACGTGGGGATTATACAGTCCTGTTTGCTCATAGGCATTCTTGGGTCACGGGTATTCAGTGGTTTTCTCGCCGATATATGGGGATGGCGTTCTGTCTATTTTGTGGCTTGCGTGTTTATGCTCGGGTGTTTTCTGATGATTCACAAAATGCTGCCCGTGTTGCCTACCCATTCACGAGAAAATTATGCAGGGCTGTGGAAATCCTTGTTGCGTCTATTTTCCAAATACCCGTACTTGCGTATCGCGTCGTTGAGGGCGGCATTGGCTTATGGCTCGTTCTTTGCCTTGTGGAGTTGCCTTGCTTTCCGAATGAAGCAAGAGCCTTTCTTTGCAAGCGACGATATTATCGGAGCACTCGGTTTGTGCGGATTAGCAGGTGCATCCACGGTGGTTTTCATCAGCGGATATATCCAAAAGTATGGCGTAAGATTCTTCTCTATTGTCGGAGGATGCATCATCCTGTTTGCATGGTTGTTGGCATTTTGGGGAAATAACAGTTACTTGTGGATGATAATCGCCATCCTCTTGATTGATGCCGGAATGCAAAGCATCCATCTGTCAAATCAGACCAGTGTGGTCGCTCTTGACGCATCCGCCATCAACCGGGTCAATACCGTTTATATGACCATTTACTTCTTAGGAGGTTCTGCCGGTACATTTGTTTCAGGTCTATTCTGGCAACATTATGGATGGACGGGTGTGGTAGGAGTAGGAGTTGCCTTTACCGCAGCTTCCTTACTTGTTAATTGCTTCAACTCAAAAACGGCATAAGGGTGGATGTCAAATATTCTTTCAGCCTGAATATAGTAATGCAGACTATATGGCGCCAAAAGATGGTTTTATCATCCGTCCAATCAAGAAGATGGATAATGCTTAAATGCAAATGCAGAAATCTCGAACTATGCTGCTACGCATAACATCACGGATTGGGTCGTGGAGTGAGAAATGCCTTCTAGAGAAAAGGGGATTTTCCTGGGGCTGCGTTCCGGTTGTTCCAATTGTTCCAGTTGTTCCAATTAATTTTGAGTGGGTTCATATCTTTCGCTTGTCCTTTCTCTTTACTTCTTTATATTATATAATATATTGATTATTAATTAATTATATATAATATATATATATATATAAATAGGGGTAGAATGGATATGCTGAAAAAATAATTGGAACAACTGGAACTGGAACGCTTCCTCTTTTTCTAGAAGGCTTATTATCAGATAGTTAATACAAAAAAGTGGCATTCCAATTAATTGGAAGCAGTCTCAGTCTCAGTGTCTCAGTTAAAAAATAAGGGGGTATCATTTTCCCATTTTTCTCTTTCTTTCCTTTTTGCTGTT
>ENA-ORUV01001204-ORUV01001204.1-human-gut-metagenome-genome-assembly--contig:-NODE-1204-length-11850-cov-3.42815_pt1 | contig 11850 bp, 9 predicted proteins | sample MGYA00242089_ERZ509229 | MGnify/ENA primary metagenome ERZ509229 (study PRJEB26280, sample SAMEA2338805) | human gut metagenome | biome: human gut; feature: human-associated habitat; material: faeces...
TCAATGGAAATTCTCTTAAAATCATATCGCTGACAACGGCTTAAGATCGTAATCGGGATCTTGTGTGCCTCCGTTGTCGCAAGAATAAATATAACATATTCCGGCGGTTCTTCCAATGTTTTTAACAATGCATTGAACGCACCGATCGACAGCATATGCACCTCGTCGATGATATATACTTTATATTTTCCTTCTGTCGGACGGTATGTGACTTCTTCACGGATCTCTCGGATATTATCCACACCATTATTCGATGCCGCATCGATCTCGATCACGTTCATCGATGTACCCGCTGCGATCGACTTGCACATTGCGCACTCCCCGCACGGACTTCCGTCTACCGGATGTTCGCAGTTGACTGCTTTCGCAAATATTTTTGCAACCGTCGTCTTACCGGTTCCTCTTGTCCCGCAGAACAGATATGCATGTCCGATACGGTCTGCATTGATCTGGTTCTTAAGCGTCCGGACGATCGCATCCTGTCCTTTTACATCTTCGAATTCATCCGGACGGAATTTACGGTATAATGCCGTATATGACATTCTTTACACTCCTTGTCTAAATGCAGATCCTGCTTAACCTGTGTATCTTATTCATCACCAAAGCTGATACCGATGGTTTTTGCTTCTTTAATGATCGATGCCTTTGGATCTACATATTTTAATTTTCCGGCAACTTCTGACAATGGTACACGGATAATCTCCTGATTCTTTGTTCCTACCATACATCCAAAATCACCTTCCAGAATTGCTCTCGCAGCTTCTGCACCAAGTCTTGTTGCAAGCACACGGTCATATGCACACGGAGAGCCGCCTCGCTGTGTATGTCCAGGCACAGTAATTCTTACTTCTTTATCTGTTTTTTCCTGAATCTTCTCAGCAAGTTCATATGCAACAGAAGGGTATTTCTTCTTTGCTTTTTTCTCTTTTAATTCCTTCTTTGAAAGCGCTGCATCTTCTTTTGAAATCGCACCTTCTGCAACAGCAATTATTGTGAATCTCTTTCCTGCTTTGCCGCGCTTTTCAATTGCTTCAACTACTGAATTGATGTCATATGGCATCTCCGGAAGCAGAATAATATCGGCACCGCCGGCAATTCCTGCATGAAGTGTTACCCATCCTACTTTGTGCCCCATTACTTCCACGATAAATACACGGCTGTGAGACGTTGCTGTTGTATGGATCTTGTCAATTGTATCTGTTGCAATGTCTACCGCACTCTGGAATCCGAATGTCATATCCGTTCCCCAGAGATCGTTATCAATCGTCTTCGGAAGTGTTACCACATTAAGTCCTTCTTCTCTCAGCATATTGGCTGATTTGTGTGTTCCATTTCCCCCAAGGATTACCAGGCAGTCCAGATTCAGCTTGTGGTAAGTGTGTTTCATTGCCTCTACTTTGTCAATTCCGTCCTTATCCGGTACTCTCATTAACTTGAACGGTTGTCTGGATGTTCCCAGAATCGTTCCACCAAGTGTCAAAATCCCCGAAAAGTCTTTTGACGTAAGCATCTTAAAGTTCGAATAGATCAAACCTTTATATCCATCTTGAAATCCATAAATCTCTACATCATCTCGTTTTGAAAAAAGCCCCTTTACGACGCCTCTCATCGCTGCATTCAGTGCCTGACAGTCGCCGCCGCTTGTAAGCATTCCTATTCTTAACATATGTCTGCTCCTTTCTATGTTGCCTGTGTATAACTTTATCATTACTATGAACCATAATAGTTTATCCACATTCTGTATACAATACCAGTAAAATTATAACTTATTTTTATGGTGGAGACAATAAGGGACAGAGGATTTTTCATTTGCGGCAATCCTATTGACAAAAATTCCCCTGTCTCTTTTTCCAAAACGTGCTATAATACATGTGGAAAATTTGTGTAGAAAGCAGGTAGTATTGTGGATAAGTTAGATATAAAATTGTGGACACTTGCGTCCAAAGGCCAGATCGTTCCTGACCGTTCATTACTGAAGACACCGGAACAGATTGAAATGATCAAAAAAAGTGCAGAACTGAACACCGCAGTTCTCGACCATGTAGCAGCTCATATTCATGCAGGAATGAGCACTGCCGAAATTGACAAACTTGTATATGATTTCACAACAGAGCACGGAGGAATCCCGGCGCCTCTGAATTATGAGGGATTCCCGAAGAGCGTATGTACTTCCATCAACAACGTCATCTGCCACGGTATCCCAAGTGAAAATGAGATTCTAATCGATGGAGATATCATCAACGTAGATGTGTCTACGATTTTAAACGGATATTTCTCTGATGCATCCCGTATGTTCACGATCGGTGACGTATCACCGGAAGCCGAACGTATTGTCCGTGTTACAAAAGAATGCGTAGAGCTTGGACTTAAAGCAGCAAAACCTTGGGGACATCTTGGAGACATTGCTTATGCGATCAATTCACATGCACAGGAAAATGGATATTCTGTCGTAGAGGAGATCGGCGGCCATGGAATCGGTCTGGAATTCCACGAAGAGCCATTCGTAAGTTATGTTACTCCGAAGGGCAGTGAGATGGTTCTGGTTCCTGGTATGATGTTCACGATCGAGCCGATGATCAATCAGGGTTCTCCGGAATTCTATGTAGATGAAGACAACGGATGGACCGTTTATACGGATGACGACGGTCTTTCTGCTCAGATTGAATATATGGTTCTTATTAAAGAAGATGGTGTAGAAGTTCTTACAAAATAATATAATTTTGCATTATCGAAACCAGATCTCACATTATTATGTTTGTATAAAAACGTAATAAAAGATTACCGGAAAACGCACTACATTTTCCGGTAATCTTTTTATTTTCTTTATTTCACTATTAGTCTGTTTGTATCTTCTTTACAAAATTCACTATTAGCCGGTCCATACCCATTCTACAAAATATACAGCCAGTCATGATCCTCTTCATTTCTCATTCCCAGTACAAGTGCCGAATGTGGTCCCATGTTCGCAACCACTTCTCCGTCTTCTACCAGATACTCTTCGTACTCTGTTGTATATCCATCTTTGTAAGAATATAGCAGACGTTTCATGCGGCATTTTATCGGAATCTCTGCTTCCCATACAGGAACTTTTACTTCTGCACGTTCGCTGCGGTTATTGATCACAACAATGATCCGGTCATGCCCTTTAAATCTCGCATAAGACAGGATATTTTCCTCTCCGCCAAGGATCTTCAACGAACCGGTCTTAAGTGCCGGATGCTCTTTGTGGATGCGAATCGCTTCTTTGTGGAATGCGATCAGTTCCTGATCTTCATGTCCCCACGGATAGGTTCTTCTGTTATCCGGATCTGTAAATCCACAGACACCAGCCTCATCACCATAATATACCGTCGGAGCTCCGACCCAGGTCATCTGCATAACAACCGCTTCACGCATAACCGCTTTATTCACATACTCGTTCGCAGCTTCCGGTCCCAGATGTTCCACACGGCCAACCATGTGATTCGTTCTCGTTAAGAATCTGGAATGATCATGGTTGGAAAGCTCATTCATCGCCACCTGAAGTGACGGAGTCAGCATGTTCGACATGTGATGTGCCATCGAACCGATAAAGTTATCGATGTTGCCAAGGAGCTCTTCTCTCGCCTCATCACTATGCTTTTCCATTCCGGTCAGGAACCATGTAACCGGCTCCATGAACGCATCATAGTTCATAACGGTATCCCACTCATCCCCCTTAAGCCAGTCACTCGGATCGCCGTAATGTTCGGCAAGGATCAGTGCATTCGGATTTGCATCTTTCACGGCTCTTCGGAATTTCTGCCAGAACTCGTGATTGTATTCATTGCTGCGTCCCAGGTCTGCTGCCACATCCAGACGCCATCCATCTACATTATACGGCGGCGATACCCATTTCCGTCCGATATATAAGATATAATTTTCCAGTTTTACAGAATCTTCGTAATTCAGTTTCGGCAGAGTATCATGTCCCCACCAGCCATCGTAATTGGCATTATACGGCCAATTCTCCGGTCCTTCTTTGAAGAAACGGAAGTAGCTTCTGTACGGACTGTCTGCCGATACATAAGCACCCGGTTCATAATCCTCTTCACCTTCGTAAATTCTCTCACGGTCCATCCATTTATTGAATGAACCACAGTGGTTGAACACGCCGTCCAGAATCACTTTCATTCCACGGCGATGTAATTCCTCCACCAGTTTAATGAACAACTCATTACTTGCTTCCAGGTTCTTAAGACCTGTCGTGCGTTTTTTATACTTCGTTGCCTGACTGTTGTCCGTCACACCATTCGGAAGCACCTCGCCTCCGTCATCTACGATCTTTCCATAATGCGGATCGATATAATCATAATCCTGGATATCGTATTTGTGGTTGGACGGTGACACAAATAACGGATTAAAATATACGACTTCTACGCCCAGATCCTGCAGATAATCAAGCTTATCCATGACTCCCTGCAAGTCTCCTCCGTAGAACTCTCTTACACCCATGTTCGCCGGATATTTGTCCCAGTTCGTTACTCTCTGCGAATAATCCCCAATGTAGTAATACTCATTCGTCTCTACATCATTTGACTTATCTCCGTTATAAAAGCGGTCTGTAAATATCTGATACATAACCGCTCCCTTTGCCCAGTCCGGTGTGGAAAATCCGGGTACTACAACAAAATTATAGTACTCCAGGATCTCGCGAGAGATTCCACATCGTCCATAATAATATTTTTCTGTCCCAGACTGCACTTCGAAACAATATCTGAACGGCTCTTCCCCCAGACGTGTCTCGAACGTATAATAATCAAACTCTCCCTGTGTGCATTCTTTTTCCATTACATATGTGTCAGCCGATGTCACAAGCCCTACTCTGTCTACATCATCCTTCGCCGTACGGAACCGGAATGTCACCAGTTCGCTTTCTTTCGGTTCAGGGGGATACACATATCCTTCTGTTCCATCACAAAATAAAGCCGTCTTATTCATATAACTAACACCTCTCTCATTTTTTGCTCTCGGAAAGGAGCACGCTTTCTTCTAGTCTTCTGATACATCTTCCGGGAACAGCGCTTCAAATTCTTCCCGGGAAATCTTTTCTTTTTCCAACAGAAGATCTGCGCATGCATGCAGAACATCATCATATTTTCTAATGATATGTCTTGCTCTGTCATAACATTCATCAATAATTCTCTTTACTTCCTGGTCGATCACAGTCGCCACGTCCTCTCCGTAGCCTCTTGCTGTGTGCGCCAGATCACGTCCGATGAACACCTCATTGTTGTCATCATCATAGTTAATAAGTCCGACTGCCTCTGACATACCGAACTTCGTAACCATGGATTTGGCCAGGCCCGTTGCCTGCTTGATATCCTGAGATGCACCGGTTGTAATATCATCAAATACTTCTTCTTCGGCTACACGTCCGCCAAGTGCTACCGTAATATCCTGAAGCATCTTTCCTTTTGTATTAAACATCTCATCCTTTTCCGGAAGCGGCATCGTATATCCGCCCGCACTTCCCGTCGGGATGATTGAAACACTGTATACAGGTCCCACATCCGGAAGCACATGGAACAAGATCGCATGCCCTGCTTCGTGGAATGCTGTGATTCTCTTCTCTTTTTCGGAAATAACGCGGCTCTTCTTCTCCGCACCGATTCCGACTTTGACAAATGCCTTTTTTATGTCTTCCTGTTTTAAGAATACTCTGTTATCCTTTGCAGCCAGAATTGCTGCTTCGTTCAAGAGATTTTCAAGATCAGCTCCGGTAAATCCTGCCGTTGTCTGCGCGATCTGCTGCAGATCGATCTCTTCGCTTAACGGTTTCCCCTTCGCATGTACCTTGAGGATCTCTTCACGGCCCTTAATATCCGGTCTTCCGACCATAACCTTACGGTCGAATCGTCCCGGACGTAAGATTGCAGGGTCAAGAATATCCACACGGTTTGTAGCCGCCATCACAATGATGCCTTCATTGACGCCGAATCCGTCCATCTCTACCAGCAACTGGTTCAGTGTCTGCTCACGCTCATCGTGTCCGCCGCCCATTCCGGTTCCACGGCGTCTTGCAACTGCATCGATCTCATCGATGAAAATGATACACGGTGCATTCTTCTTCGCTTCCTCGAACAAGTCTCTGACACGGGAAGCTCCGACACCAACGAACATTTCCACAAAGTCTGAACCGGAGATCGTAAAGAACGGAACTCCTGCTTCTCCAGCAACTGCTTTGGCAAGCAGCGTCTTACCGGTTCCCGGAGGGCCTACTAACAGTACACCTTTCGGGATTCTTGCTCCCACCTGGATATATTTCTTCGGAGACTTCAGGAAATCAACGATCTCCTCCAGTTCCTCTTTTTCTTCTTCCAGACCTGCCACCTGGGCAAATGTCACTTTCTTGTCACGGTCTGTGCTCAGTTTTGCACGGCTCTTTCCGAAATTCATTGCTTTCGAATTGGCCCCGCCGCCCTGACGGTTCATCAGACCAAAGATCAGGAACACTCCGACCAGTGTAAGGATAACCGGCAGAAATGTAGTTGCTGCCCAGCTGTCCTGTGGAATATCCGGCATGGTATAATCCACATTCTGCTCTTTCAGGTAATCCTGGATCTCATTTACATCGGAGACATACAGATATCTGACATTATCGGAACTGTCATCTCCCTTCAGCGTAATCTCCACGCGCCCCGTCGGAACGCTCTTGTTCTGATTCACTTCTACAGACTCGATCTTGTCGTTCTGAACCAGCTGTTGGAATTTCTTCCAGGAAATTTCTTTCTCTCGTTGATCGAACTGATTGGTAAACCACAGTGCTGCGAACAAAAATACGACAAACACGAGGAATACAACACCATTCAGCCCTCTCGCTTTCTTATTATTCAATTTTCAGGCTCCTTTCTTATGCCGCGCCTTATTCCACGCCCTCTACCACTCCGATGAATGGAAGATTTCTGTATCTCTGGGCGTAATCCAGTCCATATCCCACAACGAATTCGTCCGGGATATTGAATCCGACATAATCTACTTTTACATCTTTTACTCTTCTTTCCGGTTTATCCAGAAGCGTACAGAGCTTCATGCTCTTTGGATTTCTCTTAGATAAGATGTCCATCAGATAATATAATGTTCTTCCGGAGTCAATAATATCCTCCACGATCAGTACATTTTTTCCTTCCAGTGTCTCATCTAAGTCTTTTGCGATCTTAACAACACCGCTTGACTTCGTTCCGTCACCGTAGCTGCTGACACTCATAAAGTCCATTGATACCGGAACGGTGATTCTCTTCGCCAGTTCGCACATGAAGAATACGCCACCCTTCAATACACAGATCAGATGTACCTGCTTTCCGGCATAATCTTTGCTGATCTGTTCGCCAAGCTCTTTGATTCTCTTTGCAACATCCTCTTCAGGAACTAATACTTTTACTTTCTCTGCCATCTTCTTCTCCTCCGTTAAATTCTATTTCCAGAATTCTTCTGGTTTTATCTGTAACCTGATATGCCTGGTTCTGTCTGTATCCGATGATCCACAGGATGTGGCTGCCGTCTGCTGCCAGCCAGATCTTCTCCCTGTCTTCTCTCGGGACTTTCACATTGACAAAATACTTTTTCAGGCTCTGTGTACTGCCGTTTTTGTCAATCGTAATATAGTCTCCAGGCTGCTTATGTCTTATTTTTACAGTGCTCTTAATTATATCATAGTCAAACCATTTCGTGTAGGTTTTTTTAGGAAATACACTGGTTTGTGGTGTTCGTTCCAGTATGCGCATCTGTACCGGCGGCTTAGAATTTTCTCCGGATTTTTCTTTATCCTTCACTTTATGAAGCCAGATTCCTTCGTAACACCTTTCCCCGGTCATCTCATAAGGCAGCATAATCTTCCGTCCGGTCTGATGTTCCATCAGTTCTTCCACCAGTTTTACGTGGATCTGTTCAATATCTTTTTTGCGTCCTGCCGTTTCGCACAACAGTTCATGGATCAGAAACGTCCGGACAGTCTCATTTACACTTCGGAAACCCTCTTCCAGGATCACTACTCCATCTGCTTTATCTTGTTTGGGTTTTACGCAGTATTTTCTGCATTTTTCCACTTCCTCTTCCATAAATGCCCACACTGTCCGCATTTGCTCCATCGTATCTGCCATATGTGAAACAGCTCTTGGATTAATCTCTCGTTCCAGGTATGGGATCACATGATTTCTAAGACGATTCCTTGTATAATGGTCTTCCAGATTCGTCTCATCGGTACAATAGTCTATATTATTTTCTTTTAAATATTCTTCGATTTCCTGTCTTCTTACCCCCAGAAGCGGCCGGATATACTTTCCGTCAACCGGACTGATCCCGCCGATCCCTTTAAGACTACATCCACGGCTTAAATTCCACAGAAGTGTCTCCGCATTGTCATTCTGATGATGCGCCAGCGCAATCCTCGTTCCGTTTTTCCTGTGACAGACTTCTTCGAATATATGTCTTCTGACATTCCTTCCTGCCTCTTCGAGCGTCAGCTTCTGTTCTTTCGCATATCTTCCGACATCTTCATGAAAAGCCAGAAGTTCAACATCCAGCTTCTCACAAAGGGCTCTGACGTAATTCTCATCTGCATCCGCACTTTCTCCGCGAAGTCCGTGATGAATATGCACTACCGTCAACCCAAACCGCATTTCCTTTTGAAGTTTTACAAGCATGAAAAGAAGGCATACGGAGTCTGCACCTCCCGATACGCCTGCAATTACATGATCTTTTTCCTGCAGCATATGGTATTTTTTCACATATGCCCTCACCCGTTCATACATTCCGGTCTTCCTTTTTATCTGATTTGTTTTCATATTTTTTCGAAATATATAACTCTTTTATTTGTTTCGATATCATGATAAATATATATAATTTCTTATAGAAAGTCAACTTATCGGAAAGTCAGCTCACGCCCCACAGGCCGATCACAAGGATCGTCATATCATCCAGTGGCATTTCTCCCGAATATTTCAACACCTCACTTAGAATGCTTCTTGCAAACTCTGTCGGATTTACAATATTCGTGTTTTGAATAATATCTATCATCTGTTCTTCCTGTTCTTTTGCCGGAAGTGCATCCAGAACTCCGTCCGTCACCATGACCACATAATCCCCGGATTCCAGATCACACACTTCCCGGTCAATCTCAATATTCTGTATAACCCCGATCGGAAGTGTTGTTGATACAATTTTTTCAACTTTATCCTTCTTTTTGATAAATGTTGCGGCCGCGCCAGCCTTTACAAATTCACAGCTTCCACGATACAGATCAAACAGACATACATCCAGTGTGCAGAATTTCACTTCTTCCCTTCCGATCACCAGCGCCGTATTCATCATCTGCACCGCCGTCTCTACCGGGAATCCTGCCTCTAACAGTTCTTCTAACATTTCTACCACCATCGTACTGTCCCGGAATGCTTCTTCTCCCGATCCCATTCCATCAGAAAGCGCGATTCCTTTGCGGCCTCCCGGCAGATCTTTCATAAGAAAAGTATCCCCCGATATCTGCTCCAGTCCTTTTCCGATCCGGGCAATCCCCTGAAGCGTCTGGAATTTCGCACCTTCCACACATGCAATGGTGCCATATTCCCCTCCTATCACAAGTCGTTCTCCCTGTCTTGGGATCATGGTTCTTCCTATACATTTTCCCACCAGAAATGCGATATCTTTTGCAAGGATTACCCGTCCCTTAACCGCTTTTACCGTCAGATGTACCTCATATTTTCCCTGCTGGGTCATATAAAATACAATCGATAACATCTTTACATTCTCTTTTTTTAAGGCTGTTTTTATACGTTTTTCCAGATATTCATCCTGAAAGATCCCCGCATCCAGTTCTCTGGTTGTATACTGTATCATCTTTGCAAAGCTTGTAAGCTGTGTGGCATATCCTTCTCTTGTCTGCAGCATCCTGTGATTCCACATCAATATCTGTTTGGCATTTTCAAACACTTCCAGACTTTCCCTTAGGAAACGCGGCGCAAGCATGCATTGCCTTTTCAGTCTTTTTTTCAATTCCATATTCAGTTCTGCACCATACTCTTCTGCTGCACACATGATTTCATACATCATCTGATATGTTTTCTCCCGCCTCTCGCCGAGACACACTTCTTTTCGCTCACAACCGGCACAGACATTCCCCGTTACTTTGTCAAACATTTCATCAATTTCTTCTTTGGACAATGTTCCTTTATAATGTTCCATATTTAAAAATGTTTTTGATAGATGCTGCAGAGACTCCGCAAATTTGTCCATCTGCACCACATATGGATTCACAAATATTTCCTGTTCTTTTATCCGTGCCACTTTATTGCTCCCCTTTCGACCTTTTCTTTTTATTTCCCCGATAAACAGAAAAAAGCTTCAGGAATCTCTTCCTGAAGCTTATCATTTGTTCCGAGTACTCTTATTTTGCTTTGAAAATTATCTCATTATTATGTACCAGACCCAGCTTTTCTTTCGCCACGTCTTCTACGTATTTGTCTGTTCCGACATATTTATCTAATTCTTTGATCTCTTTTGACCGGTCTTTTTCTGCCTGGATCTGCTCTTTCAGTTCTGTCTCCTGCGCCTGATATTCTCTGTTCTTCGCCTTTAACGTCATACTGTTCGCAGACACCATAACTGTCAGCAAAAGAACAACAGCACTAATCGCCAGCACACTTCTCTTATGATCCTGAGAACACCTGCGCTGCCGTCTTCTGCGGTTTCTCTGTTTTACATCTTTCATCTTATTTTACTCACCCTTGTTTGACATCTCTGTCATTCCACTCACCTGTTAATTGCCTTTATTCTATCTTTTTTTCCGGCCTTTTTCAAGTGTTTCAGCCAAAAACCCGCTTCCCGGACATACAATTTTTCGATACCACTTCCTGACAGCCACTAGAAAAACCGACATAGCTGATGCTCCAAGCCCAATACCTAGTACAAAATACCACCTTACACTACCACTACTTGTGTAGTAAATCTGCACAAACAAAAAAATTGCGGTTCCGACCCAGTATGCCAGATCTTCCAGCTCAACGATCCAGTGCGTATGATGTATCATATTTCGCAGACAGCTTATGCAGCGGTATACAAGACGTACAATTGCTCCGGACAATATTGCAGAAAGAAATATAAATAATTCTTTTGTTATTCCCATCTCATATTTCCATCCCGTTTCATAAATTTCACCGGATTTCTCTCCGCTTTTTCAGCGAAACAATTTTCCAAACAGACTTTCCGCCTGTTTTCCGGGAGACTGTATATCCGAATAAGAGATACTTTCAATGTTGCCGGACAGATCAATCTCTCCCTTTTCCAGATTCACCCGGTTTACATGCAGATCCGTGCCCTTTACCATGAGCATTCCCTGCTCCGTCTCCAACAATATCTCATTCAGATTAAAAGACAGGACATCCAACACTCCGGTCACCAGTCCGGTTTTCCGGTTATTTAATACCAGTTTATGGCTTTTTTGTACTGCTGTGGTCTCCAAAACTATCACAACCTTTCTTACTAATCATATGAACAGAAATCACAAATTATGACTTTTCATATGATCACTTAAGAAAGGTTGTGCTGATCTGCTGATTTTTCGCAGGCTCTTTATTTATTTTATAAATATTTGAACAGGTCTCCTGCCTCTTCTTTTTTTGTCGTATCCTTGATATCAAGTACTTCTACTTTTACGGTTCTTGTTCCAAACTGGATTTCTATGATATCTCCCGGTTTTACCTTTACCGATGCCTTGGCCGGCTTGTCATTCACCAGTACACGACCGGCATCGCAGGCTTCGTTAGCTACGGTCCGGCGTTTGATCAGTCTGGAAACTTTTAAAAATTTATCTAATCTCATATCTTTATTCTCCTGCATACT
>ENA-ORUV01001215-ORUV01001215.1-human-gut-metagenome-genome-assembly--contig:-NODE-1215-length-11714-cov-2.13517_pt1 | contig 11714 bp, 10 predicted proteins | sample MGYA00242089_ERZ509229 | MGnify/ENA primary metagenome ERZ509229 (study PRJEB26280, sample SAMEA2338805) | human gut metagenome | biome: human gut; feature: human-associated habitat; material: faeces...
TTAAATATTTCAGGGTCTATATCGTTAATAATATAAAGCGATTTGACAATATTTCTCATAACAGGATTTTTGAGAAGACTCTTTTTGGCAAGACACAGAGAAGCCGGCATATTGCCGATTAAAAGGATTATATCAATAAAGCTCGGGTGCGATGCAACAACAACTTTTCCCTTTATATCGGAAAGGTTTCCGTCAATATGAACCTTAATTTCCTTAGAATTTTCCATTACTGAAATAAAAAACTTCCAAGAATTTTTAATTATCCGTGCAAACTTTTCGCGGCGTTCTTTGCCTTTATATTTCAAAGACAACAGAGGAAAAAGCACACAGCCGATATACAAAGCGCCGAGTGCAAATAAAATCATTTCCAGTAAAACAAGAAGCCCTCTATAAATTCTCATTTTTCTTTACCACATACAAATCGCTTACAAAAGCGTCCATTTTTCCTTCAAAAAATGCAACTAAATTTTCAAACCCGTCTTTGGCAGGAAGATTTTCAGAATTCGCACACAACAAAAATTTACCCTTATTTGATTGTGAGGTCAACACAGAAACACTTTTTATTCCGCCGAAACTCTCAGCATAGCAAAAAAGGGATTCTCCGGATAAAATATTTTCCAGAAAACCTGCAGCAACAGACTTTTCACCGGCTGAAATTGAATTGTAACCAGTTTTTATCCCCTCAAGCAGGGAAAAAAGCCCTACCGTTGCATTGTGTACAGAGGAGCTGAAACCGGCAGGAGAAACCTCTCCGTCTTCCTTACGCTGTGTAATAAGCTTCACAACCCGCTCAAAATCCCCGTAACAGGATGAAAAGACAAGGTTTGGCGAGCCGCCTTCGTATGCACCGTAGAGTGTATAAAGTCCGGCACGTCCGAATGTGTTGAGTTTTCGCCGCATCATCATTGGTATGAATGAAACATCAATTTCGTCACCCGTTATATATGAAAACTTTTTTATATCAAAAACTACTTCCTTCATGATATTATATTAACACAGATGTCTGGAAAAATTATTCAATTTTAAACACGAGCGTGACGTAGGTTATGAGGAATGATGATTATTACAATAACTAAAACAAGTGTGATTTGCTCTCTCGGAGAAAATTTGGATGAAATTTTCTCTAATGCTGCTGCCGGAAATTTGACGGATTTAAAAATTACCGCAGAACTCCCAGAAATTTCAGACGAAAAATACAATCTCAGGTGTAATCAAATTCTTCTGCACTGTGTAAATCAGATTAAACCTGAAATTGAAACACTTATAAAAAAATATGACAGAAAAAAAATCGGCGTGGTTATAGCAACAACAAACACCGGAATTGATAAGTTTGAAGAAACCGGCGACGCTGAATTTTTAAAAATGAGCAACCCTGCCGAATTTCTTAAAGATTATCTCGGTCTTGAAGGATTTTCCTGCGGGGTATCAACTGCATGTTCATCAGGAATTAAAGTTTTTTCAACGGCTAAAAGGCTTATGGAAAGCGGTGTCTGTGACGCCGTAATCGCAGGCGGAACAGATGAGATTTCAAAGTTTCCGACGGCAGGATTTGCCTCGCTTGAAGTTCTCTCAGATGAACGCTCCATTCCAATGAGCAAAAATCGCAAAGGTATGAACCTAGGAGAAGCAGGCGCAATATTTTTGCTGGAAAAAGACGCTGAGGGCATACAAATTCTTGGAATAGGCGAAACCTCGGACGCTTATCATGCCGCAACCCCCGACCCCGAAGGTACTCAGGCGGCAAATGCAATGAAGCTTGCACTTGATGAAGCCGGTATCAAGCCTCAGGATATAGATTACATCAATCTTCACGGCACGGGTACTGTTTCCAACGATATTATGGAAGCGAATGCTGTTTATAAAATTTTCGGTAAAGAAACGCCTTCAAGTTCAACAAAACCTATGACAGGGCACTGCCTCGGGGCTTCGGCAAGTATTGAAACGGCTCTTTGCTGTGCGGTTCTCGAAAAAAATACCCTCCTGCCGCATATTTACGACGGCGAATACGACCAAAACCTGCCTGAAATTAAGCTTGTTCAAAAAGGAGAACACTCCGCAAGTATCAGGTATGTTATGTGTAACGCCTTCGGGTTTGGCGGAACCAACGCTGTCTTAATTCTAGGCAAACAAAAACCGCATAAACATTACAACCTGGAAAACATCCTGCCGCACAGTCACCCGATGATTTTGATTGATGATATTGAAGAAATAAATCTTGATGAAGGATTTGTCTCGGCAAGGGTTACTATCAGCGATGACAGTCTGTTTTTTGATAAAGAACTCAACGGAATTTCTTATGTAACAGGTATTGAGTTTATGGCTCAAACTATCGCTTGTTACTCTTACTTTAAACGTGGGGGCGGTGCACCTAAAGTGGGTTTTTTGCTCGGAACACGTTCTTACAAATGCAGCATTGACAGATTTAAGAATGGTGAAACATACATAATTAAGGCAAAAGAGATTTTTGGAGATAATCAGCTTGTCTCGTTTGAGTGTTTTATTTATAATAATAATATAGAGTGCGCGAAAGCTATGGTGAATGTTTACGAGCCCGAAAACGCCTCTGAATTTCTGGAATAAACGGAGAGTGAGATGGAAGAAAAACAGGTTTTGATAACAGGTTCCAGCCGCGGAATCGGCAGAGAAACAGCCTTGTATCTTGCAAAAAACGGATTCAAAATCGTTTTGCACTGCAATAAAAATACAAAAATGGCAGAAGAAGTTCTCGCCCAAATCAATGCAGTCGGCGCAAAGGGTAGAATTTTGCAGTTTAATATCAAAGAGCGGGATGTGTGCAGAAACGTTCTTGAAAAAGATATTGAAACAAACGGCGTTTATTACGGAGTTGTTTTGAGTGCTGGAATTGCACGCGACAATGTTTTTCCTGTTATGGAAGACTATGAATGGGACGATGTTTTGAACACAAATCTCGGCGGGTTTTATAATGTTTTAAAACCAATTATAATGCCGATGATTGAAAAAAGAATTAAGGGAAGAATTATAGCTATGTCATCGGTTTCAGGGCTTTGCGGAAACCGCGGGCAGGTAAATTACAGTGCTTCAAAAGCAGGGATTATCGGTGCGGTAAAAGCTTTGAGCCTTGAACTTGCAAAACGCGGAATTACTGTCAATGCTATTGCTCCGGGAGTTATCGAAACTGATATGACGCAGGACTTGCCTGTAGATGAGGTAAGGAAAATGATTCCGATGAAGCGATTCGGTAAAGCAAAAGAAGTTGCCAGCCTCGTTAATTATCTAATGAGTGAGGACGCTTCTTATATCACTGGTCAGGTTATTTCCGTGAATGGAGGGCTTTATCTGTGAGAAGAGTTGTTGTTACGGGAATGTCACAAATAAGCCCGCTCGGCGTAAGTCGTGAGGACGCTTTTAAACGCCTTCTCAAAATGAAAAACCGCGTAAAATACCTGCGTGAACTTGAACAGTACACAAGGCTCAACACAAAACTTGCAGCTCCGGCAGATGAATTTGTAATCCCTTCGCATTACAACAGAAAAGTTCTTCGTACAATGGGGCGTGTCGGGGTTTTAAGTGTTGCAAGCGCAGAAGATGCCTTAAAAGACGCTGGGCTTTTTGGTGATGATATAATTACAAATGGTCAGACAGGCGTAAGCTATGGTTCATCAACCGGTTCTTTGGACAGTATTATAGAATTTTACTCAATGATGGTTGATAAAGAAGTAAAAGGACTAACATCCGGCTGTTACGTAAAAATGATGGCGCAGACCTCTTGTGTTAATATTTCTCTTTATTTTAAGACAACCGGACGCCTTATACCGACATCAACCGCCTGTACTTCTGGCTCTATGGGTATAGGATATGCATACGAAGCCATTAAAAACGGTTACCAAACAGTAATGATTGCAGGCGGAGCAGACGAACTCCACCCTACACAAATTGCAATTTTTGATACGCTTTATGCAACCAGCCAGAAAAATTCTACCCCCGAGCTGACGCCATCACCTTTTGACAAAGATAGAGATGGGCTTGTAATTGGCGAAGGCGCCGGAACTATGATACTTGAAGAATATGAGCACGCGAAAAAACGCGGAGCAAAAATTTACGCGGAGGTCATCGGCTTCGGCACAAGCACCGACGGAACCCATATCACAAGCCCTAACCGGGATAAAATGAAATCAGCTCTTGAACTTGCGCTTAAAGATGCAAATATTTCTCCTGATGAAATTGGCTATGTTAATGCTCATGGTACAGCTACAATTCAGGGGGATCTGGCAGAATCAAACGCCACTTATGATATATTTAAACGCTCTGTTCCGACAAGTTCCATAAAAAGCTACACCGGTCACACTCTCGGTGCATGCGGTTCTGTGGAAGCTGTATTGACACTCGATATGGCTCATAAAAAATGGTTCTGTCCTACGATTAACCTTACCTCCGTTGATGAAGAATGCGGGAAGCTTGATTATATTAAAGGCGAAGGCCGCGAGATAGATACAAATATCGTTATGTCAAATAACTTTGCTTTCGGCGGCATAAATACATCGCTTATTTTTAAGCTGAATGTTTAATCTATTTATTTAGATACTTTTGAAGTATAAGCTTTTTTAAAGCTTTTGAATATACTGCCTGTGGTTCAATCTCAAGGGCTTTATCAAGTGTTTCTACTGCGCCTTCGTAATCTTTCAACTTTTTTTGAACAACAGCTTTATAATAGAGTGCATCTATAAATTTAGGGTCAAGTTCAACGGCTTTTGACAAATCTTTTAAAGCCTGTTTTAGTTCATTCTCATCCGGATTATCAAATGCAAGAATTGTCTGCGCCCTGTTATAATAGGCATCTGTCATATCAGATTTATATTCTATGGCTTTTGTATAATTTTCATATGCAGCCTGAAGTTGATTTAAATTATGAAATACAATTCCTTTGGAAAAATACGCCAGTGCGTAGTCTGGTTTAAGCTCTACAGCTTTATCAAGAGCATCCAGTGCTTCGTCAAATTCCTTTGAGTTTGTTTTTTCAATTCCTAAGTTTGTATAATATTTATAATCATGTTCTGCTGTCATATTTTTTCTCCTGAGTGAATGATACTTTAAAACTCTTAACTTTACAAGACAGAAAAGTGTAATAAACAACCTGCCCTTTTGTCTGATGAAAATTTCTATTTGATTTTTAATAATCAGGGTATTATGAATACCGTTAATAAACTACTTGAAGCCTTAGGACATAATATACACTTACATTATGACAAATGGACGCAGGAACATGAATATGTGTCCGGTAATAAAAAATGGATAGCTGACATTCTGCCATGCGAATTGCTGAGACGCAGCGTAAAACATGCAGTAGAATCTATTGTTACCCTATGTGAGTGCCAGGAGTTTTTTAAAACTTTCCCGGATAATATAGAAACTCCGAATTACGGAGATACCTGGGGGCGTCTAGCTAACTATATAGAGATTAATAACAGGGCTATAGCTGAGATGCGTGGTAGTGAAACACGCAACGGAATATTAAGTTCAATAAAAATTATCCCTGCAATACCGCCTTCTGCAAAGAGCTGGGCAAACTGTATAATTCTTTCACAGATTTTTCCTAATATTTTCGGCGACGGGTTTAACAAAGGTCCGTTTGAAGAAAATTCTATATATGGTATCAAGCTAAATGCAGGTTACAGCGGAAATATTATAGATTACTCAATTACAGATAAAATTTCACCGGAGGAACAATTTAAGGCATTTAACGACCTTGCACATTTTCATGGCTTAAAAACCGGTTTCAGGACAGTAATTTCTGCCGATCAAATAAAAGTAGCATATCCGGATAGGGAGGAAGGATTTAACTGGTGTAATCCCGAGCATCAGGAAATTTTTATAAATGAGCATGTAAAACTTATTAATATGGGTTTTGAAGCAATATTTGTGGATTCTGCAAAACATATCGGCGGCTATGATTGTGAAAATTACGCAGGCGTAGGGGATCTTCCTGAATATACACAGATGCAGTATATTCTACAGCAGATAAGAGTACGTTCGGGTAAGACTACTCTTAGTTTTGTAGGAGAAAAAAGCACCGGCGATTTTGAAAGATATAAAAATTTAGGGTTGACCTCAGGCACTGCATTTGTCGCACCGGATGATTTTGAGAACGTAAAGCAATGGTCTGAAAAATTTAAGTACTCAAGGGAATATGCTCCAGGTATTGAGGTTTCCAATGACAATGATGAAGGCGGCTCACGCTATGAAGATCGTTTGAACCGCATAAATACGTGTTTGTTCGGGTATGAATATCCCAGTGATAAGCTTCCAAGTTTTATGCAGATGGAAGATTTGTTTCCGCTCAGATATGATACTAGTACACATCATTTAATGATGACAAATCCTTCTTACTCAGTTGATGGAAGTCCGGAAAGCCATTGGGAAAACCTTTTTACAAAAGATGACGGCAGGGCTTACAATGCTCGCGCAGCAGAACTTTTTTTGCATGCTCTAAATCTCTGACCATAACCGCTTTTTTTATAATATAATAGCACGCGGAGGTATTTCAGGCCTGTCATTGAAAATTATAAAAAATTTGTCAGACAGGTTCGAACAATTGGCGCCATATCAAGTTATTGTATTAGAATTTTTATTTTATGTTGTGCTTGGAGTGTTCTTTATATCTCTTCCTTTTGCACAAAAAATGGATAACTGTATTGTTAATAATTTATTTATCGTTGTTTCAGCAATGTCTGTTTTAATTCTGGCTATGGTTATCGGGGCATCTCCTAGCGGTACAGGCGGAGGTATAAAGACTACCGGAGTAAGCGCACTTATTGGAGTTGTTGCAAGTGTTATGCGCGGGCACCCTGAGCATATTACGCTTTTGAAAAGACATATTCCTTTGAATAGAGTTTTTACTGCTGTTGCAGCTGCTTTTACTTATCTTTCTTTCTTGGGAATTTCTGTTTACTTCTTATGCTTAACAGAGCATTTTTCTTTTATGGAACTCTGTTTTGAAGCGTCGTCCGCACTGGGAACTGTGGGGCTCAGTATGGGGATAACTTCCGGTTTGACATGTATCGGAAAGCTTATTATCACTGCAACGATGTTCTTTGGGCGTGTTGGTTCGCTGACCCTTGGTATTGCATTCTTTAAATCAAGCTCTAATGTTGTTCCTAAAAAATCAGATTTAGCTACATAAATTTAAGTATAAGGACATCTTGTAATAATATCCCTGCCATGAGAGTCCAACCCTCCGGTAGGGATTAAATTAAACTTTGCTGCTGCTGCGTCAATGTAGGGAAGCAGTGATAAAGTTCTCTCACCCTCATAAGAACCGTAATGTCCTTCATAAAAACAGGCTCTTTCAGTGCCTGCTGATTTAAAATTTTTGAAAATATTGGTAAAAATATTTTCAGGATTATCCTTAATATTTCTAAAATTTGTCCTTGCCGGATGGGCAACAGACATATAGCCGTAATCCAGACTTGATATAAATTTTACGGTTTCTTCAAACTCCGAAAAAGCTTCCGGTATTTCATCCATTGTTGGATGTGCTTTTTCATAAATAGATTTTGCCCTTTTAATAAGTATTTCTATTTCCGTAGGAATTTCCGGCAGCTTGCAGTTTATATACTGTTCAAGGGCTTTTTTATATAGCTTGTAGTATGGTTCTGCGCTTTTAAAAATTTGTTTAAACGCTCTTATTGGTTTTTCATATGTAAAGTCTGCTTCAGGAAGGTAGAAATTATGAAGGATTTTGCCGGAAGTATATTTCATTAAAGGTCTTTTTACTTCATCAAACCCTTTTGCTATCATTTCATGAACCAGTGCAGCTTCAGAAAGCGTAAATTCAAAGCCCAATTCTTCTGACAGGTCTTTATTCAAATTTTTTATTGTTTCAATTGTCAGTTCTAGCTTTAAACGGCTTTTTTCTTTTAAAAATTCATTTAATCTTACATCATAAGGATTTATTCCATATACAAGTAAATGTATTGCAACCGGAGCAGTCTGGTTTTTTAGTTTGGTTTCTACGGTTGATATTTCCAGACCGGGTATAAGTTTAAGGTGTTGAAACCTGTCCGGATTATTTTTAAATATTTCATAAGCTTCTTTGGCGCCATCAATTGTGTCGTGGTCTGTTATTGCAAGCATAAACGGGCTGCCAAATTTTGAATTATATCGTGCAATAGCTTCTGCATGGCGCATAATAGTTTCTGTCTCTGATGCCCCATCCGAATTTTGGGTATGTACGTGCAGGTTTGCGGTAAAAAGTCCGTTTTTTAAATTACAAAAATTATGGCTATCCAGAATATATTTGTTTTTACGGCATCCCGGCAGGAAATTTTTCTTTTCCTGATGTCGTATATAATCTTTGAATTCTTCGGCTCCTGTAATTCTATTACATTTTAGTTCTTTTTTATAGGCTTCGTCCATAACTCTATTTTTGCATGAAAAAAATTTTGCAACAATTTTTACTAATCTGCGTCAAATATTTTATAGTAGCATTTACACTTATTTTGAAGATGAGAGAGGTTTTTATCTATGAATTTGGAAACTACTACCAGGTGTCTTGATACGCTTTACAGTGACTTTACAACTTCTGCGGCTGCTGAAGATGATGAAATCTTAGAGATAGACACAGATGAGTTGGATGAGGATACTCCTGTGAAAACATTCAGTTCTATAGCAAAAGAGGATGATATTTTACAGATGTATCTTAAAGATGTTGGTAAAATTAAGCTTTTAAATTCTAAGGAAGAAAAGCAGCTTGGGAAACAAATAAAAGAGGGAGAGGACAAAAAAGCCGAGATTGCAAAGCGGAAACTTGTCCAGGCAAATCTTCGCCTTGTTGTAAGTATTGCAAAAAAATATATCGGGCAGGGTGTGCTTTTTATGGATTTGGTGCAGGAAGGCTCGCTCGGGCTTATTAAGGCTGCTGAAAAGTTTGATTATTCAAAGAATTTTAAATTTTCAACCTATGCAACATGGTGGATTAAGCAAACTATTATGAGGGCTATTGCTAATAATTCTAAAACTATAAGAATTCCTGTTCATATGGCTGACAAAATCCGCAAATATAAAAAGATGTATTCCGCGCTTGCCTTTGAACTAGGAAGAGAGCCTACTGATGCTGAAATAGCTGATAAACTCGGATTAACCGTAAAAAATATTCAGGCTGTAAAAAAAGCAATTATAAAAGAACCAATAAGCCTTGAAACTCCTGTTACCGATGACTTGTGCGTAGGTGACTACATTGAAGATAAAAGTTACAATGCACCTGATGTTCAGGCAAAAAATAATGCTATGAAAGGCAGTATAAATCACCTGCTAAGTACATTAAACGAGCGCGAACAAAAAATTATAAACTGCCGTTTCGGGATTAACGGGGAAACCCAGATGACGCTTGAACAGCTTGGAAAAGCCATGGGGTATTCAAAAGAAAGAATAAGGCAGTTAGAAGACCTTGCTCTTACAAAAATGCGCCACAGAAAAGAGTTGCTGCATTTTAGAGATTTTATTGAGGATTAATTTAAAGGCGAAGCAGCTGCTTCGCTTTTTTTATGCGTTTACAAGAGATTTTGCAAATTCTATGGATTGTTCGTTAATATCTCCTCCGGCAAGTTCTGCAAGCGCCTTAATTCTGTTTTCGCCGGTTAATACATAAACTTCAACTTTTGTTTCATCAGACTGGGATTTACGTACATAAAAATGTTTGTCTGCTTTTGACGCAATTATCGGCTGGTGGGTAATCAGAATAATCTGATGATATTTGGCAAGCGCCTTTATTTCGTCCGCAACACTTTGCGAGGCTTTACCGGAAATACCGGTATCAATTTCGTCAAAGATTACAGTATCAATATCATCGGATTGTGCAAATATAGCCTTTATCGCAAGCATTACACGCGAAATTTCACCGCCTGATGCTACTTTTGCAAGAGGCTTTAAATCCTCTGATACATTTGTGGAAATTAAGAATTCAACATTGTCTGCACCGTCTGGTGAAAGGTCTTTCGGGCTGACTGATATTTCAAAGCGTGCTTTAGGAAGTTCAAGATGCTCAAGTTTTTCTTGAATATAAACAGAAAGCACTTTTGCATAATCCTGACGTTTTTCTGTAATGACCGCGGCTTTTTCAACCAGTTCCGCATGAATGCGGGAAACTTCTTTTTCCAGTTCCTCGATATTTTGTGTTGAAAATTCTATTCCTGCAAGTTCTTCTGCCAGCTTTTGTCCTGTTGAAATTACTTCAGCAAGCGTTCCTCCGTATTTTCTTTTTAATTTATCAAGCAAAAAAAGCCGTTCCTGTATTTCATTAAGCCTTTCGGTGTCATTATCCAGATTTTGGCTGTAATCCCTTAATTCAGAGCCTGCATCGCGTAATCTCTCTATTGCATCTATAAGGTTTTGTTCAAGTTCTTCAAGATTTTTATCCATTGATGCTGCTTTTGATATATTTTGTTTAATTTTACCGAGTGCTTCCATTATTGAGCCGTCGTCGCCGTTTATTGCCCAGTATGACGCTCCGGTTAATTCTTTTAGTTTTTCTGCATTTTCAAGAACTTCAAGTTCATTGTTCAATTCTTCATCTTCGGTTTCAGATTGAATTTCAGCAGCTTCAATCTCGCCTACCTGAAATTTTAAAAATTCAATCTGTGATTCTGTTGTATCTGCTGAAGTTTTTGCTTTTTCCAATAAATTTTTTGTATCAAGATATTTTTGATACAGTGTTTTATATTCTTCAAGGTTGTTGCCGTAAACATCTTTTGCATAATTATCGAGCAGATTTATATGATATTTTGGCTGCATGAAAACATATGTCTGGTGTTGTGAATGTATGTCCAGAAATAGAGATTTTATCTGTTTCAAAAAATCCTGATTTATTAGAGTTCCATTTAATCTGGTACGCACAGAACTTTGTGTAATTTCTTTTGAAAGTATGATTTCAGACCCGAAGTCATCAATTCCATTTTCTTCAAAAAGCTGTTTCAGGTTATGTTTGTCATTTTCAATGGTAAGCTCAATAACCGCTTTATCACAGCCGTTTTTAATAACCTCTTTTGAAACACGCGGCGCGAAAGCCAAGTCAATTGCACTTATCAGAATACTTTTACCAGCACCTGTTTCTCCGGTAATCACATTCAAACCTTCATGAAATTTCGCTGTTAGTTCGTCTATTAAAATGTAATCCTTTAACTTCAACTGCCTGATCATAATTACAGAATATCGCAAAACCTGAAATGTAGCAATATCTTAATTTTGCTTAAAATTTTTAAAGTTTATAAGGATAATCATCTTTAAATTCCCAATTGTCGATTTCTAAAAGAGTTGAACAATAAGCCGGATTGTTTTTACATGCCAGTAAGGTATTTTCTCTTGTAGGGGTTTTATCTTGGCGGTATGTACACCAGCCTTTATTTGAGCACCATTCAGTAATTGTCTTGTCGCAGGCGAGAAATTGAAATTTGTCGTAGCCCATTTTATTTGGTCTGTTATCTCCGTTCACATCAAAGACTATGTCCATGCATCTTCTCTTGGTAATGCTGAAAAAACTACCGTCTGTAAAATAAATTGTTGCGCTGCCGGACAAATTAGAACCTATTTTTAAATACTTTAGGTATGGTGCAAAATATTTTTTTACGAATTCCTCAGGAACCAAAGACATATCCCAGCTGTTTACATTTCCATTCTCATTTTCTGAAAGTATAAGTACCTGTGCCATCATTGAGTTGAATTTTTTTAACCTTGCTGCAGCT
>ENA-ORUV01001220-ORUV01001220.1-human-gut-metagenome-genome-assembly--contig:-NODE-1220-length-11647-cov-2.54124_pt1 | contig 11647 bp, 10 predicted proteins | sample MGYA00242089_ERZ509229 | MGnify/ENA primary metagenome ERZ509229 (study PRJEB26280, sample SAMEA2338805) | human gut metagenome | biome: human gut; feature: human-associated habitat; material: faeces...
GTTCTCCACGGCTTGTCTGTTCAATGACATAAGGTACTAAACTCATGTATATGCCTCCTGACTATACTATGTTGTTATCTGACGTTCTTATTTCTCTACTGCATTCTCAACAAGGAATGTAACAGCTTCCTGAACTGCCAGATCTTCCTTCATCTGTTTCTTCTCGTTCTCACCCATGAACTCTTTCAGTTTTTCAACTTCCATTTTGTAAGACTCTGCCATCTTAGCCAGTTCTTCATCAACTTTTTCATCTGTAATCTCGATGTTCTCTGCTTTTGCGATAGCTTCAAGTACCAGACGGGTTTCGATTCTCTTGATTGCCTGTGGTTTCATGTCTTCCATCATCTTCTCTGCTGTCAGACCTGTAAACTGGAAGTACTGTTCAAGAGTGATTCCCTGAGACTGGATTCTCTGTGCGAAATCTTCAACCATCTGAGTTGTCTGTGTATCGATCATTGGCTGTGGAATCTCGTATTCTGCATTCTTAACAGCCTGCTCAACAGCCTGGTCTTCCTGATTTCTCTTTCCGTCTGCTGCTTTCTGTTCTTTAATTTTAGCCTTTACATCAGCTTTGTATTCTTCTAATGTGTCAAATTCTGAAACTTCTGCTGCAAATTCATCGTCGATCTCAGGAAGTTCTTTTGCCTTGATCTCATGAACTGTGCATTTGAATACAGCTTCTTTTCCTTTTAATTCTTCTGCATGGTAATCTTCTGGGAAAGTAACTTTTACTTCTACTTCTTTCTCAGCTTCAGCACCAACTAACTGTTCTTCGAATCCAGGGATGAATGATCCTGAACCGATTGTCAGTGGATAGTTTTCACCCTTTCCACCTTCGAATGCTTCACCGTCAACGAATCCTTCAAAGTCAAGAATCACTTCATCACCATCTGCTACCGGACGGTCTGTAACTACAACTTCTCTGGCATTCTTTTCTGCTTCTTCCTGGATCTTAGCGTCTACTTCTTTCTGTGTTACGCGTGTAGATACTTTATCTACTTCCAGTCCTTTATATTCACCGAGTTTTACTTCCGGCTTTGTTGCTACATCTGCTGTAAAGATGAATGATTTTCCTTTTTCAATCTGAACGATGTTGATCTCTGGTCTTGATACGATTTCAAGATCACACTCATCATATGCTTCTGAGTATGCCTTAGGAATCAGCGCATTTGCTGCATCATCATAGAAGATTTCTGGTCCGTACATCTTCTCGATCATCTGACGCGGAACTTTTCCTTTACGGAATCCCGGCATAGCGATTTTGTTCTTCTGCTTCATATATGCACTCTGAAGCGCTTTTTCTAAATCATTGGCCGGAACTTCGATAGTAAGTTTCGCCATGTTGTTTTCTAATTTTTCTACCTGTAAACTCATTTATCATTTCCTCCTGTTTCTAACCCGCCTCATGGGTAGCGGAAAAAAAGCGGGTGTACTACAATACATTCACCACAGAAGTATAACACAAACTCTGGTAAATATCTAGCCCCCGTTTTTGCTTAAATCCGGTATTTTTCCGCTTTTTTTCATCAATATTTATTAAATTTGATTAAAACACGATTGATTCTGCGATTTCCTTTGCTTTTTCTTCACCATCCAGAACCTCGATCAGTTTCAGTGCAAAATCAATCGCTGTGCCGACGCCCTGACTGGTAATGATATTATCATCTACTACAACAGCAGTCTCTGTCAGAATGACATTCTCCATCTCATCTTCTACACCCGGATAACAGGTTGCCCTTCTTCCTTCCAGCAGGCCAAGACTTTTTAAAATCGTCGGTGCCGCACAGATCGCACCCACGAATCTGCCTTCTTTTGCATATTGTTTCACTACATATCTGACACCGTCATGTTCTTTTAAATTTAATGTTCCCGGCATACCTCCAGGTAATACAACCATGTCAAATTCTTCAAAATCAACTTCATCAAACAGATCTTCTGTCTGTACATTGATTCCATGCGCACCATGCACGATATAATCATCCATAATCGAAACAGTGTCTACATATATTTTTGCTCTTCTTAACAGATCAACGACTGTCAATCCTTCAATTTCTTCAAATCCGTCTGCTAACAACACACATACTTTTTTCATGCTTTCTTCCTCCTCATCTCTTAATCCGATGTCCCGCTTTACTTTCCAGTGACATCAATTATTATAAAAGTTTATCACCGTTTACTTTTTCTGTAAACTGTTGTATCATAATTTCACCATGAATGAAAGGAGCTATATAATATGGAAATCGAACGAAAATATCTTGTCTTACATCTTCCCGGTCCGCTGGAATCCTATTCTGGAGCAAGGCTATCTCAATACCAGCCCCGTAGTACGGATCCGACGTGATAACGATCGTTATGAACTCACTTACAAATCAGCCGGTCTCATGAGCCGCCAGGAATATAATCTCCCTCTGGACGACAAATCTTATGAACATCTTCTTACCAAAATTGACGGCCGCCTTATAAAGAAAAAGCGTTATATGATTCCACTTTCTTCAGCGCTTACTGCAGAACTGGATATCTTTGAAGGCGATCTTGCTCCCCTCATGCTTGTAGAGGTCGAGTTTGATTCCGAAGATGCTGCCAATTCTTTTTCACCTCCGGACTGGTTTGGTGAAGATGTAACTTTTTCAGGGAAATATCACAACAGCTATCTAAGCACTCTTTAAGAAAAGCAACGTTTTGTTGCTTTTCTTGTTTTCGTCACGTCTCGTTGCATATCATATTCATTTAATGGCCAGATTGTTATACTAACAGGAACATGTAACTTATGGAGGTATAAAATGGCAAACATTCAACTGGCCAAAAATCTGCTTTATCTCAGAACATTATATAATCTGAAGCAGGATGATATTGCCAATTTATTCAATATCACCCGTCAGGCCTGCAGTAATTATGAAAAAAGTACGCGTACACCCGATCTTGATGTTCTGGCTTCTTTTGCTGCTTATTTTCACGTAACGCTTGACCAGCTGATTCTCCACGATCTCAAAGCCGAAGGTTTCACTGCTGACTCCGACCCTTCTTCTGTTATGATGGAGTCAAAAACTCCATATATGCAGGGTATCGAAAAAAATACCGGTAACTATATCTATCTCACAGAAGAAGAACTGAACCTTATTCTTGCATTCCGTTCTTCCTCTGATGAACAGCGTAAAATTGTTACCGGCTTTCTTAATTCTGATAAATAATCCAACTTATAATATCTTTATGCTTATGCTCCCAATCCAAATCCATCATGAACCGCATTCATTGCTTTTTCAATATCTTCTTCCGGAACCAGTACTGTAATACGGATTTCAGATGTTGAAATCATATTAATATTCACTCTGGAATTATATAATGATTCAAACATTTTCGCAGCTACTCCTGGATTGCTCATCATTCCCGCACCTACGATTGAAAGTTTTGCAACTTTTTCGTTCCAGGTAATATCCTGAATTGTAAGTCTTTCTTTATTTGCATTCAGCACTTCAATTGCATGTTCAAGATCATCCGATGCAACGGTAAAGGAAATGTCCTTTGTTCCTTCTCTTCCGACAGACTGCAGGATAATATCTACATTAATATTATTAGCAGCCAGTGTATTGAATACAGCAAATGCTGTTCCTGGTTTGTCCTCTAATCCAATGACAGATATTCTGACAGTATCCTTATCTGCAGCCACACCTGTGACCAGTAATTTTTCCATATTTGCCCCCTCCTTGACTACGGTGCCTTCTGAACGGTTCAAACTTGACCGTACCACTAATTCCACATTATATTTTTTCGCCATTTCCACAGAACGGTTGTGAAGAACTTTTGCCCCAAGACTCGCAAGTTCAAGCATCTCATCGTATGTAACGGCATCCAGTTTCTTTGCAGTTTTTACTACTCTTGGATCTGCTGTAAACACACCGTCTACGTCTGTATAGATTTCACATTTATCGGCATGTAACACAGCTGCCAGCGCAACAGCTGTTGTATCAGAACCGCCTCGTCCGAGTGTCGTAATATCATCATATTTGTTAACACCCTGAAAACCTGTTACAATAACGATCTTTCTCGAATCCAGTTCGTGCATGATACGCTCTGTGTCTACTCTTTTAAATCTGGCATTTCCATAACGGGATGTGGAATGCATCATAACCTGAAAAGCATTCAAAGATACTGCCGGCACATCCAGTGCCTGCATTGCCATAGCCATGAGAGACACTGATACCTGTTCACCTGTCGTAAGCAGCATATCCAGCTCTCTTTTTTTAGCATTCGGATTGATCGTATTCGCCAGTGCGATCAGATCATCTGTCGTATCTCCCATTGCCGAAAGGACAACAACTACGTCATGTCCGGCTCTGTAGTCCTCAATACAGCGTTTTGCCACATTGAATATTCTTTCTTTATTGGCGACTGAACTTCCGCCAAACTTTTTTACTATTAACATGTTTCCTCCTGTGACAGACCAATCTGATTAATCCTGAATACGGATCATATGTACGATCTGCTCTTTGTAAAGTTTTGATCTGGTCTCATAATCTCCCTCCATCATAACAGGAGTTACAAATCCAAATTCTCCTTCCAGTTCCGGTACTTTTACCACTTCAATCTCTCCGTATGATTCCTTCAGCTGCGGAACCAGCTCCTCTTCCTTGCCTTTTATCCGTACAAAGAATCTTCTCTTGGAATCCGCCTTGTCTTCCAGTTGAAGCTTTTCTTCTTTCCACATCGTCATGATATTACGGTTCAGATGCTTTGCCTCATCTACAACATCCGCAACTACAGCACTCGCAGTTGGAAGTTTTCCGGCTCCGCTTCCATAGAACATCGCATCCCCTAATACATTTCCATGAACGAAAATAGCATTGAACACATCATTAACATTATAAAGCGGATGTTCCGGATATAACATACATGGTGCCACGATTGCATGCAATCTGTTACCCGCATAACGTCTGCTGGATGCCAGCAGCTTGATCGTTGTTCCCATTGCTTTTGCATACTTCATATCTTCAACGGTAATCTTCGTGATTCCTTCACAGTAAATATCTTCAAAATCAACCTGCTGTCCTGAGATCAGAGAAGAAAGGATTGCAATCTTTCTGCATGCATCATATCCTTCCACATCTGCTTCCGGATTTCTCTCTGCATATCCGTTCGCCTGTGCCTCTTTTAATACAGTGTCATAGTCCGCACCTTCATAAAACATCTTGGAAAGCATATAATTGGTAGTTCCGTTCAGAATACCTGTGATCTCTTCAATCTCATCTGCAGTCAGTGAAGAATTAAGCGGACGGATAATTGGAATACCACCTCCGACACTTGCTTCAAACAAGAAATTAATATCATGTTCCGCTGCTATAGAAAGAAGCTCAGCCCCATGCTTTGCAACCAGTGCTTTATTCGATGTTGCCACGCTTTTTCCAGCCTGAAGGCAGCGTTTTACAAACGTATAGGCCGGCTCGATTCCTCCCATTACTTCTACGACAATCTGTACATCTTCATCCGAAACAATCGTCTCAAAATCATGTACGATCTTCTCCTGCACCGGATCCCCCGGGAAATCCTTCATATCCAGTACATATTTAATATTCAGCTCATCACCGATTCGCTGATTGATGCGCGCTCCGTTGGTATTAATCACTTCTACCACTCCAGAACCTACTGTTCCGTAGCCCATTACTGCTATATTGATCATATATTCCCTCCTTTTAGCCGTTTGCGATTTTTTTCAGATATGCATTGATAAATGAATCAATATCCCCGTCCATCACGGCATTTACATTGCTGTTTTCTTCATTCGTTCTGTGATCTTTCACCAGTGTATATGGTTGCATAACATAAGATCTGATCTGATTACCAAATCCGATATCTTTTACTTCCCCCCTGATATCCGATACTTTTTCTGCCTGTTCCTGCTCTTTCATAAGCTGCAGTTTTGCCTTTAACATCTGCATTGCCTTTTCTTTATTATGATGCTGTGATCTTTCATTCTGGCACTGCACCACGATTCCGGTTGGCAGATGTGTAATTCGGATTGCCGAAGATGTCTTATTAACATGCTGGCCTCCCGCACCGCTGGCACGGTAAGTATCGATTTTCAGATCATCTTCATCAATTTCAATATCAATATCATCTTCCAGATCAGGGAGCACATCACAGGATGCAAAAGATGTCTGTCGTTTACCGGCAGAATTAAACGGTGAAATACGTACCAACCTGTGCACTCCTTTTTCCGATTTCAGATATCCGTAAGCATTCTCACCTTTTACCTCAAAAGTAACTGCCTTAATCCCTGCGATATCGCCATCCAGGAAATCCAGCACCTGAAGCGAGAATCCTTTTCTCTCTGCCCAACGGCAGTACATACGGTATAACATGCCTGCCCAGTCACAGGATTCCGTTCCTCCCGCTCCTGCATGAATGGTCATGATTGCATTGCATGCATCATATTCTCCCGACAGTAACGTCTGGATCTTCAGCTTTTCAAACACCTTTTCAAATGTATGAATTTCTTCCTCCAGTTCTTTTACCATTGCAGGATCTTCGTCTTCATATCCCATCTCGATCAGGAGATTGATATCTTCATAAGAAGTATAGAGACCGTGGATCGTCTCTACAAGTTCTTTTAAGTTCTTAAGCTCTTTCATCAGTTCCTGTGATTCTTCCGGATTATCCCAGAACCCAGGTTCCTCTATCTTGCGTTCCAGTTCTTCGATTCTCCGCTCTTTTCCTGCAACGTCAAAGTGAATCCCTCATTTCGGCAAGAGGTTCTTCATAAGCGTTCATTATTGTTTTGAACTGATCTAATTCAACCATATTACCACCTCTTTCTGTTTGAAATTATATGCTCAATTATCCGGCAGCCGTTCTTTCCCCGGCTGCCGTCTTCTCATATCTTATATTTCAATAAATCTAGTTCTTACGTCCGCAGCACTGTTTGTATTTCTTTCCACTTCCGCACGGGCATGGATCGTTCGGATATACTTTCTTTTCTGCACGTTTCTTAGGCTCACGCACTCCCGTATCATCCTTATTGGTTCCGGTTACTTTGGCAACCTGCTCTCTTTCTACTTTCTGCTCCAGCTTAACGTGCAGGATCGTACGGACTGTATCTTCTTCGATACTTCTTGTCATCTCATCAAACATCTCGTAACCGATCATCTTATACTCAACCTTTGGATCTCTCTGTCCATAAGCCTGAAGACCGATTCCCTGACGTAACTGGTCCATATCATCAATATGATCCATCCATTTTGCATCGATTACTTTCAGAAGAACTACTCGCTCGATCTCACGCATATGCTCCGGTTCCGGGAACTCTGATTCCTTTGCCTCGTAAACCTTGGCTGCGCGCTCTTTCAGCATATGTTTCAGCTCTTTCTGACTGATATCCTTGACATCTTCTTCTGTAATCGTTTCCATCGGAATCGTATTGCGGATCGTCAGGTTCAGTTCTGTCAGATTCCACTCATCGTAATCCTGATCCGGGCTGACCACCATGTCTACAACATTCTCTATATAATCATTCATCATATGGAAGATAGAATCACGCATGTTGTCTCCGTCCAGTACATGACGTCTTTCTTCATAAATAATTTCTCTCTGTTCGTTCATTACCTGGTCATATTCCAGCAGGTTTTTACGAATTCCAAAGTTGTTGCTTTCTATCTTCTCCTGTGCTTTTTCAATCGCACTGGAAAGCATCTTATGCTCGATCTGTTCGCCGTCTTCCACACCAAGTGCATTAAAGACATTCATCAGTCTCTCTGATCCGAACAATCTCATCAGATCATCTTCCAGGGAAATATAGAATCTGGATTCTCCCGGATCTCCCTGACGTCCGGAACGTCCACGCAGCTGATTGTCGATACGTCTGGATTCATGACGCTCGGTTCCGATGATCTTAAGACCACCCGCTGCCCTTGCCTCATCGTCCAGTTTGATATCTGTACCACGACCTGCCATATTCGTTGCGATCGTTACCGCATCATGAACACCTGCCTGTGCAACAATTTCAGCCTCGAGTTCATGGAACTTCGCATTCAATACATTGTGCTTGATACCACGGCGTTTTAACATACCGCTTAACAGTTCGGAATTATCGATTGTGATCGTACCGACCAGTACTGGCTGATGTTTTGCATGTGCTTCTTCGATCGCGTCACATACAGCTCTGAACTTCTCTTTCTGTGTCTTATATACCGCATCTTCAAGATCCTTACGCTGAACAGGTAGATTTGTCGGAATCTCGATAACGTCCATTCCGTAAATCTCGCGGAACTCTTTTTCTTCTGTCAGGGCTGTACCTGTCATACCAGACTTCTTCGCATATTTATTGAACAGGTTCTGGAATGTGATAGTCGCCAGAGTCTTGCTTTCTCTCTTAACCTTTACGTGTTCTTTTGCCTCAATTGCCTGATGCAGTCCGTCTGAATAACGACGTCCCGGCATAATACGTCCGGTAAATTCATCTACGATCAGTACCTCGTCATCTTTTACCACATAATCTTTGTCACGGAACATCAGATTATGTGCTCGAAGAGCAAGGATAATATTGTGCTGAATCTCCAGGTTCTCAGAATCCGCAAGGTTTTCAATATGGAAGAACTTCTCTACCTTCTTCACACCATCTTCGGTAAGGTTGATATTCTTCTCTTTCTCGTTAACAATAAAGTCTCCCGTCTCTTCAATATCTTCACCCATGATGGCATTCATCTTGGTAAACTCGCCGCTTGCCTCACCACGCTCTAACTGACGTGCAAGTATATCGCATGCTTCATAAAGTTTCGTAGATTTCTCACTCTGTCCGGAAATGATAAGAGGAGTTCTCGCCTCATCGATCAATACTGAATCGACCTCATCGATCAGAGCATAATTCAGTCCCCTCTGAACCAGCTGTTCTTTATAGATCACCATATTATCTCTCAGATAATCAAATCCAAGTTCATTATTTGTCACGTATGTGATATCACACTCATATGCGGCACGTCTCTCATCATTATCCATGCTGTTCAGTACCACACCAACAGTCAGGCCCAGGAACTCATGTACCTGTCCCATCCATTCCGCATCACGTTTGGCCAGATAATCATTGACGGTTACAACATGTACACCTTTTCCCTCCAACGCATTCAGGTACGAAGGAAGTGTTGCCACTAAAGTTTTACCTTCACCAGTCCTCATCTCTGCGATACGTCCCTGATGCAGGATAATACCACCGACGATCTGTACACGGTAGTGCTTCATTCCAAGTACACGGCTTGCTGCTTCTCTTACTACCGCATATGCCTCTGGGAGAATATCATCTAATGTCTCGCCATTTTCCAGACGTTCTTTAAATTCTTTTGTCTTTGCTTTTAATTCCTCATCCGAAAGTTTCTGCATGTCTTCATCCAGTGCCATAACTGCATCTGCAATCGGATAAACTCTCTTCAACTCATTCTGGCTGTGAGTTCCAAATATTTTCTGTATAATATTCATTCGCTATATGCTCCTTATTCCTGATTATGGACGCAAAACGACCACTCTATTCCCCATTTTATCACTATCTATATTTCAATTCAACCGATTTATAAAGTGTTAACACTTTGTTTACGAAGGTTTCCCTTTTCTCTAACGATAATTTTTTATAACATCATACGGAATCTGTCCGCCAAAAAGATCCAACGCACTTCCGATTGTAAAATCAATCTTTCCATTACCAATTTCCCGAATACGTTCCAGATCATCAAGACTTCCAATCCCGCCGGCATATGTCACCGGTATTTCGGCTTGTTCCAGAATCTTTATCAGCTCTTCTTCAATTCCGGACGCCTTTCCCTCAACATCCACACCATGCACCAGAAATTCGTCACAATATCCTGACAGTTTTTCCAAAATATCTGTATTCAGCTCCACATTCGTAAATGTCTGCCACCGGTCAGTCACAATATAATATTTTTCATCTTTTTTTCTGCAGCTTAAGTCCAGAACCACATGTTCTTTCCCGACGGCATCACACAGATTTTGCAGATTATCCCAGTAGATTTCTCCATTCTTAAATACATACGATGTTACAATTACATGGCTTGCACCGGCCTTCATATATTCCTCTGCATTTTCTGCCGTAATTCCTCCTCCAATCTGCAATCCATCCTGATATGTCTGCAGTGCTTTCAAAGCCTGCCTCTTTGTCTCCGGATAATATTCAGAAGTTGAAGGATTCAACAGAATTACATGTCCTCCCTTTAAGCCGTCCTTTTTATACAAATTTGCAAAATAATCTGCTTCCTGATCTGCCGCAAAGTTTTCTACCGCCTGATCTCCCTGATCAAGAAGGCTGCCCCCTACAATCTGCTTTACTTTTCCATTATGTATGTCGATGCATGGTCTGAATTTCATAAATGCTTTTCTCCTTATTATATTCTTGATTATATTCTTTTTTCAAAACATTTTACCACACTAAAGTATCAGCGTCCAGTACAGATATACTGTACAAAATAAGGATGCAGAGATTTTACTTATCATTTCCCCACATCCTTATATACTATCTATTATTTTGCGTTTTTCGTATCGTTTTTATTAGTGTTATCCCGGTTCTGGTCTGTTGTTCCGTCATTATTCTGGTCCGTCTCATTTTTTCTGTCATTCGGATCGAGATCATCTTCGATATCATCTACACCATCCTGTACATCATCTCCGATTTCATCCATAACTCCATCATTTTCATTATTCCGGTCTGTCACATCATCCTTTACTGTATCATCTGTTCCGGTTGTACCTTCTGTCGCCGAGTTATCATTCGCCGCATTATCATCTGTATTATTTCCACAGGCGGTAAGCCCCATCATGATCCCCGTGCACATGAATACCAGCATGAATTTCTTCCATTGTTTCATTCTCATAATCTCCCTTCGTATATCTTCATCTATGATCAAGTATTACTTGTTACCAGTAATATCTGCATTTTCCAGAAATATATACGAATTTTTCTTTATCAGAATGCTGGTATATTTTTACATTCTTTCAGCAATCACACCACTTCTGTATGCAGCCAGAAGTACTTCCAGATCCGAAATCTGTTCTTTTAACTCTTTTCCGACATCTGTATCTTCTACTTTCTTCCGTTCCAGCGTTCTCTTTACCACCGTGCTGTCCGAATGAATATCACTTTCCTTTTCGATCGCTGCTTCTGTAGACTCAAATGGCTTATGCGCCGCCAGAATCAATCCATAGGAATTATAGATCAGTGTATAACCTGCGATTCCGGTCTCTTTCTGATAAGCTTTCGAAAATCCGCCATCTATAACCAGAACTTTTCCACCGCATTTCACCGGATTTTCTCCATCTTTACACTTTACCGGCACATGACCGTTGATTATATGCGCATCTTCGTTCTCAAGTCCGAATTCTTTCAATATTTTTTCCACTACTTTTTCATCTTCCAGTAAAAGGTAGTATGGATTTTTCTTCTCTTTATGAGTTTCCTTCTCCGACAGGAAATAGCGTTCAAATGTCGCCATCTTATCCTTTCCAAACAACGGAGAATTTTCACTCAGCCAGATATACCACATGATATCTTTTCCACGTTCTTTTTCTTTAGGATCCATAGCATAGAATCCTTTTCTCACGTAACTTTCAAGTACTTCATAAAGCCCTTTGCCCTTATACGCCCGGCCAAAGATCCTTACAC
>ENA-ORUV01001240-ORUV01001240.1-human-gut-metagenome-genome-assembly--contig:-NODE-1240-length-11512-cov-23.9355_pt1 | contig 11512 bp, 11 predicted proteins | sample MGYA00242089_ERZ509229 | MGnify/ENA primary metagenome ERZ509229 (study PRJEB26280, sample SAMEA2338805) | human gut metagenome | biome: human gut; feature: human-associated habitat; material: faeces...
TGTTTATGGGCATTGCGGATAGGATTTCTATGCTCTTTTGAGTTTTAGCGGACAGCAATATTTCTTTAATACGACAAAAGTAATAAATTGACATCTAACTGCAATTATATTATGTTTGCATTTTAGCGGCTCAGCTTCGCTTCGCCGCTTTCATCTGCAAACTTAGTGCTATGCGCTCCATTGGGCTTTTATTGACATCATCGGCTGCGGCTCAGCAATTCAAGCAAGCTTGATTGCATTCGCTTTGCACGATGATTCAGCCCGTCCATACTAAATCCGAAACTTAAATCAATATAAGAAAAGCCGCCCTGTAAGAGCAAAAGCAGAAGGTGAGTTCTTACTTTTGTCCTTACAGGGCGACATGTTCTTGCTCATTCACTATGAATGACTTGGAATCTTTCTGTCTGCGCTATTTTGACTTTTCAGATGGTGCTACTTTGAACTTCTGAAAGGTTGCCCTAGATGGGGCAGAAAATGGCGGCTTAGGGTTAGGCGGCGGAGTGCGACGGTTAGATGCGCTTGCCTGCGTACATCTTTTCGTAGTATAGCTGGTAGTCGTCGCCACTGACGGCTTCCACCCAGTCGCGGTGTTCGAGATTCCAGCGAATGGTCTTGACAATGCCCACTTCAAAGGAGGTTTCGGGATACCATCCGAGGTCGGCCTTAATCTTCGAGGGATCAATGCCATAGCGCTGGTCGTGGCCTAGGCGGTCTTTCACGAAGGTGATGAGCGATTCGTTTATCCAATCAATGCTGATTTGTCCGTCGGCGCCGATCTCTTGGCGTTTCAGCAAGGTGCGGAAACGGGGCTCTTCGGCCATGATGTCGTGAATGGTGCGGATGATAATCTTGACGATTTGAATGTTTTGGCGTTCATTGTGTCCGCCCACGTTGTAGATGCTGCCGTCTTTGCCTTGATTGATCACCATATCGATGGCTTTGCAGTGGTCTTCCACGTAGAGCCAGTCGCGTATGTTCTCTCCCTTGCCATATACGGGGAGGTTCTTGCCTTGCAAGATGTTGTTGATGACCAGGGGAATGAGCTTCTCGGGAAATTGATAGGGACCGTAGTTGTTAGAGCATCGTGTGATGCTTACGGGCATGTGGTAGGTGTCGCGATAGGCACATACGAAGTGGTCGGCCGAGGTTTTTGAGGCACTATATGGGCTGTGTGGACAGAGGGGAGTTTGCTCTGTGAAGAAGCCTTCGGAGCCGAGCGAGCCATACACTTCATCGGTGGAAACTTGATGGAAGCGTACTCCAGGGCGCCATGTGGGGTAACCTTGTGGGTCGCGTCCCATCACCCATGCTGCGCGTGCAGCATCGAGGAGGTTTTGTGTGCCCAGAATGTTGGTGTTGAGGAAGAGTTGCGGATTCTCGATGCTACGATCTACGTGGCTTTCTGCGGCGAAGTTTACCACCACGTCGAATCGGTATTCGGCAAAGAGTGAGTCAAGCAGTGCACGGTCGCAGATATCGCCTTTCACGAAGAAGCAGCGTTCGTTGTCGATGTCTTGTGCGATGGTGCCGAAATAGCCAGCATAGGTCAGCAGGTCGAGTACTACTACGCGTACATTGTCGTATTTCTTTAGAATGTACTTCAAGTAGTTGGCACCGATAAATCCTGCGGCACCTGTTACGAGATAGGTTTTCATTATTAAGTATTAAGTATTACAAGCTTCGCTTAAAGTATTAAGTATTACAAGCTTCACTTGAAGTATTAAGTATAAAGTATTACAAGCGGGATGAGGGTTTAAGATGCAAAGGTAACTTTATAACCTTCTAACCTCAAAACTTCAAACTCCCATAGTGCTCCGCTACCTGATTGGTGAGGTCGATAAATTCCTTTACTGAGAGCTGCTCTGGACGACGTGTCAGCAGAGGCTGAGAGAGAAACTCCGTGTGGTCGGGAGCGCCTTGGCATTGCTGGTCGAGCTCGTGGAGGAGGGGCTTGATAGAGCCGCGCATCATCTTGCGTCGCTGATTAAAGGTGGTCTTTACCACTCTTCGCATAAGTTGCTCGTCGCAGCCAGGGTGGGTCACATCGTTGCGCGTGAGACGCACTACGGCACTGCGCACCTTGGGAGGCGGATTGAATACGCCAGGCTCGACGGTGAATAGATAGTCTACCTTATAATAGAGTTGTACTAGTACGCTCAGAATGCCATAAGCCTTGCAACCCGGAGGAGCGGCTAGTCGTTCGGCCACTTCTTTCTGAATCATGCCCGTGCAGCAAGGGATGAGGTGACGATAGTCGAGCATCTTGAAGAAGATCTGGCTACTAATGTTGTAGGGATAGTTGCCCGTGAGCACGAAGGGACGGCCTTCGAAGGTGTGGTCAAGGTGCATCTTTAGGAAGTCGTCTTCCACGATACCTTGCTCGAGCGCGGGAAAGTGTTCGCGCAGATAGGCCACGCTTTCGAAGTCGATTTCCACTACTTTGAGCTCGCGCCCTTTCTGGAGAAGATATTGCGTCATTACGCCCATGCCAGGACCCACTTCGAGAATGGGCAATTCGGGGCATGCATCTACGGTGTCGGCAATGGCTTGTGCCGTGGGTAGGGAGGTCAGAAAGTGTTGGCCAAGAAATTTTTTAGGGCGTACGGACTTCATCTAATATATTTTTTCTACTTTTGCATAAGAACGCAGGGAAAGCCCTTTTGGGGCTACGGCTGCGATTTTGGCTACAAAGGTAAACATTTTATTGGGAGTATGCCAAGAAATGAACCTCTGTTTCATACGTTTTTACTCAACTTCCGGATTTCGCCTGGGCTTTTAGCCCACCTCTTCTAAATCTGAAAGTTCAGAAAATATTATGATAATATGTAGGGAGAGGGGGTGCATCATGAGGATGAACCATCTTCGCTCTTTCTAAAGCAATTTTTTTCACGCTTGAAAAGCTTTGTCAAGGTCATATTACAAACGGCGTTTCCCTTCCTGCTCGGGTGGGGCATTCTTTGGTGGATGTATCGCGATACGGACTGGGAGGCTTTCTCACACTTTGTCTTTGGCGAGATGCAGTGGGGGTGGATGCTCCTAAGTCTTGCTTTCGGCATATTGCCTCAGATGGCTCGTGCTTGGCGTTGGAAGATGGCACTCGAGCCGCTGGGTGAGAGACCAAGAAGGAGTTCGTGTACAGATGCCATTTTTATGTCGTATGCGGCGAGTCTGGTGATTCCTCGCGTGGGCGAGGTGACTCGTTGTGGCACGCTGAAGAAGACCGATGGCGTGAGTTTCAGCAAGAGCCTTGGCACGGTGGTCACCGAGCGCGTGGTCGATTCGCTGCTGATGCTCTTATTTACGAGTGTGGCCTTTCTGTGGCAGCTCCCTATGTTTGTGCGTTTCATGGACGAGACGGGCATGGACTTCTCTTCTTTGCTCCGTCGGTTCACGGGTACGGGCTATCTTGTCACCTTTATCTGTCTTGTGGCTGCACTAGCAGCTGCGGTGGTGGTGATGAAGCGCTTTGCTGTGTTTCGGAAAGGGCGCGACATGCTTCAAGGTATATGGGAGGGCATTCTCTCGCTGCGCCACGTGAAGAACTTGCCGCTCTATCTGCTTTATAGCCTGCTGATATGGGTGGGCTATTTTCTCCATTTCTACATTGCTTTCTTCTGCTTCCCATTTACGGCTCAACTCTCGCTAGGAGCCGCATTTCTCATATTCTGTGTGGGCACTTTTGCAGTGCTCGTTCCTACTCCCAATGGGGCAGGGCCATGGCATTTCGCGGTGAAGACGATGCTCGTGCTCTATGGAGTGGCCGATGGGCAGGCCGTCATGTTTGCCCTGGCTGTACATACCATCCAGACGGCTCTCGTAGTGGCGTTGGGTGTGATGGGATGGAGCAGAGTGGCGCTGCGTGGCCAACGAAGAGAGGCTGTGGAGAAAGTGTAAGTATCGTGTGGCCAGCGATGTTTTGGCACAGACGAATGCATCGGAAGAAATAAGAAACTTAATTCTCGGATTTAGCTTGAGGCTTTCCCTCCGCCTTTCCTAAATCCGAAACTTCAGTAGTAAATATTCTAACATCAACAATCATGAGTGAAATAGCAAACCTGCAACCGCAGGCCATTTGGAAAAACTTTGATCTGCTTACTCAGGTGCCCCGTCCATCGGGCCATCTAGAGAAGGTGCAGCAGTTCTTGCTCGACTGGGCAGCCCAAAAGGGCGTAGAGGCATTCAAGGATGAAGCTGGTAACATCATCATGCGCAAGCCTGCCTCGGCGGGTATGGAAGATCGTAAGATAGTGACTCTCCAGGGACACATGGACATGGTGCCGCAAAAGACGAAGGAGTCTACCCACAACTTCGAAACCGATCCGATAGAGACTTATATCGATGGCGATTGGGTGAAGGCAAAGGGCACTACGCTTGGGTCGGACGATGGTATGGCTGTGGCCACCATCATGGCTGTGATGGAAGATCCTACCTTAAAACATGGTCCTATCGAAGGCTTTATCACTGCCGACGAGGAGACTACTATGTATGGGGTGAACCACATGAAGGCCGATGTTATTGAGGGAGAGATCTTGCTCAACCTCGACGATGAGACCGAAGGAGAGATGATTATCGGTTCGGCTGGCGGCGTGAATATGACCGCTACGCTCGAATACAAGCCTCTAGAACCCGATGCGACTGATGCTGCAGTGAAAATTACCCTTCACAAGCTCTTCGGCGGACACTCTGGATTGGAAATCAACGAAGGTCGCTGCAATGCAAATAAGGCCATGGCACGTATCGTGCAGGACGCTATTGCCAACTTTGAAGCTTGCCTCGCCTCATGGCAGGGCGGCAATATGCGCAATGCCATTCCCGCTTCGGCTGAAGTGGTGCTGACGTTGCCGAAAGAAAATGTGGAAGCTCTCAAGGAGGCCATAGACGAATGGCGACAGACGCTCCGCGAGGAGTATGCTCCTGTCGAAACAACCATGGAACTCGACGTGGAGGACGCTCCGCTGCCTAAGTATATCGTGCCCGCTGAGATTCAGGATAATCTTGTGGATGCTCTCTGTGCCGTACACAATGGCGTGTTGCGCATGATTCCTTATGATAAGCAGATAGTGGAGACTTCATCGAACTTGGCTATTGTGGAGATTGCCGAGGGTAAGGTGCGTTTCCTAATCCTTATTCGTTCTTCACGCGACAGTATGCGCGAATGCTGTGTAGAGACGCTCGAGAGTGCTTTCTCTATGGCAGGCATGAAGGTGGAAACTGATGGCGACTACCCCGCTTGGCAACCTAATCCACAGAGCGAGATTGTGGAACTCATGAAGGGTATCTATAAGGAACTTTTCCAGCAGGACAATCTTGTCACCGTGGTGCATGCTGGATTGGAATGTGGCGTGATTGGCGCTTTGCGTCCTCATATGGATATGGTGAGCTTCGGTCCGACCTTGCGTTCGCCCCACACTCCCAACGAGCGTTGCAATATTCCTAGTGTGGCTCGCTATTGGACTTTCGTCAAGACCATCCTTGAACGCATCCCTAAGAAATAAGTCTTTTCGTATAGAGCACGGGTGTGCGCCTGTGCGTAAGGTCTGATATGTGCGCTAGGCGCGATGCCTGCTTGTGCTTTAAAAGGAAATCCCCTCTCTTACATGATTCTCTGTAGGAGAGGGGATTTGTTTGTGTCGGAGGGCAGGGAAGGGAGAGGGCAAGGCTGAAAGAAAGATGTCTGCTAAGAAAAAGAAAGCCCGAAGTTCTCCTTTTTCGGAAAACTTCGGGCGGAAGTTGTACTCTTTCAAGAGTAAGGGCGTTCACCTATGATATAGGTGCGTGGGCCTTGGATTAGTCCTCATCTGACGACCAGCTATCGCTGCTCCAATCCTTACCAGCAGAGAATGCATCAGAGGGAGCGACAGACTGGTTTTCGTCGTCAACGATTTTCACCTTGGGGTCTGACGCTGCGAGCATCTGCATAGGTTCGAGGTTGATTACCCTTGATGAGGGAGTGATATATGTGAGTTTCATGATGAATTTATCTATGATGTGATATTCGTTGTGTTTTTACTTTACGATGAACTTCTTACCGTTCTGGATGTAGAGGCCGCTCTTTGCAGCGCTCATTACGCGGCGTCCGCTGAGGTCGTAGATGGGAGCCTGAGCGTTGGCAGCGTTGGTGGTGATGCCGTTGATAGCAGTTACAGTGTTGCCGAAGTTCATGGTGATAGCTTTACCACCTTCATTACCGAGGAGGTATGCCTTGTTCATGGCGAGATCACCAGCCTTGCAAGGATAGAATGCTGTGCCCGATGTGCCGTTGGCAAGGATGTATACTTCACCAGCAGTGAGGGTCTTGGCAGCACCTGCAGAATGGCCGAGTTTGTTGTCACTGATGGTAGCAGCAGTTTCGTCAGCAGCGGGAACCATCGTTACAGAAGTACCAGACTCAGAAGTAAGGATCACACCTTGGTTGGCGGGGATAGCCTGAGAGGCTTCGATAGCAGTCATAGAGGCTTGAGTATCCTTAGCACTCACGTAGTATGCCTTTACGCCCTCGGGGATGATGGTTGCGAAAGGTGCACTGAAAGTAGCGATATGGTTTACACCTTCAATGTTTGTAGCTTCATGGAAAGTGATGGTGTTGGGGTAGGTTACTTCTTCGAAGAGGAAAGCTGATGAGAAGGTGTCGTTGTAGTATTCTTGGGTGTAGTTGTGCTGGTTGAATGTCTTATCGTTCTTTATAATGAAGTAAGAGCTAGCGCCATTGTCTTTCTTCTGACCACCGAATGAGAGGCAACCGAAAGTAGCATCGCCAGTAGTGGTGTTTGCTTTCACAGTGAGCTGAGCTTGATTAGCTTCGTAAGCATCCATGTAACCCTTATTGCTGTTGGCGCCAACGTTTGAAAGACCCTTGAATACGAGGAACTTACCTTCATTATTAACGAATACATACTTACCATTTACTACACGGCAAGTAAACTTGGCAGATTGGGGAAGTGAGTTTGCGTCGGCTTCGCCACGTGCTTCTACAGTAAGGCCATTAGCATTGTAGTTAATATAATTCTTACCGATTGTCTTATGGACATTAGTAAATACATAGGTCTTGCCGTCTTCGGGCATTTGGATATCTTCCTTGCTATTCTTGTAGGTATTAACGGCAATGTACAAGGTAGCGGCAGTGCTAGCGTTGTGCTCTGCAGCTTCGGCAGTGGCAATAGCTTGCTTAAGTTCTGCACGTGAAGCAGCCTCTGCGTTGGGATAGCCAGCGCCAGTCTTGGCAATTACAGCATCGGCCTCATTTTTGACTTCGTTGTAGTTGTGGGTGTAGTTAACCTTAATAACGTTTCCTTCGAGAGCGACTGTTGCATCGTAGAATTTGACCTTATTTGCAGTGAATTGCTCAGCAGTAGGAGTCGTGGTGATATTAAAGAAACCACTATTCTTGGCTTTTTCTTTAGTAGCATTATATGTTACGTAACCATCGGGAAGGTTGCACTCTACGGTGTAGATGTTGTTGTACTCAATTTTGGCTAAAGTCCACTGGTTGTCTTTTGCATCGAAGCCGCCGCTAGGCCATGTAGTAAGTTTGTAATTTCTTCCAGAATTACCACAATTAAGTGCTTGCGTAAAGAAGTACTTAGTTCCGTCTGAGTAAGCTACATCAAGCGTGGAAACTGAAGCATTACCATCATGATATAGGAGAGAACCTTGACCATTATGAACAGTAAGCACATTGTTGTCAGTAGTAGTTACATGCCATACGTAGTTGTTTGTAAGGGGGGTAGGCAGATTCTCAGCCGCACGTGTAATGTCGTCTACACTTAAATCATTGTAAAGGTTTGTCCAACGATCAGTTGCTACACTCTTGATGGTATAATAGCCATTAAGATCTACTTTAGGTGTGATGTACCAACTATTGTTATTCTCATTGTTGCCACCAGTATGCCAATAACCGATACCATTGCTTCGACAGTTCCAGCTATAATTGTCATAGCCTTTAGGCGTGATGTTGAAAGCAACAGTTGTTCCGTTGTAGGTTATTTTCCAAAGACAAGCCTCATCAGGATCACTTCCTTCACTCACGGTCTTTATTTTTACAACTCCGTCGTTTACATTATTGTCGGTTGATGGGGTTTCTGTGTAAACGTACTTTGTAGCATCGCCAGCAGGGTGGATGTAGAAATAGGTAACTTCTTCAACAAGCTTGCTCTCGATAGTGAAGTATGAAGCCTCAGTCACTCCTTGCTGAAACTTCAAAATGTTTGTACCTTCAGATGTACAAACTACGTTGTTGTCACCCTTACACTTAATAAGGAACTTCACACCGCTTACAGGTACGAAGTCGGCGGCTGTTGCTCCTATAATACACGTGAGGAGCAACGCCAGAAACGTTGTAATTTTTTTCATTTGTTGTTATTAAAATATAGTTTATAAAATCCTGTGTTCGATGTATTGTGGCAGTGCGTGATAAAGCGTAGGTAGGTAAGTGCATTGCCAACAATATGTAGGTAGTGTGCTGTGTTAGTTAGATTTTATGTCGCACATATAAAGGCTTATTTTATTTTGTGCAAGTAATTCGCTATATTTTTTATGATTTTTTTTGATAGAACGTATCTAATTCCGAGAAACGAAGAGAAATAATGACGTCGCAAAAATAAGTCCACAGAGAAAAATCCCGAATCAGAGGAGGACTTGTTGGAGCATCGCACCGATGGCACAGATGCTTTCGATACGCTGTATATTGGGTGTGAGAAGTTCCCGCAGCATGATTTTTATGGGGAATTCTCGGTGAGTGGGGTGAGATAAAAATACTCTTTTGTTTCTTTCGTAAGAAACAATTATCTATCTTTACATCTACAAATACATTACAAAATGAGCAACAACAAACTGCAAGTGGTCTTGTTGGATGAAGCTATAGAGTTCATCCAATCATTGCCATTGAAAGTGCAGAAGAAAATAACATATAACTACTTGAAAATAGAACAAGGCATTATAGATAATGAATTGTTCAAGAAGTTGGAAAACTCCAATATTTGGGAATTCCGTACTATTTTCAGTGGCAACTGCTATAGGCTTTCTCCTTTTGGGACACAGAAACCGAAACGCTTGTAATTGCGACACATGGCATAGTCAAGAAAACGCAAAAAACGCCTCCAAAAGAAATTGCAAAAGCAGAAGAGATTAGAAAAGAGTATTTTAAGAAGAAAAAAGAAGAATGATATGGCACAGATGCATTTAACTCCTCTTTCAAAACTCGTTGATGATGTTTGGGGAGAAAAAGGAACAGAAGAACGTGATGTGATGGAGAAGCAGCTTAAGGAAGAAGTAAACGCTTACTACTTAGGTGAAGCTATCCGTAAAGCAAGACAAGCCCAGAAACTCACACAAGAAGAACTGGGTGAACGTATAGGAGTGCAACGTGCACAAATTTCAAGATTAGAGAAGGGGCATACTATTATGACTTTGCCAACCCTAAGTCGTGTGTTTCGTGCTTTAGGTGTTGCCTCTGCAACTCTCGATTTGGGTGCAGCTGGTAAGGTTGCACTTTGGTAACGCTCCCTCCCCAAGCCCTCCCTTTCGGGCAATCCTTTCATTCAGCCGCCGTACGCATTGGCTCTCTTGCTGTGCGCATGGCGGCTTTTTCGTGGGAAACGTATTTTCACGTTCTTCTTGACCGATGAAGTTCCCACGCTTACGCTGATCTTTCAGAATGAGTTCAATGTGAGTGATACCTTGTATCTCACTGCCCAAACCAAGCGCAAGGTTCCCTTTGACCGCAGCTTTGCCGTATGTTGTGGCCAGTCTTCTGCATACGATGATAATACGGGGATAGAATACGAGAGCAAGACGTCCTCGCTTTCCTATTCCTTTGCCCGTCATCTTACGCAGGCTTTGCAGTCTCACAAACTCTAATACTTTCGACTAATGCTCCACGCTATTCACATCACCACGCTCAAACGTATGCTCCAATCTCCCGAACCCGTAGACATCAAACTATGGACGCGCTCGGGTGAAATCCAACGCTGGCACCGCTGCATCTCTCTCCGATACGACTTCTACAAGGGCACGCGAAGAATGAAGCTGCTGGACTCTAATGAAATCCGACAACTGAGAGATGTGTGCGTGTTTGAAATAAATGGGATGGAGGTGTTTATGTAGATAAAAGTTGCTAACTTTGTAATAAATTAAATGGTTATGGTTAAACAATATATGGATTCTATTTCTTCTAGTGAGTATGCATCTCTTCTGAAAAACGTAAAGAAACGTATACTTATAGCTCAACAGCATGCCTATTATAGTGCCAATGCTGAATTGCTTCGCATGTATTGGGACGTAGGTGAAATGCTTTTTACAAGTAAAATGAAAGATGGGTGGGGTAAAAAGACTTTGCAGCGTCTTGCCAATGATTTGAAGAATGAATATACCGATATCAAAGGTTTTTCTATTCGCAATATGCAGTGCATGATGCAGTTCTACAATGAGTATAACAAGGAACTCACCATGTGTAAAATGAGTGCATCTGCAATTGCGCAACCGTCAGTTGCGCATTTATCGCAAGAATTTAATGTAGATGTCCAACCAATAACGCAACCATCGGTTGCGCAATTAACAAATTCAAATTTCAGTTTGCCCATAACACACGTGTCATGGTCTAACAACTTGATCCTAATGCAAAAGGTCAAGGACATAAAGGCGAGATATTGGTATATGATACAATGTATTTCCGCCAATTGGACACGCGACTATTTAAAGGAAGCCATTGAACTTGATTATTACAAACAACATGGTGCTTTGGCAAACAACTTTCATCTAACTCTCCCTAAGCCAGAAGCTGAAGAAGTACGTAACAGTTTGAAAGATCCATATCTGTTTGATATGGTCACATTTACTGAAAAATACGATGAACGCGATGTTGAATTAGGTTTGGTCAAACATGTTGAAAAGTTCTTGATGGAAATGGGAGCTGGCTTTGCCTTCTTAGGTAGACAATATCACATTGAAGTAGCTGGCGATGATTACTATCTTGATATGCTAATGTACAATACATTTATGCATCGTTATATGGTCGTCGAGCTGAAGGTGACTGAGTTCAAACCCGAATATGTAGGTAAACTCAATTTCTATTGTTCCGCTGTTGATGATATCCTTTGCCGCGAAGGAGACAATAAAACGATAGGTTTGCTTCTGTGTAAAACGAAAGACCGTATAAAAGCGGAATATGCATTGCGCGACATCAATAAACCCATAGGCATTTCTGATTACAAATTGGGACAAGTTTTACCCAAGGATTTGCGAAGCAGTTTGCCTTCGATTGAAGAGATTGAAGAAGAACTTGAATCTTTTTAATCTAAAATAAATCCTCCCTTGCGTAGAATATGAACTGCACCCCAAAAGTTTTGTGTCTAACTTTTGGGGTGCAGTTCAATTTGACTAAGGGGGGCTTACTTTTTCAAAAAATCATCCGTAACGCCTGTTTATGGGCATTGCGGATAGGATTTCTATGCTCTTTTGAGTTTTAGCGGACAGTTCCCTTTGCCAGAATGGCAAACAAGTTGAGATAATAACAAAA
>ENA-ORUV01001242-ORUV01001242.1-human-gut-metagenome-genome-assembly--contig:-NODE-1242-length-11501-cov-90.5786_pt1 | contig 11501 bp, 10 predicted proteins | sample MGYA00242089_ERZ509229 | MGnify/ENA primary metagenome ERZ509229 (study PRJEB26280, sample SAMEA2338805) | human gut metagenome | biome: human gut; feature: human-associated habitat; material: faeces...
AGCTAGCGTTCATCCTGAGCCAGGATCAAACTCTCCATTGTAAAATATCATTTTTACTCTGCCTGTTCCGAAAAACAAGCGAAGTGTTTGTTGTCTGTACTTAGGACGAATATCCTTTTAGTTTATTGAAGCTTAGTAAACCTGATGTCAATTTCTTGACGGTTCGTTTCTTTTACCCAGTCAACTTACTTATTTCTAAGAAGTTAACCGCTTCTTGTACTACTTGTCTGTTTATGTAAAATCTTTCAAAGAACTCTTTCTTTATCGCCTTGAGGAATGCTTGATTTCTCAAAAGCGAGTGCAAAAGTACAAACAATTTTCCATTCCACCAAATATTTCAAGAAAAAAGTTTCAAAAACAGTAATATTTTAACATTTGATTACATATCGATAGATAATTAATGCAAGTTCACTTTATTATATACATACGCGCTCCTGCACCTGCACACTGGTACGCATACACAGGCATAAACATAATATGATTGGAAATTTGAAAAGCGAAACGAGAAAAACCCGTCACCCTTCACCCTATCAATATAAATGTCTGGCATACAGACAGTTATAGACAAAACAACTAAAAACCACCCTTCACCACCCTTCACCTCCCATCACCTCCCATCACCTCAATCTAAAAATCGCATTTACCCTAAAAACCTACTATGAAGACCAAAACTGGTCGTCTATTAAGACCAAGAGCAGTCGTCTATTAAGATCAAGAGAGTGTGCGTGTCATAAGTCCATGATGCAATTTTTCTCATCGGATTTAAATGGGAAAATATATATATTTTTCATAATCAGCCAAATTTCAAATAAAACGAAGAACCCGTCAATCCAAGCTAAAAAAAGGCTAAAAACGACAAAAAAGATGAAGGGCGGTGAAGAGTGGTGAAGGGTTAAATTTTACCATTCACCCACGAATCCCCAGTATTTATCGGCTTTTCTGGCGAACAGGTGAAGGGTGACGGGTTTTTCTCGTTTCGCCAAGTTTGCAAAGCGCCTAAGGAAGGGCACTATTGTGCCAAGGCAAGGACACCTTTGTGCTCGGGTAAGAGCACTTTTGTGCCCCCGAAAAGCACAATGGTGCACAAGTCAGACACCACCCGTAAACCCGAAGCCCAGATTTCTATCTTTCAGAGATACGGGTCGCAAACAAGTCATTTGCACTTCGAAAACAACCGCATAAAATGTTTCATTTACCTATCATTATGTTTCATTAGTAAAGAAACACTCATTCTCAGGCGATTTTTCACGATAAATAATCTTAAAACCGTTGGTGTATTCAAATTAAAATTGTACTTTTGCAGTCAGAAAATTTCCATTTATATGGAGACATCTCTGTAAACAAGCGAAGGAAGGAATCTGAATTCGCAGTGACAAAACTTAAAGAATCTAAATAATTAATATACAAAAACAATACTATTATGGTAAGCAACAACATTCCAGTGGTCAAGCTCGGTATCATTGCCGTTAGCCGTGACTGTTTCCCTATTGCTCTCTCTACCCAGCGTCGTGAGGACATCGTAAAAGAATACAAAGGTGACTTGTACAACTGCAAGACAACAGTAGAGAATGAGCAAGATATGCTCAAGGCTGTAGCTGATGTGAAAGAGCAGGGTTGCAATGCATTAGTTGTATTCCTTGGCAACTTTGGTCCAGAGACACCAGAGACATTGATTGCCAAAAACTTTGATGGTCCAGTAATGTTTGTTGCTGCAGCAGAAGGCGATGGCGACATGATCAATGGTCGCGGCGATGCATATTGCGGTATGCTCAACTGCTCTTACAACCTCGGTATGCGCCACTTGAAGGGATATATTCCTGAGTACCCTGTAGGCACAGCAGAGGATGTAGCAAAGATGATGGCAGACTTCGTACCAGTGGCTCGTGTCATTCTCGGTTTGAAGGGTTTAAAGATCATTACATTCGGTCCTCGTCCTCAGGATTTCTTCGCTTGCAATGCTCCTATCAAGGGCTTGTATGAACTGGGTGTAGAAATCGAGGAAAATTCAGAGCTCGACCTACTCGTATCTTATAAGGAACATGAGAACGACCCACGCATCGATGATGTATGCAAGGATATGGCAGAAGAAATGGGCGAAGGCAAGTACTATCCTGACTTGAGTCGCCGCATGGCACAATTTGAGTTGACATTACTCGACTGGGCAGAGAACCACAAGGGTTCACGCCAGTATGTAGCATTTGCAGACAAGTGCTGGCCTGCATTCCCAAGCCAGTTCGGTTTTGAACCATGCTATGTAAACAGCCGTTTGGTAAGCCGTGGCATCCCTGTAGCTTGCGAGGTAGATATCTATGGTGCACTCTCTGAGTATATCGGTATGTGTGCTTCCGACGATACAGTAACATTGCTTGACATCAACAACTCAGTACCTAAGTACATCTATGATGAGGACATCGTTGGCAAGTACGACTACAAATTGACCGATACCTTCATGGGCTTCCACTGCGGTAACACGCCTCAGTGCAAGATGTGTTCTACTCGTGCCATCAAGTATCAGTTGATTCAGAACCGTTTGTTGGAGAATGGCGGCAAACCAGACTTTACCCGTGGTACTCTGGAAGGAGACATAGCAGCTTCAGACATCACATTCTATCGCTTGCAGTGCGATTCAGAGGGCAATCTCCGCAGCTACATTGCCGAAGGAGAAGTTCTCGACGTTCCTACCCGTTCATTCGGTGGTATCGGTATCTTCGCTATCAACGAGATGGGTCGTTTCTACCGCCACGTATTGATACAGAAGGGTTATCCACATCATGGAGCCGTAGCATTCTCTCACGTAGGCAAGACCCTGTTTGAGGTATTCAAGTATCTCGGCATCAAGGACATCGCTTACAACCAGCCAGCAACTTTGCCTTATCCTACAGAGAATCCTTGGAAGTAATTATAAGAAACATTATATTACACTATAATCACAAGAGGGTGTGTCATAAGTTCATGACACACCCTCTTTTCGCAGCTTGAATAAATCAAGTTAAAATTAAGCATAAAGTATCATAGACATGGTTGCATTGGCGTGACTCTATATCACATTATTCACCCAAGTCAACTTCATCTGCTATAGATGTTTCTCCACGCATCATCTTGTAGAGATAAGCAACAGCCTTATATTCTTCGCTGTCCATATCATAGGCAGCAACAATTTCCTTCATGTCCTTATCAAAAAGAAACTCCATATTACCACTTACAGTTTGACCTGCATTATTATTGGCACGATAACTATGAGTAGCGATAAAGCCTATAAAGGTCTCTTTTTGTTCCTTCATTTTCTTAAGCTCCTCACTTAATGCGGCGGCCTCTTCTTTTGCCTTTTTCAATTTGGAGATTGCCACATCATATTTATCCTTTGCCTCACGATAATTATTCCTGCCAAATGAAGTCTGATAAGGACCGCTCCAAATAGCCATACTCGACTTCTCTGAAGAAGCTTCCGAATCAAACTTAGTAATGGCAACACCCAGTTTAGCTAACTTTAGCGTCTTCTCATAAAATTCAGGATCATCATAAGGCGCAAAAGCACTGTCCACCTGTGTTTCTGATGGAGCATATGTATCAGGATGATACAACGACTTTTGCAGATGCTCCTTAATGAGTGCCTCTGCCTTTTGCTCTGGTGTCTTGACACAAGAAGCCAACAACAATGTTGCCGCTACCATAAATAATACTCGTTTCATACTCAACAATTTATTAAGTTTGACAATAGATACCACAAAGGTAAAGAAAATATTGTATATCAGCAACTTTATTGCTAATATTTTTCAACAAAGGAAGAAAATGTGTGCTATTCCAGCTAAATATTCAAATGATTTTAGTAATTTTGCAGAAAAATGTGCGATGGCAAACAACAATATCAAATATCAATTTGCCTTGGATGAAGATGGAAACCTAATTTCCATCAATGATATTACCCAAGAGAACCGCAAACAGCATACCTATAAATGTATCGCTTGCGGTAATGAATTGTTGCCTCGTGCCATCGGCAGCAAAGCCAGGAGACCGCACTTCTATCACAAAGAATTGGTAACATGCTCTGGAGAAACATACCTACACAAGCTCACCAAATTGTCAATTATGGAGAAGTTCTTTTTCTCAGATAAGTTTGAGATAGCATACCCCATTGAAACATCGTGCAATAACTCTAACTGTCAACTAAGAAACAGACACTGTAAAGAATATAACAATTCATACACTATCGATCTCAAAAAATATTATGACACCTGCCAAGAAGAGGTAGCCATCAAAGGGTTTGTTGCGGACTTACTCTTAACAAGTAGCCAGCATCCAGAACTTGAGCCTATACTCATAGAAGTATGTGTCTCTCATAGCTGTGAACCTGAAAAGAGGGATTCTGGACTTAAAATCATCGAGATGAAAATCAAAAATGAGGAAGACATCAGAAAGCTATATTTAGCAAACTGCATTCAAGAATACCCTTCCTATTCCATGGACAAGGCCATGGATGTAGAGTTTATAGGCTTCAAGAGATCTTTCCAAAAGCCTATGACTACAGGGATTTCCCGATATGTATTTGACCCTCAAATACATGTAAATGGCTACTTGTGTCCTATCAACTGTTCACAAGCTAACATCAAAATCAACAGTCATTCCCTTATAGAACTCAATATGGTAAGTCCATATCAATGGCTTCGTATTAACATTCCTCTCAAATGGCTTGCTATATATAATAATGTGAGACGATGTGACCTATGTAAGTTCTACTATAAAACGGACTATGAGTTCTCGCCTATATGCAGATTAAGTAAGAAATATGGCAAACCTGCTCACCCAGAAAAGAACGAGGCCGAGAGATGCCATAGCTATTTTGCCAACATCAATTTCTTCAAGGAAGAACTTCAAGAATATAAGATAGAAGTAGTAAAAGGTGAAGTGTATCAAAGTGATAAAGAAGAATATAAGGTAATCATTGCTGGCAGTAATACGTTTCAAAACTATGACTTGCTCAAAGAAAAATGCAGTAGCTACCTTTCCAACAAGCTCCAATCCCATAAGGTCATCATCCTTTCTGGCACATCATACTTTACCAAGCAAATGATTAACACCCTGGCAGCAGAACTCAATATTGTAGTGGAAATGAACCTTGCAGATTGGGACAGATATGGAGAAGCTGCACCAGATATGTCGAATAAATCAATGGTGGAAAGAGCGGATGCACTTATCGCTTTTTGGGATGGAAAGAGCTATAAGACCAAGCAACTGATTGAGATAGCCAGAGCAAAAGGAATCCCAGTAAAAGTGGTCAAATTCTAACTATGTTGCCTCTATCTGTGTGGATTTTCTGCACAGATAGATTAAATAATGTCAAAATACTACAGAGAGGGTGTGTCATAAGTTCTGACGCACCATTTTCGCAGCTTGAATAAATCAAGTTAAAATTGAACATTTTTATTAACAAATATATATATTTAAATTCCATTTCCTCTAAAGAAGTGCAAGTACGAACTCTAACGATGCGCTTTATTAAGGTCTAATGATGCGCATCGTTAGGTGTTAATGAAGCGCATCGTTAGGTGCTAAAGAAGCGCATCGTTAGACCTTAATGAAGCGCATCGTTAGGTCATATAGATTTTCTACCAGTTATATTACTGAAAATCAGCAAATTACGCTCTATCTCAAGACTGTGAACTCTTGCCGCCAACAGGAAGAACAGAAATATAAAAGTTTGTTTCATCATTATATTGTATCATTAAACTATGCTATTGCAAAAGTGCAAAAACTTTTACAATAACATACTATTTAAAGGTGTTCATGTTGAAAGACAGGTTGTAAAGTTCGCCTTTGAAGTTGGCAATCGTATTCAGAGTGAAGCTCTAAGAGACGAACAAGGAAAAATGCTCACCCTTTGGCTTGCTGACAAAGTATTGGATGCTTTGGAGGGTGAAGACGAATTGAAACTTACATTACAAAGATAACACTTTTACCTTGAATACCACTTTATTTGGCTGGCAAAGTATGATTTTAAGGTCTGATTTAACATTGTTAAATGAAAATATGTCAAAGAATTCCACTTTGGCTTAATTTTTCTCGCTAAAAAGTTTGTATTATCAATGATTATTCGTATTTTTGCAGCACGAGAACCCGCCAAGCCTCTCAACGATGCTCAAATGTGCGGGTCGTTTTTGTTTTTATAGGTATATGGCAACAAAAATTCCGTTCATAAAAACATATTCCACACCTCAAGAGTTAGTACAACTACTCAAAACAAGAGGCATGGAGATAACCGATGAAGAAAAGGCTCAACATTATCTTTCCCACATCGGTTACTATCGTTTGTCTGCCTATATGTACCCATTGCTTTCCATTCCCAAGGAGCAACATCTATTCAAGCGAGGAGTATCTTTCGGTAACTTGGTTTTCCTTCTGGTTGGGAAAACGAACCATTGTGGCAATAAAAGGTATATGATAATTCGTTTCATACGAATAACCAAAGCGTCCCATTTTTCTAAAATAGAATTCTGCAGAATCCAATTGTTGAGTACCTAAAAAATACTTCCCTTTATAGTAATAATAGTGATGTATCCACACTCTCCACCGCATCCTGATAACATTGCATTGCCTTGGGTGCCTCTTTCATATCACGATAGATACATCCCAAGAGATAATGAGCCTCCATCTTCTCATTAGGGGTACCTTTGCTATCATAATAATCTACGACTTCTTGAAACAAGGAGTCTGAAGGCATTGGCTTGAAAAGCTTATTCAATGCCTTTGCTTCCAACATGCGATAACGCATTTCTACCTTTTCACCACTTTGTGACATGTCCTGGCGATGATTGCACAGACTGTCATACGCTGCCTGCGGATTCTTCTCCATCAGACTATTCATTTCTGCCAACCATACCATTTGTACACGATGGTCTGAACAACTTCCTGTCAACAAAAGCAAGAAGAATAAAAAGAAAAACAGAATCTTCTTCATCAATTTAAAGTTTAGTTAAGCAACCTGTAAAACGCTGCACATTTATTGCATTAAGAATAGTAGCATCTCCGTCAAAAGACCTATTCTAAAAGCTTACGCAAATATAAGTCTTTTCTTATAAAAGAAATCTTTACGAAAATATCATACATTCTCTTTTCATCTTGTATAATCCGTCTTTACGTCATCATTGACTATTTGCTTTTGAGTTTGCTTGACACGACTCTTCAAATGACCAAGATTATATCTTGCTGAAATCACAAATGATGCCTGGTAGTTACGACCAGCACCTTTGTAATGGTAACCTTTTGATTCCGTGGAACTTGTCCATCTGTAATGAATGGGAAGAAAGCTATAGGCAGAAGCCATCAGCGTAAGACGATTGCCAAGTACTTTCTTCGTAAGGCTCAAACCATATTCATATCCCTCAGAACCATAACCCTGGAGCATAACATACTTGGTATGGTAGTTTCCCTCCAGTTCAAGATAGTAATCCTTGGGAAGCTCATATTCTGCCATACAACGCAACCTGCCAAACCATCCCTTGTGCCATTGCCCTATTCTTTGAGCGGAATACTGAACATAGGCCAAAGATGTGACTGTGCGGAAAAAGAATCCGCCAAAACGCTTACGCAATGACAGTTCGAGATTGGTATTGTTCTTATGACCTATATTATCCTTCGTAGTGTGCAATACGCTACCAGCAAGATAGCTATAGCCCAGGAGAAGCCGGTCGGAATATTGATGCGCCAACGACATGCTCAAATACCAGGCATCACCACTTCCCATCCTGAAAGCTGTGGTTAAAGATATGTCCTGATTCCTCTGCGGCTTCAAGCCTGGATTTCCATAGCTCAACTCATTGACGGTGCTACTGTCAACATAGGGATCTAAAGCAAAAATATTGGGACGAGATACAGACATAGCATACCCTAAGGATAAGGTTCCCCTATCCGACAGGATATAGGAAATACCCATGCTGGGAAGAAAATCACAAAAACTCACCTTGTAGGTATAACCTTTGTCTGCCCTGGTCAACTTCTCCCAGTCATTTTCGTACTGAAGACCAGCTGAAATCCGCCATTTACGATCATTGTATGTATAGCCCAAACTGGACTGCAGAAAATTCTGAGTGCGCTTGCAAAGACTTACTCCCGTATTATCCCGATAATATCCAAGTCCTATCGGGGAGTATTTTTCCTCATTATCGTCATGATCCAAGCGCAGCAATCCCTTGAGACAGAAGACAAACAAATGATGCTTTCCTACACGCCTATTGTACTCCAACTCGCATGTATGCCAGTCTTCTCCACTACTGGTCATGAGAAGACAATCCATCAAGCCAGAAATAGAGTTGGCACATCCTGCTACAGAATCAAGGTCCTGATAGCAAATTTCTTTCTTTTCCATATAAGGACGGCCATAATAATTGTATCCCACAAAAAACTTTCCTCCTTCACCTCCTGGTCCGAATACCCGTTCATAGTTCAGCGAGGCCTGGTACTCTGGCGACTTGAGCCTATGATTCAGCTGCTTTACATAAGAATAGCTGGGAGAATTATCTACCTGGGTTACCTGAACATCATAACGGGAAGACGAATGCATATTGTTACGCAAAAAAATCCGGGCATAGGCTGACAACAAACTATGATCATCTACATCATAGCTCGCAGACAGCTCCATATTATGATCCTTGGAACTGGTTTCACCTATTTTGCCTTCAGTTATACTCATGTGGTCAACGAGAACTTCGTGACGCAACTCTTCCGAACGAGACGTTGAGGAATGCCCAAACATGTCGTTAAAGGAATAGCAACCGGAAAAACGGATACGTTTTATCTTAGATGTTCCCCAAATGGAGCCAAACAAACTACTGTCGGTTCCCTTTCCATACATGGTGAGCATATAACCTTCCAGTCTGCCTTTGGTTGTAATATTCAAGACCACGGCATCATTTCCATACTGTAAGTCGGGATGTGTTACAAGCTCCACCTTCTTTACGTATTTTGAATTCAACGCACTAAGCAGCTCTATAGGATTATTGACCAGCGGATCTCGCAGACCATTTAGCTTATATACTATCTTTCTATTATCATCCGCCGAAATTTCACCTTTCCTGCTGACGATAAGCCCCGGCATCTTTCTCAAAGTCTCAATCAGTTTTTCCTTCATAGCACTGCTGTCTGCATCGACATGGTAAATGATTCTGTCTGTTTTCATTTGAACCAGCTGCCCTCTCACAACCAGTTCTTCCAACTGTTGTACTTTGTCCAAGGAGCGCTGTTTAGGATATTTACGCTGCATATACAAAGGCTTTCTCAAGGTTATGGACCTCTCTTTTTTGTAAAATTTCTCTATTTCAAAGCTCTCGTAAACATCTTCATAATCAGGATGTGAGGCATGAAAAATATATTTGCCTGGTTTTTTAAGAATAAACATGGCAGCGCACTTCTTGCCATTGATGACGGCATTACTGAAGCTCGTAGCAATGAGAGTGCTGTCTTCTGACAACAAATCCACCTTGGCGTTCAAGACAGGCTCCTTAGTGAAGATGTTGAAAACTTTCTTCCATATCCAAAGTTCCTGCTCCCGAGCAGATGCAGAAATAGAAAATAGGACGCTGAAAATCAAAAATAAGCTAAATCTCATAGACAGAATATTTAGGAGTTCAATCATTACTTTTTTGTTTCTGTATTGCCACCTTTAATTGTTTACAAGGCAACAACAGCAATATCAAAATTAATACTATTATTATTTTAATAGAATTAAAGTTCGGCAGCAAAATTAAGAAAACAAATACAAGTATGCAAATTTTGAGATAAAAAATAGTCCACCAAAAATCCATCAAAATAGATTTTTAGGCTTGTAAGTTACAGGGAATAAGGCTATTATAAAATAATCCACCAAAAATACATCATGTATCTTTTGGTGGACTTTCTCTTAAAATTTCAATAGATTTTCGTCTAATGTAGAAGCACTATCATCACCAAACAATTTCCTGTTTGCCTTCTTTCGGGCATAACTTATTGTCTTAGACGATGTTTTAACAAGAACAGAAATATCAGTATTGTCTATATTCAAATAGGTAAGAACACATACCCGAATTTCCTTATACTCAGAAATGGCTTTCTTGCAAAGCGCCTTCTCCTCATCAGTCATATTCTTAGGCTGGATTTCCATACCCAGACGACCACTCATCGCCACATCAATACGATACTTCAAGGAAGTGGTACGGAAGACGGTATGATTAGGAACCGCAGAGATATGGCTTGCCATAGCGATGGCTGGGAAGAAATAGCTGGTTCCCCAGTTGGCTCTACCAACACCACTCGCACAGCACTGGATAACTACATCTTTATATTTGACACAGATACGGTCGGAGTGCAGTAGAGAGATTTTCTTCTGTTTTCGAATGCAAAAATATAAAAAAGAGCAATACATACCAATACTTTTTTGATTTATTTTCAGGAGAAAGCAGAAAAGGGCAAGAAATTGATAAATAAAGCAAAGAAAAAGCAATAGGAAAGAGATGCGAAATCATCTCTTGAGAAGATTTATGAAAAAAAGTTTGTGCATTTCAGATAATAATACTAATTTTGTCCACGAATACAAGATATAAAAGCAATAAAAATAAACAGGTTTAATAGAAAGGTATTAAAGATAAAAACATAATCAAGCAATATGAAACTCAAAATTCATTTCAACCATAAGGAGGAACTCTGGAACTCCTGGTCTCATGCCGGAGGCATCCTGCTGGGTGTCATCGTGGGCATCATCTTCCTCTATTGGTGTTTCACTCAGCACAATGGTTGGGCCACAGCGGGCATCATCCTCTATCTTTTCGGTATGCTCATGTCATACATCGCTTCCACCACCTATCATGCCATTTCTGCCTGGAGCAAGTGGAAGGAACGTCTGCGCAAATGGGACCATGCCGCCATCTATTGGCATATTGCCGGTTCCTACTCCCCTATCACGCTCATAGCCATGCGCGAACAGGGTTACTGGGGATGGAGCCTTTTTATCTTTATCTGGGCTTGCGCCATTGCTGGAACCGTCATGAGTTTTGCCAAGCTCAAGGACCACAGCAACTTAGAGACTCTTTGCTTTGTCGGCATGGGTCTCTCTGTTCTCGTTGCCTTCAAGCCTCTTATCGATTCTGTTTCCCCAGCCACAGTCTGGTGGATTATTGCAGAAGGTATTTGCTACATCACGGGTGCTGTGTTCTACAGTATCAACAAGAAGAAATACATGCATTCCGTGTTCCATTTCTTTGTTTTGGCAGGTAGTGTCTGCCACATCATCGCCGTTTGGGATATTCTCATGAAATATATCTAAACGACTTAATAAAAAGTATCAAATATTACAAGACATTCATCCATATCATACTCTTCTTATAATATAATTAAGGTGGAATTGTTAACAATACGTTAAAGTATGAAAATAATTGCCCCAAAGTTTGGAACTTATCGCAGAAAAGCATACCTTTGCAGTGTCCTATTGAAGTAGTACACTAAAACATTAAAGATTATGATACAGATTAAAGACATTG
>ENA-ORUV01001250-ORUV01001250.1-human-gut-metagenome-genome-assembly--contig:-NODE-1250-length-11389-cov-2.24193_pt1 | contig 11389 bp, 12 predicted proteins | sample MGYA00242089_ERZ509229 | MGnify/ENA primary metagenome ERZ509229 (study PRJEB26280, sample SAMEA2338805) | human gut metagenome | biome: human gut; feature: human-associated habitat; material: faeces...
TATTGGCGGTATTATTAAGAACAGGAACTCAGGGTGAAAATGCAGTAGACCTTGCAAGAAGGGTCCTGTATCATGCCGGCGAAAACGGAATCCTCGGGATTCACCAGTTTAATGTTGAACGTTTGAAAAAGATCAAGGGAATCGGTCAGGTAAAAGCAATTCAGATATCCTGTATATCGGAACTTGCAAAAAGGCTTTCCAAAGCTTCATATGAAGAAACCGTATGTTTTACCGAACCGAAAACGATTGCACAATATTATATGGAAGATTTAAGACACGAGAAACAGGAACATATGAAATTATTGATGTTAAACTCGAAGGCAAAGCTTCTCGGCGAAACCAATATTTCAAAAGGGACAGTAAATGCATCCCTTATTACACCGAGAGAGCTTTTTATAGAAGCATTGCAGAAGAATGCGGTATCAATTATAATTTTACATAATCATCCAAGTGGTGATCCGACTCCAAGCCGTGAAGATATGTTGACAACAAAAAGAATTCTGGATGCGGGTGCGCTTATAGGAATTGATTTGTTAGATCATATTATTATTGGCAATCATTGTTATATGAGCTTTCGTGAGGAGGGCATGCTGTAAATTCTGCAAACAAGATAGAAGAAAGGATTCTGTCAGATGGCAAGAAATGTATACGGGCTGGACCTTGGTTCTTATGATATAAAGGTCTACGATAAGAAAAAAGATACGATCTGGAAAGAGAAAAATGTAATTGCATTTAAAGATAACCGGGATCGCGATATTTTTGCAGTTGGAGATGATGCATTCAGTATGTATGGAAAAGCACCATCCAATATAGAAATCACATTTCCTATGGAGGCAGGTGTCATTTCCAGATTTAATGACATGCAGTTCCTGCTTCAGAACCTGTTAAAAAGGGGACGTCAGTTTTCGCGTGGTTCTGAATATGTGATTGCTGTTCCAACGGATGTAACAGAAGTAGAAAAGAAAGCATTCTTTGATCTGGTAATCCATTCAACGGCAAAAGCAAAAGAAGTAAACATTGTAGAGCGGTCTATTGCTGATGCAGTAGGTCTGAATCTTGATATTCAGAATACAAAAGGTATCATGATTGCGAATTTTGGAGGCGAAACAACCGAGTTATCTGTACTGGCCGGTGGAGGTATGGTTTTAAACCGCCTTGTAAAGGTCGGCGGTCTGACGTTTGACCAGGGAATCATCAATCTTGTAAAACACAGTCACGACTTTTTGATCGGACGGCAGACGGCAGAAGTACTTCGAAGAAATTTCAATGTATTTACGGGTGATTCCGATTCTATATTATCGGTGGCCGGAAGAGATCTGATCACAGGTGTACCGATGCGAAAGCCTATTTCTATTATGCTTGTCCGTGCGGCAATGAAGGATCCTCTGCTTGAATGTGTAAAAGCAATACATTCTCTTTTAGACAGGACACCTCCTGAGGTTCGCAAAGCAATTTATGAAAACGGGATTTTCCTCACAGGTGGACTTGCAAATATGCCAGGCCTCGAAATATATATCGAGCAGATGGTTGGAATCAAATCAAGGACAGCTCTGGAACCGGATACCTGTGCGGTAAATGGGCTGAAGCGTATTATTATGTCAAAAGATTTAAGAAAACTTACATTTTCAATGATAGAAGATAATTATAGGTGGATGAGATAATGAAGACAAAAAATCAATCTTCCCTTCCAAGTAAATACTGGCTGATCATTGTAATCGTCATCTGTGTTATTCTGATGGGGGTAGAACGTATTACCGGAGGGAACGGACCAATCAGTTTCATTGCAAATTATACAGTAATTCCTATGCAAAAAGGTATCGGATATGTAGGACGTTATATGAGCGATCTTTCCGATAATTTTGAGACACTGCAGGATATGAAAAAGGAAAACAAAAAATTACAATCCAAAGTAGATGATCTTACAATAGACAACACCAGACTCCGTCAGGATCAGTATGAACTGGAAAGACTCCGTGAATTATATAAACTCGATGAAAATTATTCAGATTATAAAAAAATCGGCGCACATATAATTTCCAACAGCGGTTCTAACTGGTTCAGCGACTTTACGATCGACAAAGGAAGCAAAGACGGAATCAAGAAAAACTGTAATGTTCTTGCAGGCAGCGGCCTTGTGGGAATTGTAACAGAAGTCGGACCTCATTACGCCCGGGTACGTTCTATTATAGATGATGAAAGTAATATCAGTGCAATGCTTCTTTCTACTTCAGATACCTGTGTGGTAAGAGGTGATTTAAAACAGATGGAAAATGGAAGAATCCGTTTTGAAAAGCTTGCTAATAATGATAATAAGATTGAAGTTGGAGAACAAGTCGTTACTTCGCATGTCAGCGACAGATTTCTTCAGGGACTCTTTATCGGATATGTCAGTGATGTAAAAGTAGATTCCAATAACCTGACACGCTCCGGATACATTACACCTGCTGTTGATTTCAGCAAACTTCACGAGGTTCTTGTTATTACAACGACCAAAAGCGAACTCATCAAACAGGAATCCGGAAGCACCAAGGGAGAGTAGCATATGAAAAGAAAACTTATCACATTTTTCATTATCATTATCTGCTTTTTATTAGAATGTACCGTTTTTCACAGATTGGCATTCGCAACGATCAAACCCAATTTGTTGATTATCGTTACTTCTTCGTTCGGATTTATGAGAGGGAAAAAAGAGGGCCTTGCCGTTGGATTTCTGTCCGGTTTCCTGACAGATGTATTCTGGGGAAACACTCTCGGTTTTTACACCCTGCTTTTTTCGGTAATTGGTTACATGAACGGGTCATTTCGAAGACTCTTTTACGATGATGATATCAAACTTCCTATCGCACTTATTGCGATCAGTGAATTGATATACGGTTTAGTTACATACTTCTGTATGTATCTTTTGCAGGGGGATTTTGCTTTTGAAGCATACCTGAGACAGATCATTATGCCAGAACTTGTGTATACCATTCTGGTTACTCTGATTCTGTATCAGATCATATTACACATTAACAAGAAACTGGAAGCAGAAGAGCAAAGGAGTGCAAGTAAATTTGTATAGTTTATGGGAACGGATCAAATCCGGCATTGCAGAATTCGTACAATCTCGAATATTTGTATTAATTATTGTCTTTTGTATTACATCGGCAATCCTGGTACAGAGAATATTCTATCTTCAGATTGTCAAAGGGCAGGAATATCTTGATGATTATAAACTGCAGATTCAGAAAACAAAAGAAATACAGGGTACCCGTGGTAATATCTATGACCGGAACGGTAATCTGCTGGCATATAATGAATTGGCATATTCCGTTACAATCGAAGATAACGGATCTTATGACAGCATAGCACAACAGAATAAAGTTTTGAACAAGACGATTTCTTCTGTTATTAAAATGGTCGAATCGAACGGAGATACCGTTATCAATAACTTCGGAATCATTTTGGACAGTAATAACAATTATCAGTTTGTTGCGCAAAATGAGACTCAGAAATTACGTTTTATTGCCGATGTATATGGAAAATCAACCATCGACCAGCTTTCTAAAAAACAGAAAGCAACAACGGCAGATGAACTTATTCATTATCTCTGTACGGATAAACAAAAATTCGGAATTAATGAAAAGGAGATGGACAAGTCCACTGTACTAAAACTGATCAATATTCGTTATCAGATCTGGCTGAACAGTTATCAGAAATATATCTCAACCACAATCGCTGAAGATGTCAGCGATGCCACAGTTGCAGATATTATGGAAAATCTGGACAAATTATCAGGGATCAATGTAGAAGAAGAATCACTTCGTAAGTATGCTGACAGTAAATGTTTTGCAAATATTATCGGATATACCGGTCAGATCTCGCAGGAAGAGTATGATGCTTTAAGCGATGCCGATCAGGAACGATACAGCAAAACTGATACTGTAGGTAAGGCAGGACTTGAAAAGGCGATGGATTCTCAGCTTCAGGGTAAAAAAGGAAGCGAGAAACTCTATGTTAACAACGTAGGTAAAGTTATCAAAACCGTAAAAGGAACAAATCCGAAAGCCGGGAATGATCTTTATCTGACGATTGATGCCAATCTGCAGAAAGCTGCCTACAATATTCTCGAGCAGGAACTTGCAGGAGTTCTTCTCGCCAAAATTCAGAACTCTCTTGATTTTGACCGCAATAAGGTAGAAGATGGAAGTGACGTTATCATCCCGATCGGTGATGTATATAACGCAATGATCAATAATGATGTGCTTGACATGACACACTTTACGGATCCCGATGCCGGAGAAGCTGAAAAAGAAGTTGCCTCTGCATTTTCTATAAGAAAAGAAGAAGTTAAAAATACACTGACAAAAGTGCTGAATGATTCAAAAGCTGCCGCATACAAAGATCAGCCAAAAGAAGTCCAGGCGTATCTGACATACCTGGTATCTGATGTACTGACTAACGGTACAGGCGTCTTGATGTCAAAATCCATTGATACTAAAGATGCTACGTATAAAGCCTGGAAAGATGAAGAATCTATTAATGTTTATACGTATTTGAATTATGCAATTTCAAAGAACTGGATAGATACTTCTTTATTAAAGGACTATATAAAATCCAACGAACAATATTCCGATTCCGGAGAAGTATATCAGGGAATCATAAATTATATTCTGGATTATATAAATACCGATAACAATTTTGACAAACTGATCTACCGTTATATGATAAAATCAGGAACTATTACCGGCAGACAGATATGTATGATGTTATATGAGCAGAATATTCTGGATAAAAAAGATAATCAGTACGACAGCTTAAAAGCCGGAAGCATCGGTGCTTATGATTTTATCCGCAGCAAGATCCAATCACTGGAAATTACCCCGGGACAGCTTGGACTTGAACCATGTACCGGATCTTTAGTTGCAACAGATCCGAATACTGGTGAAGTACTGGCCTGTGTATCATATCCGGGATATGACAACAACCGTCTTGCAAATACTATGGACTCCGATTATTATAGTAAACTGCTTACAAATCAGTCTCGTCCATTTTATAATAATGCAACTCAGGAAAAAACAGCACCAGGTTCTACCTATAAGCCGTTATCTGCTATCACCGGTCTGACAGAAGGTGTTATTGATGTAAATACTTACCTTCCGTGCGCAGGTGTATATAAAAAAGTTACACCAAATCCAAAGTGCTGGATTTATCCGTCTGCTCATGGCAACCTGAATGTATCGCAGGGAATTCAACATTCTTGTAATGATTTCTTCTATGAAGTCGGATACAGACTTGGCCTTAACAGTACAGGCGATTCAAAATTAGATAATGATACTTCTGACGGAAAGAGTACTCAGAATTACTATTCAAGTGAAAGAGGAATTGCAAAACTGCAGAAATATGCAGAAGAATTCGGACTTGGAGATACTTCCGGTATGGAAATTCCGGAATCAGATCCGCAGATTTCCGATGACAACTCTGTATTATCCGCTATCGGACAGGGAACCAACAACTATACAACCAGTCAGCTGGCAAGATATATTACAGCTGTTGCAAATAAGGGTACTGTATATAATTTAAGTCTTTTAGACAAAGTGACTAATCCGAAGGGAAAGACAGTAAAAGATTATACACCGGAAGTAAAAAATAAAGTAACCGATGTATCATCTACTACATGGCAGGCAGTTCACGAAGGTATGAGAGCAGTAGTAACATCCGAAGACAAAGATATTTTCACAAAATTAAATGCCAGCGGTGTACAATTATCCGGTAAAACAGGAACAGCTCAGCAAAGTCAGACTCACCCGGATCATGGTCTTTTTGTAGGATTTGCTCCTAGTGACAGTCCACAGATTGCATTTGCAATACGTATCGCCAATGGTTACAGTTCAACTTTTGCAGCTGAAGTTGGTAATAATGTCATGGAGTATTATTATAAAGTTACTCCGGAAAATGAACTGATCACCGGAGAGGCTTCCAATATCGGAACCGGATCAAACGGTGGAGATTAAAGAAAGGATGATTCTATGTGAAAGATGATGTTCTCATCAAGAGCAACAAATACGGCATTACGATTTATTTTAATTCCGACAATTCATTTGAAGAATTGCTTGATGACGTAAAAAACAAATTTCAATCTGCCGCCAAATTTTTTAATCATGCAAAAATGGCGGTAGAATATGAAGGCCGTTCTTTCACAGAAGAAGAAGAGCGGCAGCTGACAAGAGCGATTGAATCAGCTGCCGGTATTGAAATACTATGCATTATTGAAAAGAATACTGCTACAGAACAAGTCCATAAAAAATTACTGGACGAAAGCCTTGAAGGGACGGACAGTTCTATAAAGGTACATTAAGAGGAAGACAGGTTCTGGAGTCGGAACAGAGCATCGTGATCATCGGAGATGTTGAAGAGGGTGCAACGGTTGCATCAAAAGGAAATGTAATCGTGACAGGTACTATATACGGAACCGTGATTGCAGGTGCCGCCGGCAGGACAGATGCTGTCATAGCAGCACTCCATATGCAGCCTAAAAAACTGCGGATCGGAGGGATTAAAGTAAAACCAGTTATAGGAGGAAGTTATTCATGGGCGAAGTTATTGTAATTACATCAGGAAAAGGCGGTGTTGGAAAGACAACAACAACGGCAAATATAGGTGCAGGATTATCTAAGCTTGGCAAAAAGGTAGTGATTATTGATACTGATCTCGGTCTTCGCAACCTTGATGTTGTTATGGGCATGGAAAATCTGGTTGTATATAATCTTGTTGATGTTGTTGATGGAAGCTGCCGGCTTAAACAGGCACTGATCAGAGACAGCCGATATGAGAATCTTTATTTACTGCCATCCGCACAGACAAAAGATAAATCCGCAGTTTCTCCGGGACAGATGAAGAAACTCACCGCAGAATTAAAAGAAGAATTCGATTACATACTTCTGGATTGTCCTGCAGGAATTGAGCAGGGCTTCCAAAATGCAATTGCCGGTGCTGACCGTGCACTTGTAGTTACAACTCCGGAAGTATCATCCATCCGTGATGCCGACCGTATCATCGGACTTCTGGAACAGAACCAGATCCGTACAATCGATCTTATCATTAATCGTATCCGGATGGATATGGTGAAAAGAGGAGATATGATGTCGGTTGACGATGTCACAGAGATTCTTGCCGTTCCGCTGATTGGGATCCTTCCTGATGACGAACAGGTTGTAATAGGAACGAACCAGGGGGAACCGGTAATCGGATTGGATTCAAAAGCCGGAAAGGGATATCTTAACATTTGCAAACGAATCACGGGCACGGAAGTCTCTTTTATGAATCTTGACACAAGCAAAGGGGTATTTTCCAGAATTGCCCATGCTTTCAGGAAGAATTAGGAGGATTTATTATGCTGAAAAACTCTTCCGTATCCATTGCAAAGAATCGTCTGCGCACGTTGGTCATATCAGATCGTGTACAATGTACTCCTTCGGCTTATGAACATATTTGCAAAGATTTATACGAAACACTTTCCAAATATATGGAACTTACAGAAGATGATTTTCAGGTAGAGATTAACCGTTCACAGATAGTGATAAAAATAGCAGGAGAAGAAACGTGAGATCACATAGATTTACTAAACCATACAATTTAAAAAATTACAAATTTGGAATCGTAACACTTGTCGGGATTTTGTCTGTTCTGGGTATTTTAGTTGTCGGCAGTGCAAAGGAATCACTTCAGAGCAAACAGATTCTTGGTGTTATCATAGGCTTTACTGCAATGATTGTTGTTTCCTTAATTGATTACATGTGGATTATGAATTTTTACTGGGTTTTGTATGCATTGTCTATCATTATGCTTGCAGCTGTAAAATTATTCGGAGAAAATGTAAATGGGGCAACCCGTTGGATTAAAGTAGGATTTATTCAGTTCCAGCCATCTGAACTGGCAAAAATATTGCTTATTATTTTCTTTGCCAAATTACTGATGGAACATGAAGAGGATATTAATGATAAATTTACATTAATTAAATATGCCGTTCTGGCAGGAATTCCTCTTGCTTTAATTTTAATTGAGCCAAACTTATCTACTACGATATGTACGGCACTTATGATCTGCCTTATGATCTATATTGCCGGACTCAGTTATAAGTTTATCGGTACGGTATTGATTATACTAGTCCCGATCGCAGTAATATTTTTGAGTATTGTTGTTCAGCCGAATCAGAAAATCCTCAAAGATTATCAGCAGAAACGTATCCTTGCTTTCATTGAACCGGAAAAATATGAAAGTGATGAAGCATATCAGCAGAAAAATTCTGTAATGGCTATAGGATCCGGACAGTTAACAGGAAAAGGACTGGATAACAATACAACTACTTCCGTAAAAAACGGTAATTTCATTCTGGAACCTCAGACAGACTTTATTTTCGCAATCATCGGAGAAGAATTAGGTTTTGTCGGAGGGTGTATAATTATTGCGTTATTACTATTGATTGTGATACAATGTATCTTAGTTGGGATACGATCGCAAGACCTTGCAGGAAGAATCATATGCTGCGGTGTTGGCGGCCTGATCGGCATACAAAGTTTTATCAACATTGGTGTTGCCACCAAAATTTTGCCAAATACCGGAGTTCCATTACCTTTTGTAAGTTATGGTCTGACTTCTCTTGTAAGTTTATATATTGGAATTGGATTAGTCTTGAACGTAGGATTACAACCGAAAAAATACCAGTAAGGAGTGAATGATATGAATATAGGTCTGATAGCACATGATTCAAAAAAAGCATTGATGCAAAATTTCTGTATCGCTTATAGAGGAATTTTAAGCAAACACAGTCTTTATGCTACAGGAACGACCGGAAGATTAATTGAAGAAGTTACGAACCTGAAAGTTCATAAATATCTTGCCGGTCCTTTAGGTGGCAAACAGCAGCTGGGAGCTCAGATTGCGCAAAATGACATTGATGCGCTTATCTTTTTAAGAGAACCCTCTAATCCAAAGCCACATGATCCAGATTTAAATGACGTGATTCGGATGTGTGATACTTATAATATCCCGTTGGCTACGAACCTTGCAACAGCAGAGATTATTATTTTGGCAATTGACAGAGGAGATTTGGACTGGCGTGAAATGTATCGGTAAATATTCAAAATTAATTTCTGTACTGTTATTAACGGTTGTCATGGCAACCGGATGTGGAATTACAGATCTGCTTGGAACGAAGAATGTAGTCTCTGAATACGAGGCAGAAAATTATAACAAAGACCTTTACACCGGAAAATTATTTGCTTCAGATTTATGTGTAGCTTCCGGTGATATCAGTCTCAGTGGCATATCTTCGGATGAGACTAATACATTACATTCTGCTGCGCTGTTTGATGTGGACAGAAAGAAAGTAGATTTTTCTTATCAAATGTTTGACAAAATATATCCTGCAAGTACAACAAAGATCATGACGGCACTTGTAGCCTTAGAAAATGCGGATCTTTCCGATGTTGTAACCGTTTCCCAGAATGCGGATATGAACAGTTTTGCTGCGGATGAAGCAACTTGTGGAATAAAAGCTGGAGATAAAATTACTTTATCCGATTTATTATATGGTCTGTTATTACATTCAGGTAATGATAATGCTACTGCTATAGCAGAATATGTCGGCGGAAGTATGGATGGATTTGCTGAAATGATGAATAAAGAAGCAGCCAAATTAATGGCAACCGGCACACATTTTGTAAATTCCAACGGACTTCACAATGATAACCACTATACAACGGCATATGATTTATATTTAATATTTAATGAATGTATCAAACATGATGATTTTGTAAAAATTATCATGGCAAAATCTCACACCGCAAAGATTACCGGAAACGATGGAACGGTAAGGAGCATCACATGGGAACCAACAAACTTTTATGCAACGGGAGATGCCAAGAAGCCTGATAATGTAACTGTAATCGGCGGAAAGACCGGTACAACTCAATTGGCAGGAAACTGTTTAATTCTGCTTACAAAAGATAAAAATGACCATCCGTATATATCAATCGTAATGAAGGCTGATACCAAACCTTTACTTTACAAAGATATGACAGCAATTGTAGAAGCAATTCCTGAAAATAATTGATGCATAAGAATATGTCGCAGACACTTTTCATACCAAAGTATACAAGAGAAGTTGCCGTTGGCAAGTTCTCTTGTATACCCAAACAAAAGGGGCATCCAAATTACGGATACCCCTTTTTTAGGATGAACTTCCAATTCTTCCATAAAGGCTGATGAGATATAAACCGCACAGTCCGATAATTGTATAAATAATTCTGGACAGCCATGTAAGATTTCCAAATATCACGGCTACAATATCCAGTTTAAAAATACCGACCAGCAACCAGTTAAGTGCGCCTATGATCACCAGCGTTAAAGCAGTGTTATCAAACCATTTCATGTAAGAATCCTCCTTTTATCGAATGATAATAGTATTACCATAAAAGGAAAGATTATACACATATCAGAGAAAGGATTTATATAATGGATATCGATGAAAGATATTATCCATATTCAAAATATTTAAAGAAAAGATATGGAGAAAAAGTATATAAATTACCGGTAAATCTTCCTGTCACGTGCCCAAATCGTATTTCAGGCGCAGGATGTTCATTCTGTGCAGAAACCGGAACCGGATTTGAAGCAATGGATTCAGCTGTTTCTGTTACCGAACAGCTGATGAGCACAAGGAAATATATAGAGAAAAGATATCATGCCCATAAATTTATTGCTTATTTTCAAAATTATACCAACACATTTATGCCTCTGGATATTTTTCAAAAATATATGCTCGAAGCATCGAAGGTTCCTGATATCGTAGAAATTGCGATTTCCACACGTCCGGACTGCATCCGTGAAGATTATCTTGATGTTTTAAATAGGATTCGCGAAACAACGGGAATTCAGATTGCAATAGAACTTGGACTTCAGACAGTAAATTATCATACTCTGAAAAAAATATCGCGCGGTCATACTCTTGCAGAATATATTGACGCCGTTCTTCGTATCAGCAGATATGGTTATGATATCTGTACTCATGTGATTTTAAATCTGCCAGGAGATGAGATGGATGATTCGATTGAAACCGCCAAGATATTATCGGCTCTTCCCGTTCAGATTGTAAAAGCACATTCTCTCTATATAGCCAAAGACACACGGTTGTGCGATGACTATGAAAATGGTACAATATCTCTATGCGAAAAAGAAGAATATCTGAACAGACTGATTGCTTTTCTTGAACATCTAAATCCGGATATTGCCGTAGAGCGTCTGTTTAGCCGTATTCCTGAAAAAGATGCCGTATTCTGCAACTGGAACACAAGTTGGTGGAAATTACGTGATGAACTTCTTTTAAGAATGGAAGAGCAGAATAGTTTTC
>ENA-ORUV01001260-ORUV01001260.1-human-gut-metagenome-genome-assembly--contig:-NODE-1260-length-11319-cov-167.91_pt1 | contig 11319 bp, 8 predicted proteins | sample MGYA00242089_ERZ509229 | MGnify/ENA primary metagenome ERZ509229 (study PRJEB26280, sample SAMEA2338805) | human gut metagenome | biome: human gut; feature: human-associated habitat; material: faeces...
AGTGTTTGTGCCATACAAGTATTTGTATCTTTTCGATGAGCCAAGGACGGCTCATTTATCTTTCGAGGGCAACGATAATGCATCTTATAACTGCGACATCACAAGCCATAAAGCCAGGCTCATACATAGGGAAGATGGTAACTATTTTATGGCTATAGCCACTGTGAGTACACAGGGACAAAAGTCCCCTGTGTTGCAAAAGTACATGAAAGCCGATGTCAGAATCATCGTCAGCAACAAAACGTTATGGCAGCAGGTATTCGGATAAGCTATATCCGAATACTGCTGTTTGTTTTTGGATACATATTGTTGGTAAGCATCAGATTTAACTCAAAAAGTTCTAAATTCCGTAAATTTCTCCTTGCTAGTTATGGGATATTTAGAAAATTGTCGTATCTTTGTCCCCGAATTGAGGCGTTCTTTGCATATTGCAAAATACAGAAACGAGCAGAAGTCCGCTCGTTTCCATATTGTTACCTATATAATATAGGCAAACGCCCAACTTCTTGATTTTCAATCAAAGCCCAATTTAGAGCGAGTTAGTTTTTTTAACATAATGACTCCTGACAACCAAAGCGTGAGATTCTGTTATCTGATGCAGAAAGGTTGGTAATGTGAAAATACTACTATTATTTAGACCCCATTTTATTATAAATATAATATATATACCTGATAATCAGTTGTATTGTGCTTTTCTACAGACTTTGTATTTTAGACCCTATTTAGTTCTGTTATTGAAAAATATTTTGTATTTTTGCGCCCTGAATGTAATTATACTAAATATGAGAAGAAGTATTTCGTTTACGATATTGTTTTTTATGATGCTTTCGGTGTTGGTATCATGTTATCAAAGTCATAAGAGAGAGTTAGACTTAGCTTATACGTTGGCAGAGTTTAAGCCTGATAGTGCCTTGGCCTTTTTGAACCGTATCAATCAAGGTAAACTCTCAGATAAAGATATGGCGAAGTATGCTCTCACTTATTACATGGCTCAGGATAAGTCGGGTTTGGATGTGGATAACGATTCTTTGATTCGCATAGCGTATGATTGGTATGAGGGTCACCAAGAAGATTCTCTTTATGCTTCATCCTTGTATTATATGGGAAAATGCTTTCTGCTGAATGATAGTATGGAGCAGGCAAAGAGTTGCCTGGAAAAGTCGTATTCCATATCTGACAGCCTCCATAATATGAATTTAAAATGCTTGGCATTGGATAAGCTGATTGAAGTAGAAGAACAGCTGGCACCTTACAAAGCTTTAAACTATGCTAAAGCTTTGGTGAAGATGTATGACTCTATGGCAAATGTTACTATATATAATAAGGTGGCAGCACGTTTGAGATTGGGTGAGAACTTCTTTTATGTTGATAGCTTGCAGCACGCTTTAGAAGAAGAGAGAAAAGCATATAGAATGGCAATGAAAGCTGGCGATAGCAACTTGTTGTCTTATGTAAGGCAAAATCTAGCTAGTACATTTGAGGAGATGGGTGAAAAAGATAGTTGTTTATATTATGTACGATCGGCTTATGACTTGAATGCAGCAAATAGATTTTCTTGTCTGTTGACATTTGCTTCTGCTTATATCTCTGTAGATTCGTTAAACCAAGCCTTTAGTTTATTAAACCAAGCACTGCCAAAAACGGCAGAAGACCGCTATTCTGTGTTTTATTTTCAAAGTCAAGCTGCTATGAAAGCGCATGATTTCAAGTCAGCTAAAAGTTTTAGCGATTCGGCGTACCATTATTTGGAGGATATGTATCGAACTGCATTAAAAGGTAAGGCTGCTTATTATACATCCTTTTTGAAAAAGGAAAGTGAAAGAGCTAAAACGCAAGGTAAAGCAGAAATGCAGCAGTGGGTATTTAGTTTGATAGTCTTATTGTGTTTTATAGTAGTCATATTTATTTTATATGTTTATAAATCATATAAGCACCAGATAAAACTACGTATGGAGCATGAAAGAGAGGTTCTTCTCCAAAAGCAACAAATGCAGGAAAAAATACACCAAGAAGAACTTTTGCATAAAGAGATTCAACTATCTGTGATGCGTAATTATTTACAAAAGAAAATTGATGTTGTGGAAAAATTAAATTCGTTAGTTCCAAATGAGAATACGCACATTGTGTTGTCAGAGAGTGATTGGGACGAATTGGAGGTGTTTTTAGATAGTGTGGAAAACCTATTTGTAAAACGACTCAAGCAAAAATATCCGAATTTATCTAAGACCGATTTACGGCTAATGATGCTGTTGCGTTTAAAGCTGTCGCAAAAAGCGTTGGCTTCTATCTATTGTGTGAGCGAGAAAGCTATCAAGCAAAAGTTGTTCTTGTATAAGGATAAGGTAGGCATTAAAAATGAGCATTTTTCGCTTCGTAATTATATAGAAAACTTCTAGAGATAGGGACTATATACAGCTTTTTAGACCTCGAAAATCAAGGCGGAAACTGTAAGTGCTTAGATCTTAGAATTATATGCAATATGTGAGATGTTAATGAAATAGACCTGGTTTATTAGGAATGTATTGGAAAAACGGGTAATTTTGCAGCCGTGATTAATAACAATTTAAATGGCAAGGTTATGAAGAATGTAAAAATGTTTGTTTTGTTGGCATTGAGTTTGTGTATTACTCTGTTTGCTACAAGTTGCAGTAAAGATGCCCCTTCACAGGTATCTTTTACCTCACTGAATATGCTCGATGAGAATCATGGCAAGACCCTGTTAGGTGAAACGGGAGTTTATATAAACGGCTCGATGAATTTCCGGTCTGACAGTTGGCAAGTAGTTGATTTGGGAATCTCTTCAAGTTTCCCGAGTAAGACGATGCCAAATTTGGATAACTTGTCAAACGAAACAAGCGTATTGCCAAATCACCGGTATGCATGTTGTAATACCGAAAATGTTTTGACTTTTCCTTCTCATAAGAATGCATATGAGATAGGATGCAAATATTATCAGTTTGTGGTATCTTCTTTCTTAGAGAAAGAAACTGGCAAGATTGGCGCTGTCGTAGAATATATGTCGTCTTTGTCTAATGAAAATGAATTGCCTCAAAAAGATACTAACATAGGTAACTTGTTTGGACTAGACGACCAATTGTCGTTTGATGCTCTTGGTGCAGAAGAATATTGTTTTTTCGGAAAGAGTGAAGACTTTGCAATAAGGCTGTCTAATGGACATTTGAAAGTGGCTTTGCGTAAGTCTCCAAATGAACTCTATGGGCCTTATGGCAAATATTCGATATATCTACGCAAAGGCAATGTGTATACTAAAGTGACATTTGATGTCAATCTTTAGCTTATGTTTAACAACGGATTTCCCATGATGCTCATTTTGAAGATTGGCTAAAAGTGTTGCTGTATCCAGTGGTGGGTTAGTATATTCCATACGCATATAAACAAAAAGTTCTAATTTCTATAAAATTCCCATTGTGAATCATTGGATATTTGGTATTCCGGAAGAATAGCAAACCTACATCATTTTTACATAATAAATTGGGGAAGAAATATTATGTGAGAAATGATGTAAAACGTTTGGTGGTTTGAGCAATTTTCGGTAATTTTGCACCGAGATCATTTTAATTAACTGAGCCCTCTTTAAACAGACCTTACTTTTTAAAGTGGGCTCAGTAAATGACAAAGGTGATTCTTTAAGCTTAAAGGTTATATTAATATGGTTGTTAAGAGATTTTTTATAAGTATGTCCATGTTGCTCTTGGGTGCGCTTCTGTTGCAAGCTAAGAATATAATAGAAAGGGATATGGGAGTTAACAAAGGTGATGTTCCTGCAAACATTGCTATCCTTGATTCTGATAGTAGCGTTGTTGCCAAAAACATGACCGGTATCTCGGATTCTACTGTAATCTCTCTATCTGATGTAGAGGTGATAGCTCATCGCAAAAATATAAAGTTGTCTGGTCATAATTTACTCGTAGACGTAGAGCATGATTCTATTCTTAATCATCAGAATGATATATATGAACTGATTGGTAAGGTTCCTGGTGTCTTACATGTAGGGAATTCGTTCAATGTGTTGGGTAAGGGAGCACCGGTCTATTATTTAAATGGGCGTAAGGTGAGAGATCAAAGTCTTATCGATAACTTACCGGTTGATCAAATCAAATCTTTAAAAATCGTTGCTATGCCTGGGGCGGATTATGACACATCGGGTTCACCTGTGGTTGATATAAAAACTAAAATTTTAGGAGATGGTGTGGCTTTTAATGCCATCGGAAATGTCACTCAGGCAAAGCATTTGGCTCATAAAACAGGTTTCTCTTCAACATACAATTCCGGAAAAATAGATTTGTATGGTAAGTATTACTATAGGAGAAATAATGCTTCCGAAAGTTCTGATTATAATAAACAGGTATTGGCTGATACCATTTGGAATAAAATGCAACATATTGAAAGCTTAACGCATTCCGGTAGTCATACTTATTCTGCTGGTATGACTTATCATCTGTCTGATAAATCAGAACTAGGAATGCTTTATAGTGGAATGTACACGGATGGAAAGGTTGAGACTCGGGATACATTTAGTGTAGTGCCAAATGCAGGACCTGCATATTATCTCTTTGATAAGAATAAATCCAAAAACAACCTCCTTACGCATCATGTCAATATGTATTATGATGCAAGTTTGAATCATGCCTGGCACGTGAGTGTAGTGATGGATTATATTTCTAAAGCATCGAACACTAATTCTGCTTTAAAGGAAAATCATATAGGTACGAGTTCTGAGGTTTCATATATGGGACATTCTAAATGGAATGTCCTGGCTTCTAATTTCCATGCTACCCATGATTTTGGAAAGTGGGGCACTTTGGGTATGGGATATGATTTCAGCTATAGTGAGGGAATAGACAAGATAGATTATGAACGGTTGAAGTTCGATGGCCGCTTTGAGAATAAGGAAGTTAAAAATGCTGTATTTATCAACTACGAATTACCCTTGGGGGACTTTTCCTTGAGTACAGGAATACGTTATCAGAATCTATATTCTCGTCGGAAGAATGAAAAGGCGTCTGTGATAGAGGCGCATAGTGATAATACATTCTTGCCGTCGGTAACCCTAAGCTATAGTCATGGATTATTGGTGCAGAATCTTAGCTATTCGATAGGAACAGAGCGGGCTAATTATGCAGATATGAATGATAATGTGACGTATGTGAACCGTTATGAGCAATCTAAGGGTAATAGCCAGTTGAAGACAGCCATCACTCATGGCTTGTCTTATCTGTTGATGTATAAGTCTTTGTTTCTTACATTAAATTATGATTATGTTTATCGTCCATTATTGCCGGTGATTTATTCTTTGGAAGGTAACTCGGCAGTAACGGTTTCGTCACAAAATAATTTGTCGCATCGTCAAGCTTTGTCGGCGATGTTGAATTGGCGTAATACCTATAAATGCTATACTGCTTCGTTGACAGGATTCTTTCAGAAGTCAATTATGCATTATCCGGGTATTGATGGAACAACATTTCATGATGGACATCCGTCGACAATTCTTAATTTTGATAATGATTTCAAGCTTCCTAAGCATTTTCTGCTCTCTCTGTCTTGGCAACAAGTCTGGGGTGGATACATGGAGTCGATAAATGTAAAATCATCTTCTTCTGTCAATTTGAGTATCAAAAAATCTTTCTTGAACGATAGATTGCGGTTATCATTAGATGGGTATGATATTTTTAATGGAGATAGAAATCGTGCTTGTAGACAGATCTATAATGTTAGATCTAGTTTTAATACAAAGTATGAAACTCGAAAAGTCGGATTGACGTTAACATATCGTTTCCATAAGATAAAAGAAAGAGAGAATCAAACATCAGCAGAGGTAGAAATGAAGAGACTTGGTATTCCGGAAGAATAGACTTTTCTTTGGTTTTCTAATAAAACTAAAAGGCGTTTGATATGGAATAAAAAAATCAGATAATATAGAGTAGAAACTTCTTGATATCCAATCAAAGTCCAATTTGGAGCGAGTTTTTTGTTGACACATAGATAAATCTCTCTTGCCCAGAATCGCCAGCTAAGCAGTAGTAAAGCTTCGCTGGCGATTTCTCAATATATAATCTTACCCAATCATATTCTTGAGTATCCATTTCCTGAAGAATGGGTCTTCTATATTCCATAATCGAAATTTTTCGTTACGAAATTTTTCGCTAAGATACAAAAAATGTAGACGTTCAGAAGGTGAACTCCTCTCGGTTTCTCTTAGTAGTACAATCTGTGTACAGCTTTATATATTCAGGAATATCTCTTATATATTTGCGAATCTCTCTTTATACAAAATGACTCAATGTTTGCAGAAAATGGAACATTTTTCTGCTATTTCGCTGAAAAATGTTTCCTTTGCAGCCGTAATTGAATAAAAATATAAGAATTATGGCAGAAAATAGACAAGAATTGAACCGCAACTTGGCTCAGATGCTCAAGGGTGGTGTGATTATGGACGTAACAACTCCAGAACAGGCAAAAATCGCAGAGGCAGCAGGTGCATGCGCAGTAATGGCGCTGGAACGTATTCCAGCTGATATCCGTGCAGCAGGTGGTGTTTCACGTATGAGCGACCCTAAGATGATCAAGGGTATTCAGGAGGCTGTTTCTATCCCTGTAATGGCTAAGTGCCGCATCGGTCACTTCGCTGAGGCTCAGATTCTTCAGGCTATCGAAATCGACTATATCGACGAGAGCGAGGTGCTCTCTCCAGCAGATAATGTTTATCACATCGACAAGACTCAGTTCGACGTGCCATTCGTTTGTGGTGCCAAGAACCTGGGCGAGGCGCTCCGCCGTATTGCTGAGGGTGCTACGATGATCCGTACCAAGGGTGAGCCAGGAACAGGTGATGTGGTTCAGGCTGTTACCCACATGCGTATGATGCAGAGCGAAATCCGCCGCCTGGTTTCTATGAGCGAGGATGAGCTTTATGAGGCTGCCAAGCAGCTGCAGGCTCCTTACGACCTGGTGAAGTATGTTCACGAGAACGGCAAGTTGCCAGTGGTTAACTTCGCTGCCGGTGGTGTGGCAACTCCAGCTGATGCTGCCCTGATGATGCAGCTCGGTGCCGAGGGTGTATTCGTAGGTTCTGGAATCTTCAAGAGCGGTAACCCTGCTAAGCGTGCACAGGCTATCGTGAAGGCTGTTACCAACTACAACGACCCTAAGATGCTGGCTGAGTTGAGCGAGGATCTCGGCGAGGCAATGGTAGGTATCAATGAGCAGGAGATTGCTTTGCTCATGGCTGAAAGAGGTAAGTAATGATATTGGGAAGTTAAGGAGTTAAGAAGTTAGAGGAGTTAAGACAAATGCTTTTTGGCACAAACTCAGTAAAAGAATACTGTTGTCTTAACTCCTTAACTCCTTCTTATGAGATAAATTGTTTTATGAGAATAGCAGTATTAGCTTTACAAGGCGCTTTTGCTGAGCACAGACAGAAGTTGGCTCAGTTGGGCGTGGATAGTTTTGAGGTTCGCCAGTTGAAGGATTGGAACCAGCCTAAGGATGGCTTGATTATTCCGGGCGGTGAGAGTACCACTCAGGCGAAACTCTTGAATGAACTGGGATTGATGGAGCCTGTGAAGGAGGCGATTGCTGCCGGCTTGCCAGTTTATGGTACCTGTGCCGGTTTGATTCTTCTTGCCAAGAAGATAGAGGGCGAGCCTAGTCAGCGCATAGCTTCGATGGACATCACGGCTTTGAGAAATGCCTACGGTCGCCAGTTGGGCAGTTTCTACATCGAGGCTCCGATGAAGGGCATCGAGGGCAACATCCCAATGACTTTCATCCGTGCTCCTTATATTAAAGAGGTGTGGGGAGATGCAGAGGTTCTTGCTGAGGTAGATGGCAAGATTGTGGCTGCCCGCCAGGGTAACCAGCTGGTTACCGCCTTCCATCCTGAACTGAACGAAAGTTTGGAGATTCATAAGTATTTTCTGGGGATGTGCAGCAAGTAGGCTTCATCCTGAGATGAAACTTATTTCGTTGGCCGATGAAACAGGCTTCATGTGCCCATGAAGCTATATTGCAAAGTATCTTAGGATACATTGCCAAGTATCTTAAGATACATGAGCAAGTATCCTAAGATACTTTTTTATTGAATGTCTGATACTTTTTTCCGATAAATGTTTGCCGTTTACAAATATTCATCGTATCTTTGCATTATGAAATCTTCGTTACGTAAAACTCATAATGATATAAATGCTTATGGTACAGTTAAATCCTTTTATTATTGAAGGCTATCTTTCGCCGGAATATTTCTGTGATAGGGTAGAGGAAACTGCTCTTCTTACCCGCCATTTGACCAATCGGTGCAATGTCGCGTTGATTGCGCCAAGACGTCTGGGTAAGTCGGGACTGATTTATAATTGTTTTCAGCAGAAAAACATTCGTGAGCAGTATCATTGCATCTATATTGATATTTATGATACGAAGAATTTGAACGAATTCGTCTATGCGCTGGGCAAGGGAATCCTGACGGCACTCAAGCCAAAGGGCAGGAAAGTATGGGAATTTTTCCTGAATATGCTCCAGTCTCTGAAGTCAACTATCTCTTTTGACATCAATGGAAATCCGGAGTGGAGTGTTGGTTTGGGAGATATTCAGGCTCCGGATATTACGCTGGATGAAATCTTCGCTTATCTCGAACAGGCAGATAAACCTTGTCTGGTGGCGATAGATGAGTTTCAGACAGTTGCAAACTATCCAGAGAAAACCGTTGAGGCAACCTTGCGTAAGCGAATACAGAATTGCCACAATGCAAACTTTGTCTTTTCTGGCTCCAAGCGCCACATGATGGCATTGATGTTTACTTCTCAGTCACGCCCGTTCTATCATAGTTCGAGTATCATGGGGTTGGAGGCAATCAATGAGCAGACTTACCTGGAATTTGCCAATCACCATCTTGCCAGGAACAATAAAGAGATAAGTGCAGCGGCTTTTACCTATTTATATCATCATTTCGATGGCATTACCTGGTATATTCAGTATGTTCTCAATATGCTTTACACTTCAATATCTGATAAGTCTTTGTTGCAGGAAGATGATGTCAGGATGGCGATTGATGGCATCCTTTCCCAGCAGCGTTTTGCCTATCAGGCCTTGCTGTATCAGCTTACAGCCAAGCAGAAACTGCTTCTCATAGCCATTGCTCAGGAAGGTAAGCCTTTTTCCCTGATGTCGCAAGAGTTCTTGCAGAAGTATCATCTTGGTGCAAGCACCGTGCAAGGAGCTGTCAAGACCTTACTGGACAGAGACTTTATCACGCAAGATGAAGGCGTTTACCAATTATGTGACAAGTTCCTGGAGTTGAGCCTGAGAGCAGGTTGAGTAAGTAAAAGATTCGTCTGAGTAAGCGAAATGATGCGGCAGAGTGAGCCTACTGATATATCTGAATAAGCCTACAGATATGACTGAGCAAGCACAAGGATACGACTGAGTAAGTAAAAGAATACGTTTGCTCAGGTTCAAGAAGTCGGAATATCAGGTTCAAGGAGGCTGTTTCTAAGAGATTCCCACTAGGCTCAGCAGCTCTGCTGAGCCTAGTCAGCAGGTCTGCCGACTGCAGTCAGCACATCTGCCGAGCCTAGTGGCAACACCCTATAATCGTACAACTACACACCTTTTAGTTGTACGATAATAACCGTTTATAACAACTCCGGAAGCTGGAAGAGTTTCACGCTGTTGCTGCCCTTGATGAGGATGTAATGGTCGTGAGGCTGGTTCGCCTTGAGCGCTTCCTTCACTTCCTCTACATTCTGGAACTTGCGGTAGCTGCATGGAATATCCTTGAACTCATCGCCTACCAGCCATACATTCTCCAGACCGGCTGCCTGCAACTGATCTACTACCTTCTGGTGCTCCTCGTGGCTCACTTCGCCGAGCTCGCCCATCTGTCCGAGGATCGCCATCTTGTGAGGTACATCCATTACGCGGAAGTTCTCGATGGCAGCTGCCATGCTCGATGGGTTGGCATTGTAGGCATCTACTACCAGCTTGTTGTGCGCCGTCTCTTCCAACTGCGAACGGTTGTTGCTCGGGATGTAATTCTCCAGAGCATGATCTATCTGCTGAGGCTTCACGTCGAAATGAAGACCGATGGTGATGGCGGCAAGCATGTTGTCGATATTGTAAGAGCCGATGAGATGAGTCTGAACCTCATGCCAGTCGAAACTCTCGGTGCGCCAGCGGAACTTCAGGAATGGAGCGCAGGAGATGACTTCTCCCCATACATCGCAGTTTTCGTCCTTGCCGTAGGTGATGAGGCGGTTGATGTTGCGCTGCTCTGCCATCTGCATCAGATGCTCGTTGTCTGCATTGATGAAGACGAGGGCATCGTTGGCTGCGAGGTAATCATAGAGCTCTCCCTTGGTCTTCTTCACGCCTTCGAAACTGCCGAATCCCTGCAGGTGGGCACGGCCTACGTTGGTAATCATACCGCAGGTTGGCTCCACGTATTCCACGAGTTTCCGGATGTCACCAGGATGGGAAGCACCCATCTCTACAACGGCAATCTCATTCTCTGGTGAGAGACGGAAGAGGGTCTTTGGTACGCCTACATCATTATTGAAGTTACCCTGGGTGAACATCACGTTGAACTTCTCGCCGAGAACGGCAGAGACGAGTTCCTTGGTAGTGGTCTTGCCGTTGGTTCCGGTGATTCCTACTACTGGAATATCGAAGTGGCGGCGATGCTCACGGGCTAGTTCCTTGAAGGTGGTGAGGCAGTCCTCTACGAGGATGTAGCGCTCGTCGCCCTCCTTGGCATACTCTTTTTCATCAACAATCACATAGGCACAGCCTTTCTCCAAAGCCATGTCGGCAAACTTGTTGCCATCAAACGATGCGCCCTTCAAAGCCAGGAAGATGCTGCCCTCTGGGCAGTCGCGGCTGTCAGTGGTAATCACTGGGTGCGCTTGGTAAATCTGATAGAGTTCTGAAATATCCATAGTCTATAACTGTTATTTTGGGTGCAAAAGTAATCTAAATTGTGGACATAACAAACAATTTTCCCAAAAAATGATGGTAATCTCGAATATTCTTTCTATTTTTGCAGAAATATTCAAGTAATCTTTGAAAAGTGAGGTCGGAATGGGCGCAAACATAGAAAGAGATAAACCTCAAATCCGCAACCTATAGGGTTTAGTGGGATTTTGCTTGCAAAGCGACAAAATTCATTTTATCGTACATATTTCTTGCACAACAGAAATGTCGCAGACACAAAATCCCCTTACCCCATAAAGCGACTTGAGGTAATACGCTGGTTTAACCAGAAAAGCATGGTCTTTAACCAAAGTCTGTCTTGAACAGGTTGGCATA
>ENA-ORUV01001265-ORUV01001265.1-human-gut-metagenome-genome-assembly--contig:-NODE-1265-length-11301-cov-2.58919_pt1 | contig 11301 bp, 7 predicted proteins | sample MGYA00242089_ERZ509229 | MGnify/ENA primary metagenome ERZ509229 (study PRJEB26280, sample SAMEA2338805) | human gut metagenome | biome: human gut; feature: human-associated habitat; material: faeces...
TCTGGATCTTGGTGCCGATGACTATATCACCAAGCCATTCGGAACTTCGGAACTGCTTGCCAGAATCCGTACTTCTTTACGTCACAGCAACCGTATGGCATCAAACTCGCCTCTTTATATCCGTCCTTACAAATGTCAGGGACTTATACTTGATTTCGAAAAAAGAATGCTGACTCTGGACGGCGAGGAGATACATCTGACACCTGTAGAATACAAAATTGTTGCCTACCTTGCGCGCAATTCCGGAAAGGTTATGACCTATGCTTCTGTAATGGCAAATGTATGGGGACCTTTTACCGACAACAATAATCGTATTCTGCGTGTAAATATGGCCAATATACGCCGCAAAATAGAACGGAATCCATCACAGCCACAGTTTTTATTTACCGAAGTCGGTGTCGGTTATCGTATGTGCGAAGATGAGAATGAAGTGTAATTTACTGCTCTATCTGCCGGGTACCCTTTTATATATACGATTGCTAAGAATGTGTTAAGGAACCCTGTCGGGTCTATACATTCACTTTAAATGTGTTATTATAGTTAATGAAGTGGCATATCGAAAAGAAAAGCCTCATTCATTATTCTCTCAAAAAAGGATGCAAATTGATGCATCCTTTTTTACTATCTGTATTTATTTCCTGTATTTATTTCGAATTGATATTCAAAATGAAAAGTGTAGATAATACCAGTGCAAATCCCAGAATATCTATTGCCGGGAATGCAGTTCCTAAAAAGATCGCCGCCACGATCGTTGCCGCTACCGGCTCCACGCTTGATAATAATCCTGCATATACACTTCCTGCGTATTTTACTGCTGCCAGATACAGACAGAACGGTAAGATTGTTCCCACGATTACGATTGTCAGGAATCCTACAATCACAATCATATCCAGATGTGCCTCAATTCTCCACGGTCTTAAGAATACCGCCAGCACGCCTCCGCCGATCAGCATCGCCCATGCGCATACTGACTCGGCCGAATATTTCTTAAGAAGCGGTCCCGGAAGTACTCCGTAGAAACAGGTCGTAATCGCCAGCAGCATTCCCATGATCAGGCCTTTCGGTGAAATGGATAATGCATGGATATTTCCCTGCGTTGCCACCAGAAAGATACCTGCATTCATTTTCCGATTGTTTTTGTGCGGCTTATTCCCTTGCACACATTTTATACATGCCAGATATCTCTGTTATACTCGGCGATCGTACGATCTGATGAGAAGAATCCTGCTTTTGCAATGTTCACGATCATCTTCTTTGCCCATGTCATACGGTCTTCGTAATCTGCAAATACTCTTTCTTTTGTCTGAATGTAATCTTTTACATCCAGAAGTGTCATGAACCAGTCTTTCTGGATCAGTTCTGCGTGAATCTCAAGAAGTGTACGCACATCACCGATTTTCAGCATCTCAGGGCTGATAATGAAGTCTACCCACTTACGGATGTCTTTGTCATTGATATAGTAATCTGCTGCCACATAGTCTGATTTTGCATAGTGCTCGATTACCTGGTCGCTGCTCTCTCCGAAGATATAGATATTCTCGTCCCCGACAAGCTGATGGATCTCTACATTTGCACCGTCCTCTGTTCCAAGCGTTACAGCACCGTTCAACATGAACTTCATGTTACCTGTTCCACTTGCTTCCTTAGATGCCAGTGAAATCTGCTCAGATACTTCGCATGCCGGGATCAGTTTCTCTGCCATTGTCACATTGTAGTTCTCTACCATAACAACCTGCAGGTACGGTGCCACTTCCGGATCATTCTTGAGCAGTTCCTGTAAGCACAGGATTACATGAATGATGTCCTTTGCAATAATGTAAGCAGGTGCTGCCTTGGCACCGAAGATCATTGTAATCGGTCTCTTTGGTTTATTTCCGGCTTTGATGTCCAGATATTTGTAAATGATATACAGGACATTCATCTGCTGTCTCTTATACTCATGGAGACGTTTGATCTGAATATCGAAGATTGCGTTGTCGTTCAATACAACTCCGGATTCTTTTTCCAGATATTCTTTTAATGCTGTCTTATTCTGCTGCTTAACATCCAGAAGCTCGTTCAGTGCTTCTTCGTTATCGATCTGTGCAAGAAGTCCTTCCAGTTTGGAAGCATCTTTACGGAACTCACTGACTCCGTATTTATCCATCCATTCTACCAGTTTCTTATCACAGTGCATCAGCCATCTTCTGAATGTGATACCATTGGTCTTATTGTTGAATTTCTCCGGATAAATGTCATAGAATGGCTTCAATTCTACATTTTTCAGGATCTCTGTGTGAAGTGCTGCAACACCATTGACACTGAATCCGTAATGCATATCCATTCTTGCCATGTGTACACGGTTCCACTCGTCGATGATCTGCACATCTTTGTTATCATATTTTGCTGCCACTCTTGCTGCCAGTTCACGGATGATCGGCATTAAGTGCGGAACAACCGCCTCCAGATAGTCGATCGGCCATTTTTCCAGTGCTTCTGCAAGGATCGTATGGTTCGTGTATGCACAAGTATTTGTCACGATCTCGATTGCTTTATCCATAGAGATTCCTCTTGCTGTCAAAAGACGGATCAGCTCCGGAATTACCATAGACGGATGTGTATCGTTGATCTGGATTACAACGTGTTTATCAAGTTCTTCCAGTGAATAGCCCTTTTCTTCACATTCTTTTAAAATGAACTGTGCACCATTACTTACCATGAAATACTGCTGATAGATACGAAGCAGTTCGCCCTGTTTGTCACTGTCGTCCGGATAGAGAAACAGCGTCAGGTTCTCACGGATATCATTCTTGTCAAATGAGATTCCGTCGCCTACGATATTTTCATTTACAGATTCGATATCGAATAAGTGAAGTTTGTTGGTTCCATTTTCATATCCGGTTACATCGATATCGTATAATTTTGAATGCAGGCTGAAATCTTTGAATGGTACATTGAATCCGATTCCTGTATCAGTAAGCCAGCTTGTATTCTGGATCCATGGGTTTGGAGTCTCTTTCTGTTTGTGATTTTCAAATACCTGTTTGAACAGTCCAAGGTGATAGTTCAGTCCGATTCCGTCTCCTTCCAGACCGAGTGTTGCAATGGAATCTAAGAAGCATGCTGCCAGTCTTCCAAGTCCGCCGTTACCAAGTGACGGTTCCGGTTCTACTTCTTCGATCTCGCAGATGTCTTTTCCATTTGCTGCAAGAAGCTCTCTTACTTCATCGTATACGCCAAGGTTGATCAGGTTGTTGGATAACAATTTTCCGATCAGGAATTCTGCTGATATATAATATACTTTTCTGCCTTTTTCGGAAATATTTCTTCCTTTATCTGCTGCAGCTTCTTTTACTGTGTTAAGAAGTGCTGCGTAAATCTCTTCATTCGATGCATCTTTGATTGCTTTGCCAAGTGTCTGCTGTAACTTTTCTGAGAAATTCATAATTAACCTCCTGAATGTGTGCTGTCGCATGATTGTTTTTAATATTGATCTGAATCTTTGTTTCATCAGTTTTCTTTTGTTTTACACTGATATTATAATAGGATTATACATTTTATCTCTTGCATCATAGTAGTAAAAAGTAATACAATACTATCAAATATACAACTTTTTGATCATCCCAATTACTTCAGAAAGGACTTATACACATCCATGAACACACTTACCTATGAAAACCTCCATGAAACTAAAAAACACGTCAGCATCCAGTTTCCATACAATACCTATCTGTGCTCCATCCCGCTGGACTTCACACAGGTTCCGCTTCACTGGCATAACGACGTGGAGATCATTGTAATAAAAAAAGGCTGCGGCATCATTTCTGTTGATACCAAGCCCAGAGTTGTAAAAGCCGGCGACATCGTCCTTGTCCGTCCGGGCCAGCTTCACTCCATCTTCCAACATGGGAAAGACTGTATGGAATATGAAAATATCCTGTTCCAGACCAGTCTTTTATATTCTGCGGATTCCGATCCCCGGACAGTTGGATATTTCCAGCCATATTTTTCACTAGAATATGAACTTCCATGGCTCTTTGACGATACCTGTTTCTTCCATGAAGAACTTTCTTCCTGTATTGATGCGATCGATGATCTCTGCAGCAAAAGACCTGATTATTACGAATTATCGGTAAAAGGGCATCTGTTTCATTTCTTTTACCTGTTATTCTCTTCTCAGGGAACACCGGTCACTTTCAACCGGGATAAATCTCTGGATAAGGTAAAACAGATCGTGTCCTACATTGAATCACATTATACAGAACCGATTACCGTTCAAAGTACCGCTGATTATCTGGGCTTTTCCGAATCTCATTTTATGAAATTCTTCAAGCAGCATCTGCACACAACATTCACCAGCTATCTGAATGGCTACCGGCTTACCATTGCCGCCAGGCTTCTGCTCACGGAAGATGACAGCATCCTGTCCATCTCGGAACGCACAGGATTCAATAACCTGTCCTATTTTAACCGGCTGTTCAAAAAAGAATATCAGATGTCACCAAGAGCATACAGGAATCGCTAAATAACCAGTAATATAGAAAAGGGGCCGCATATAAGCGGCCCTTTTATGAAATCCTACTCAACCTCTTCCGGTTCCATACTTCTCATATGTTCCCCGTCTTTTTTAATCTCATATTTCTGATTATATTCATTCAGATATGTTTTATATTCAGAACTGTCAGAAGGATATACCTTCGAATCATGGATATGTGTATCCATATTCTCTTTGTCACTGTTCATAAGTGCAACCATCGCACTTGCACAGTGAGCTGCAATACGGTTAAAACTGTTCAGGATATCCGTAAATACAGTTCCTTCTTCCAGACCACATCCACCACTGCTCATACGTTCCACATGACGCATCTTCAGTTCATCACAAAGTGTTGTAATAACCATACCAAGCGGTGCTACTCTCTGCGCCATCTCTTTATCATTCTCAAGAAATGCCTTGCATGTAAGATTGATTTCTTCACGTACTGCTTCCATAACAACATTCAGTTCGTCCCATGCATCTTCTGAGAACTGTGTCTTATTCTCATGCATATCACTGGACATATATGCAATATAAGAAGCATGATCTCCGATACGTTCAAAGTCATTGATCGTATGCAGATAAAGTGAAACCTGTCTTGTCTGTGCTGTATTCATCTCATGCTTTGTCAGCTTGATCAGATAATCTCCCAGGCGGCTTTCATATTTGTCGATCAGGTCTTCTTTTCTCTGAACCTTGTCAAACTTGCTCTGCTGATACTCATTCAGAAGGTTCATTGCACGGTTGACATTCTTACGAAGCTTCTTCGCCATGCCACTCATTGCTCTGTGACACTGTCCGATTGCCAGTGCTGGATAATCCAGAAGACGTTCTTCCAGAAGATCGAAATCCGCTTCGTCTTCCAGTTCTTCTGCGCTGTCTTTTACCAGCCAGCATACCAGCTTCTCGAGTTTATTAATAAACGGAAACAGAATACATACCGTTACCAGACGGAACACGGTGTTCAACAGGGCAATCGATACCGGCGACATAATATTATCCAGAAAATCAAAATGGACAAATGCATTGATCGTATAGAATCCGATCGACCAGATCAACATTCCGAAGGTATCATTTAATAAATACACAAGTGCGGTTCTCTTACCATTCTTATTTGCTCCGATCGCTGAGACCAGTACCGGACAGGATGCTCCTACACCGATACCAAGAATAATCGGAAATGCACTGGAAAATGTTACCGATAAAGCCTGCAATACACCAACGGTAGCAGATGCGCTCTGCAGGACAGCCGTAAATGCAACACCTACCAGGATACCTGCGATTGGATTCGAGAACATCGTCAGCATATCAATAAATACTTTACTCTCTCTTAATGGTGTAACCGCACCACTCATTGTCTGCATGCCTGTCATCAGAATTGCAAAACCAAGCATGATATTACCGATGTTCTTGTGTGTCGTTCTTTTACAGATCATCCGCATGATCGTACCAATTACCGCCACGACAGCCGCTATCGTTGCAGAAGATAAAATCTTTGCAATACCATTCGATCCTTCAATATAGGAAAGACATAAGATCCATCCGGTGATACTGGTACCGATATTGGCTCCCATGATGATACCGATCGCCTGTTTCAGTTTCATCATACCGGAGTTAACAAAACCGATGACCATAACGGTTGTTGCGGAAGATGACTGAATGACACTGGTCACTCCTGTTCCAAGTGCTACTCCTTTGAGCGGTGTGTTTGTCATTTTGTAAAGGAATGCTTCCAGTTTATTACCGGCAACCTGTTTCAGCCCATCTCCCATAAGGGACATTCCGAACAGAAACAAAGCAACTCCACTTAACAATGACAATACCATAGAAAATATTTCCATAATTTTCTCCTTTGTTGTCAGCTTATTTTACGCTTACTTAACATTCTTTTAAAATATTCTTAACCTTTTCTTTTTTATTATGTCACGTTAAACGTTTGATTACAATCGTATATTTGTCAGAAATCACATTTTTTCACATCCCGTAGAAAAATGAATCCCGTCAATTCCTCTTTTTTCATCAATTTATCCAAAAATTACGTTCTGATTTTATAATTCTTACCTTGCACTCAGACTGAGAATAAGCTATCATTTTGTCTATATGGGTAAATGTTTATACGGAGGAATATATTTGTGAGAAAAAAGGAACAGGAACACCTGATACAGACCGTCTATCCGGGTTCTATTGCTGAAGAACTGGAAATCGAACCCGGCGATGTACTGTTAAAAATAAACGGACAGAAAATTGAGGATGTCTTTGATTATCGTTATCTGATGAAAGATGAATATGTCGAAGTCCTGATCCGCAAGCCTTCCGGGGAAGAATGGCTTTTGGAAATCGATAAAGAGTACGACGATGAACTTGGAGTTGAATTCGAGAATGGACTGATGAGTGAATACCGCTCCTGCAGTAATAAATGTATGTTCTGCTTCATCGACCAGATGCCTCCGGGCATGCGTGAGACTCTGTATTTTAAGGATGATGACTCCCGTCTTTCATTTCTGCAGGGAAATTATATCACCATGACAAATATGAAGCAGGCAGATATTGACCGCATCATCCATATGCAGCTCGCACCGATCAATATCTCTGTACAGACAACCAATCCGGAGCTCCGCTGTAAGATGCTGCATAACCGTTTTGCCGGAGAAAAGCTAAAATTTCTGCAGGATCTGTATGAAGCACATATTGAGATGAACGGTCAGATCGTATTATGTAAAGGCGTAAATGACAAAGATGAATTAAAACGTTCCATTGAGGATCTTTCCAGCTATCTTCCTTTTATGAGAAGTGTATCCGTTGTACCTGCCGGACTTACAAAATACCGTGAAGGTCTCTATCCGCTGGAACTCTTTTCAAAAGAAGAAGCCGGTGAAGTCATTGATATGATTGAAAGCTATCAGCCAAAATTCTATGAAGAATATGGTCTGCACTTCATACAGGCAAGTGATGAATGGTATATTCTTGCCGAACGTGATTTTCCGGAAGAAGAACGCTATGATGGATATATCCAGCTGGAAAACGGAGTTGGCATGATGCGTCTTTTAAAGACAGAATTCCATGACGCTCTGGAAGCACTGAAGCAGAATGACAACTATGAGACCTGGAAAAATGAGACCTGCCGTACACTTACCATTGCAACAGGCAAGCTTGCCTACAGTACCCTTGCCGGATTCGCAGAGGAGATCATGAAAGCATTTCCATATATTAAGATCAATGTATTTGCGATCCGCAATGATTTCTTTGGCGAGACTGTTACCGTATCCGGTCTGATCACCGGTCAGGATCTCAAAGCCCAGCTTCTGGAAAAGAAAGCCTCCGGCACCGATCTTGGTGACACCCTTCTTATCACATGCAATATGTTAAGAAGCGGAGAACAGGTATTTCTGGATGATATGACGGTACAGGAACTGGAAGATGCATTAGATATGACTCTGGTCGCCGTAGAAAACCAAGGACAGGAACTTATCGAAGCCATGCTCAATCATCACTATACAATGCAGCGTGACAATGATACAGACAGCTTTGTATACGTAAAAGGTTATAACTCATAGCACAAACGCAACCGTACTTTCATTAGCAGGATTAAATTTTTCAGACAACACCAACAAAGAAAAAATACCACAGCTTTTTCAAAATTTGAAAGCTGCGGTATTTTTTTCCATTATGCCGGATTTACATGAATCATAATATGCTTTGTATTCGGAAACTTCTTTTCTACATTGTCGTGCACATCCTCTGCAATTGCATGCGCATCTTTCAACGAAAGTGTTCCATCTACTGCAATCTCTGCATCGATATACACCTTGTTGCCGAACATTCTCGTTCTTAACAGATCCAGTCTTTCTACTCCCCGGCTCTTTCTGATATAGTCTGCCAGTTTCTCTTCATATTCTTCACTGCATGAAGTATCCAGCATCTTATCCAGTGCATCTTTGAAAATATCAAATGCTACTTTCAGGATAAAAATACAGATAACTACACTTGCCAGCGGATCCAGCACAGGAAATCCAAACATTGCACCACCTATACCAATCAGTGAACCAACGGAAGAAAATGCATCTGATCTGTGATGCCATGCATCTGCCATGAATGCTGCGGAATCTAGAATCTTCGCATAATGTCTGGTATACCAGAACATCCCCTCTTTTGTAAGAATCGACACGATAGCTGCCACAAGTGCGATTGTTCCCGGTGCCTGCAAATGACTGTAATCACCGGCTATGATCGTCTTCACACCACTCATTCCAATACCAATACCCGTTGCAAGAAGAATGGCTGCAAGCACCATCGATGCTACACATTCCAATCTGTCATGACCGTATGGATGTTCGCTGTCCGCCGATTTCTTAGATAATTTTACCCCGAGAAATGCAATGAATGTGGCAAACACATCCGATAATGAATGAACCGCATCGGATATCATGGCTCCCGAATGTCCGATAATTCCTGCCAGCAGTTTGAACGCTGTCAGAATGACATTTCCAAGAATTCCCACGGTTGATAAATGATTGATCATTTTCTGTTCATTTAATTGTTGTTTTTGACTTGTCATAAGATAACCTCCATTTTTAATAATGTCATGTCTCCTATGGCACCTAAGGTAAGACTACTGTTCCTCCGTATTCTATTTACAAGACTGCTTTTTTGCAAAAAAATACACCTGTGGAACTTTTTACTTACTGTCCCACAGATGTATGAATCATCGTCTCATCTGCTGCCGGTAATTGACCGGCCCGGCATGCACACCATTTTCTTAACATCATCTTTTTGAAAATGAATGTAGCCTGATCAGTTTGTACTGCTATCCCTTATCCTTATTGGATATATTCAGTGCAAAGAGATTCTATATATAATATTCGATTTCAAGGAAAAAGTCAACTGTTTTTTTCGGTTTTCATTCTCTTTATAAGCTCTTAAGCTCTTCTTAAGATTTTTCCGATTTCTTTAAGGAATTTAACATACTTTAGACATATTTGTTTTTTATAATAAACTCAGATAGTTGAGAGAGACAAAATCAGCTATCTCCCCCTCATAAAGTAGCACACCGGGAATCCGGTGCAACACTTTACTCTCATTCCTTTAGATAACTATAACGACAACGAACGCCACGAGCCGGAAGGTTTGTGGCGTTCGTCGTTTCTTTTTTCAGCAAAATTTAATGCTTGTTTAAAAGTTATATGCTATAATAAATTATCAACAAAACCCTTATATAGCTTATCATTTTCTCTCGTTTCCCAAAAAGAATGTTTCAAAGAAAGCGGTGGTTACTATGAAAGGAAAATATCTTTTTACAAGTTTCATTATGATTTCACTTATCATGATAGTCTCAGCCTCTTGCGGCAGTTCCAAAACTGACAAAACCTCACAGGAAACACCGGTAAATTACACCGGTGAAAATATCAATCAGCTTCTGACCTATACCGTTCCAGATGGATACCATATCGATACAGAGAATTGTATAGATAAAAACGAAGCTTCATACACAATTATTTTATCCTCTGATGACTTAGATGAAGAAGTATTTACTCTTGGGATTATCTCTTATAAAAAGCAAGGTGTAGCAATCACTGACGATTGCGACATTGATATGGACTACCTGTTAAATGTTTCCAAGGATTCTGTGATTAAAAAGATAACCTTAAACGACACATTTACAGTAGATGGGCATACCTGCAATGAAGTTACAGTGTACTGGCCATATGATCCGGTTGAAGAATTCATCTCTCCATCCCAGAATCCTGTATCATATCTTTTACATGCTCTCGGATTCAAAAAGGAGCAAAAAACGATTGCATTTGAACAGGCATATATTCAAAATGGTGATTATATTATCGGAGTAGGCGTCCGAAGTTTCAATGCAGTGCAAGATATTGAAAATGATGTATTAAAAAAAGATTTGTATAAAATACTGAATTCCATAAAATTTTCAGGCAACCTATAACAAATCATCCTGAATATCTTCCTCCAGCATTCGTATCCCCGCAACACTGGTCACCGGCAGCGAGAACACTATCGTACGTTCTTTGCTGTCGAGACCGGCCTGCTCCATGATTGCTTTCATGATCTGATTCTTCTCTCTGCTCTTCGTTACGATCAGAATGACTTCTTTTTCTTCCACCAGTGACACCCCGAGATACTTTTTTGCAAGTTCCATCCCGGTTCCTTTTGCATGGATCACAGTTCCGCCTCCGGCCTTTGCTGACCTTGCCGCATCCATGACCGTGTCGATATATCCCTGATTTGCGATTGCTACCAGAAGTTCATAATCTGTATCTTTCATCGAAGTCTCCTCCTCTTTTTCAAATTCCTGTTCATTTACAAGAAACTGCAGTGTCTTTCTTCCGCCCACGCTGCTAAGCGGCACAATGAACGATACCCCTGTCCCCGGTACATCGATCAGCATCTTCGTGATCAGTCCCCGGCGCAGCTTTTTCCACGTCTCTCCTGTTACGATTGCAAGAAATAACAACTTTTCCGATTCTTCCAGGCCGAAATAATCCAGCACTTCACTCTGTGCCGTCCCCCTTCCGATCGTTTCCAGAAATACAGGAAGTCCGTACTCTTTAAAAAATGTTCGGAAATCTTTTCGTTTGTTTCTGTTCGTGATGGTCACCATCATATATACCTTACTCATAAATTCTCCCTTACAACTCTATGATATCCGCATCCCCATATGCCTCCAGCGGTAATACCTTAACAGGCTGCGCGAGCATCTCTTCTTTATCCTTCTTACGCTCCTGATACTGATACACCACACCCAGGATTTGTATCGTGATAAGCGGTGT
>ENA-ORUV01001268-ORUV01001268.1-human-gut-metagenome-genome-assembly--contig:-NODE-1268-length-11260-cov-99.0089_pt1 | contig 11260 bp, 10 predicted proteins | sample MGYA00242089_ERZ509229 | MGnify/ENA primary metagenome ERZ509229 (study PRJEB26280, sample SAMEA2338805) | human gut metagenome | biome: human gut; feature: human-associated habitat; material: faeces...
ATCAAGTTTATGCTTTATTAACGAGAAGTTTTCTATAGGGGTGCTGAGTAGTTACATACGCTCAAAGCTTGCTCAATTAGAGTAAAACAGGGCGTACTGCTTGCACCTATTGCTGAGCTTCCCCCAGCCTTCAAAATTTGCGAATTTCCGCCCAACCGGCCATCCGTTTTAGAATTCGCGAATTTTGGAGGCCTTTTTCTGCCTCCTTTTCCTCTCCCTTTTTGAGCACTCCTTTCTCTCCCATCCCCTTTCTCGCGTTATTTTTTAATAAAAAAAACCATTTTCATTTTGTAGTCTCCTCCTTTTATACTATCTTTGCAACTAATATATATATATTAAGGTATAGACTGCCTAAAAGAACAGAAAGAAATGGAGAATAAAAAGATAAAAATCGCCATAGCCGGAACAGGATATGTAGGCCTGAGCATCGCTACCCTGCTGAGCCAGCATCATGAGGTGGTGGCCGTAGACGTGATACCCGAAAAGGTGGAGCTCATCAACTCGCGCCGCTCGCCTATCCAGGACGAATACATAGAGAAATATCTGGCTGAAAAGGAACTCAACCTCAAAGCCACAACCGATGGAGAAGAAGCCTATAAGGATGCCGACTTCGTAGTGATTGCCACACCAACCAACTACGATCCGGTGAAAAACTACTTCGACACCTCGCACGTAGAAGAAGTCATCCGTCTGGTGATGCAGGTGAATCCCGATGCCATCATGGTCATCAAGAGCACCATTCCGGTAGGCTACACCGAAAGCATCCGCCAGAAGACGGGCAGCAAGAACATCATCTTCGCTCCTGAATTCCTGCGCGAGAGCAAGGCACTCTACGACAACCTCTACCCGAGCCGCATCATCGTGGGCAGGCCGAATGGTGACGAGCGACTGGACCAGGCAGCCCGCACCTTTGCAGCACTGCTGAAAGAGGGAGCCATCAAGCAAGACATAGAAACCCTGTTCATGGGACTTACCGAGGCAGAGGCGGTGAAACTCTTCGCCAACACCTACCTCGCCCTGCGCGTGAGCTACTTCAACGAGCTGGATACCTACGCCGAAATGAAGGGCCTCGACACCAAGGCGATTATCGACGGAGTGGGTTTGGACCCTCGCATCGGCACCTTCTACAACAACCCTTCCTTCGGATACGGCGGCTACTGTCTGCCGAAAGATACCAAGCAGCTGCTCGCCAACTATGCCGATGTGCCTGAGAACCTGATTCAGGCGATCGTGGAGAGCAACCGCACCCGCAAGGATTTCATCGCCGACCGCGTGCTGAACATGGCTGGCTACTACGATTACGCCAACCAGAACAACTTCAGCGAGGAGGAAGAGAAGCCTTGCACCATCGGCGTATACCGCCTCACGATGAAGAGCAACAGCGACAACTTCCGCCAGAGCAGCATACAGGGCGTGATGAAGCGCATCAAGGCAAAGGGCGCGCAGGTTATCATCTACGAACCTACGCTGAAAGACGGAACCACCTTCTTCGGAAGCCGCATCGTAAACAATCTGGATGCCTTCAAGCAGCAGAGCCAGGCCATCATCGCCAACCGGTATGACAAGTGTCTGGATGATGTGGAAGAAAAGGTTTACACCCGCGATATTTTCAGAAGAGACTGATTTGAGTTAATAGTTAAAAGTTAATAGTTGAAAGCTGGAAGCGGAAGACAGAAAATAGGAAACAATAATATTTATAATAAAGAGAAAAATAAGAAATGGCAAAATTAGTAATCAATTCCTACGAGGAATTTGCATCTCACCTCGGTGAGAAGTTAGGAGAATCAGACTGGTTGCAGATTGATCAGGACCGTATCAACAAGTTCGCAGACGCTACACTCGACCCACAGTGGATTCACGTAGACGTAGAGCGCGCCAAGGTAGAGAGCCCTTACCACAGCACCATCGCTCACGGTTACCTCACCCTCTCAGTACTCCCATACCTCTGGCAGCAGATTATCGAGGTAAACAACCTCAAGATGCTCGTAAACTACGGCATGGACAAGATGAAGTTCGGTCAGCCAGTCATCACCGGTTCACGCGTGCGCCTGGTAGCCACTCTCCACGACATCCAGAACATCCGTGGCATCTGCAAGACCAGCATCAAGTTTGACATCGAAATAGAAGGTCAGCGCAAGCCAGCCCTCTCAGGCATCGCTTCTTTCCTCTACTATTTCAACAACTAAAAGATGGCAGCAGGTAAATGGATTGGTGGTGTGCTCGGTTTCATCACAGCCGGTCCGCTGGGAGCCCTGGCAGGCTATGCCCTCGGTTCCCTCTTTGAGCACGGACTGGATGCGGTAAACCGCGACGGCGACCACCATTACAACAACGCCTACGATGCCTACAGCGGCCAGCAGCACAACGGCCGCCAGGGCTTCGGCAACCAGGGCTACAGCCGCCAGCAGAGCTATGAGGGAGAGCGAAACTCCTTCATGTTCTCGCTGCTGGTGCTCAGCTCCTACATCATCAATGCAGATGGCAAGATCATGCATTCCGAGATGGAGATGGTGCGCCGCTTCCTGCGTCAGAATTTCGGCGAGGCTGCCAAGCAGCAGGGCGAGGAAATCCTCCTCAAACTCTTCGAACAGCAGAAACAGATGGGCATGCAGCAGTACCGTTCGGTGATACAGGACAGCTGTCATCAGATACGTGCCAACATGATGTATGAACAGCGCCTGCAGTTGCTCAATTTCCTCGTCATGATAGCCCAGGCTGATGGAGTTGTGAATTCTCAGGAGATTCAGGCACTCAAGGAGATGGCCATCCACATGGGTCTTTCTGCCGAGGATGTAGACCAGATGCTGAACCTGGAGAGCGGGGCTTCTTCAGCAGGCAGTCTGGATGATGCCTACCGTGTTCTGGGTATCAGTCCTGACGCCTCAAACGATGAGGTGAAGGCCGCATACCGCAAGATGGCGCTCAAGCATCATCCTGACAAGGTAGCAGCCCTAGGCGAAGATGTGCGCCGTGCAGCCGAGAAGAAATTCCAGGAAATCAACGACGCCAAAGACCGCATTTACAAGGCTAGAGGACTCTAGGTTCCAGATTAGGATTATAAAGGAGTTAAGACAGATTGTCCTAGCTACCTGAAAACGAAAAAAAATAAAGACTCGCCAATCTATTTTGGCGAGCCTTTATTGTATCTTATCGTATCTTTATCAGAAGATTATCATCCGAAAAGAGCGGAGAGAGGAGGAAGATTATTCCTCACCCTCAGTCTTTCTTCTGCGGATAGCGCGCTTGCGCTTTGGCTTCTCCTCGCTCTTAGGAGACTCAATCTTAACACCAGCCAATTCTGGGTCGATGAGGATACGGCCGCAATACTCACAAGGGATAATCTTCTTGTGCATCTTGATATCGAGCTGGCGCTGAGGTGGAATCTTGTTGAAGCAACCGCCACATGCGTCACGCTGCACGTAAACGATACCCAAACCGTTGCGGGCACCATTACGGATGCGCTTGAAGCTCTGGAGCAAACGTGGCTCAATCTTCTTCTCGAGCTCGAATGCCTTCTCCTTCAAATTCTCCTCTTCCTCACGGGTTTCAGCCATGATTGACTCAAGCTCAGAACGCTTCATTACCAAGCCCTTCTCGCGGTCAGCCTTCTGGTCCTCAGCCTTGTGAAGGTCGTACAGGCGCTCGTTGATTGTCTGCTGCGCCTCGCGGATCTTCTTGCTGCAAAGTTCGATTTCCAGCTCCTGGAACTCGATTTCCTTGCTCAAAGTATCATACTCGCGGTTGTTGCTAACCATTTCGAGCTGCTTCTTATAACGCTCCACGCTAGCCTGAGCCTCCTCAATCTCGTGCTGCTTCTGATCGATGGCGCGGTCAAACTGCTCAATATCGGTCTGGATTTTCTCGATACGGGTGGTAAGACCAGCAATATCGTCTTCCAAATCCTGAACTTCGAGAGGCAACTCACCTCTCAACGCACGCTTTTCATCAATTGCAGACAAGGTGGTCTGAAGCTGATAGAGAGCCTTCAACTTCTCTTCCACTGTCAAATCTGTAGGATCTTTCTTTGCCATAACTTTATTTTTTTTAATGTTGAATGTTAAATGTTGAATGTTGAATGAGGCTTGCGCCCTTCCAACCTATAAATACAATATCGGATTCGTATTTATCTCCGAGATGCAGCATTTGGCATCAGGGAAATTCTCCTGGATGATGCTGCGGAAGATTTCGCCCGTAAACTGCTCACTCTGATAGTGGCCGATGACGCAGATCTGAATCTCCTGCTCGTGGCCGAAATACTCGTGATAGCTCATCTCGCCCGTGATGAAGGCATCGGCACCTGCCTTGATGGCTGCGTCGAGCAAGAAAGCACCAGCTCCTCCGCAGAGCGCCACCTTCCTGATAGGACGTCGAAGCAACTGGTTGCACTGCACGCACTCCACGCCAAACCGCTTCTTGAGCATCAGCACCAAGTCGTCGGCTGCCAGGTTCTCAGCCACCTCTCCGATGACGCCCTCGCCGCCCTTCACGCCGTCCACTTCCTTCTCGCCTGCAAAGAACTGCACGTTTCGCAGTCCCAGTTTCTCGGCAATTTTGAAGTTCACGCCACCCGCAGCCGCATCCATGTTGGTATGCATCGCCACGATGGTAATATCATTCTTAATCGCCTTGCGCACGGTACGCTGCACGTAGTTCTCGTCCGAGATTCTCGCCAGTTTGCGGAATATCAGCGGATGATGGCTCACGATGAGGTTACATCCCTTCTGGATGGCCTCGTCTACCACGGCTTCAGTAACGTCAAGACACAACAATGCCCCTGACATTTCTACCGCCTCTGTCAATCCAACTTGCAGGCCGGCATTATCATATCCTTCCTGCAAGGGCAGAGGCGCGTAATGTTCAAGGGCATCAACTACCTGTTTTATTTTCACGCTCCTATTCAATATTTTATTTTTAGACTGCAAAGTTACTCATTTTTCCCCGATTTTATCTCCATACAGCCCTCCGTTTAAACTTTTTTAATACAAAGTTTCGCTTTTGCGCAAAATATTTCACAAAAACAGCCGATAGTTGTAGATTTTTTATTAATTTTGCAAGCATACTTCATTAAAGCAGAACGGAGCCTGTCCCCCAAGGAAAGGTTCCCGCTGAAGAACAGAGTATAATAAATTGGTTTAGAACATCGTATCATAAAAATAGTATAGCTTATGCATCAATCTACATTACCCTGCGATTTCGCACTCCCTGCCGAATGGGAGCCACAGAGCGCCATCATGCTCACCTGGCCACATGCCGGCACCGACTGGAAGCCGTATCTGCCTGAAATTACAGATACTTATCTCGAACTGGCAGATATCATCACGCGCTACGAGCAGCTGCTTGTGGCTACACCCGATGTGCCTGCCACCCGATACCAGCTCAAGAAAAAGCTCTCTGCCGAACAGATGAGCCGCGTGCTGCTCTACGAGGTAGAAAGCAATGATACCTGGGTGCGCGACCACGGACCCCTCACCATGGTGCTGCGCAAAAAGCAGAACACCTGGATGGTGCCTTACCGCATACTCGACTTCAAGTTCAACGGCTGGGGCGAAAAGTTCAGATGGGAGAAGGATAATGCCATCACCCTGCAACTATACTATCAGGCAGCCTTCAATGCCGATATAGAGAACCACCAGGGCTTCGTGCTCGAAGGAGGCAGCATCGAGAGTGACGGAAAGGGTACACTCTTCACCACCTCACAGTGCCTGCTGGCGCCTCACCGCAACCAGCCGCTCGACCACGACAGCATCGACCATCTGCTGCAGACTTTCTTCCAGCTCAAGAGAGTCGTCTGGCTGGATCACGGCAATCTGATAGGCGATGATACCGACGGCCACATCGACACCATCGTGAGAGTGGCTCCACACGACACCTTATTATATGTAGGCTGCGATAATCCGGAAGATGAGCAGTATGAAGACTTCCAAGCGCTGGAGAAGCAGCTCAAGGGCCTCTTCACCTGGGAGGGATACCCTTACCGCTTGCTCAAACTGCCGATGCCCGACCCTATCTATGATGAGGGCGACTGCCTCACCACCAACCCGGAGAGCGAGGGCGACCGCCTGCCTGCCACCTATGCCAACTTCCTGATACTGAACAAGGCGGTGATTTATCCCACCTACAATCAGCCAGAAAAGGACGAGGAGGCACGCAAGCAGATTCAGCTCGCCTTCCCCGACCGCGAAATCATCGGTGTAGATTCGCAGACCATCATCCGCCAGCATGGCAGCATCCACTGCATCACCATGCAGCTGCCCGAGGGAGCCCTCAGAGACTCAACATTTCACATTTAACATTCAACACTCAACATTCAACACTCAACATTAAACTATGAACGTCGGTTTATTACAACTTCATAATACGGCAGATATCGCCAACAACAAGCAGCGCCTGGCAGAAGGCATCATCGACCTCGCCCATCGCGGCGCAGAGCTCATCGTGCTTCAGGAGCTTCATAACTCCCTCTATTTCTGTCAGGTAGAGGATGTTGACCTCTTCGACCTGGCAGAGCCTATACCGGGCCCTTCGACCGATTTCTACGGCAAGCTTGCCAAGGATCTCGGCGTTGTCATCGTCACCTCCCTCTTCGAGCGCCGCGCTCCGGGGCTCTACCACAATACGGCGGTAGTGATGGAGAAGGATGGAAGCATAGCCGGAAAATACCGCAAGATGCACATCCCCGACGATCCTGCCTACTACGAGAAGTTCTATTTCACTCCGGGCGACCTCGGTTTTCACCCTATCCAGACTTCCATAGGCAAGCTCGGCGTGCTGGTTTGCTGGGACCAGTGGTATCCCGAAGCAGCCCGTCTGATGGCGCTGCAGGGAGCCGAAATGCTCATCTATCCTACCGCCATCGGCTATGCCACCTATGATACCGAGGAGGAGCAGCAGCGCCAGCGCGAGGCGTGGACTACCGTGATGCGAGGCCATGCCGTAGCCAACGGATTGCCGGTCATCGCCGTAAACCGCGTAGGTTTCGAGCCTGATCCAAGCGGTCAGACCGAGGGCATCCAGTTCTGGGGCAGCAGTTTCGTAGCCGGTCCTCAGGGAGAGCTCTACTACCGTGCCAGCGATCAGGAAGAAGAGAGCCTGGTAGTAGATATCGACCTGAAGCACAGCGAGAATGTGCGCCGCTGGTGGCCATTCCTCCGCGACCGCCGCATCGAGAACTACGGAGATATTACCAAGCGATTTATCGATTAACCCATTTTTTGCCGGAAATTCCGAGAGAATATCGGGATTCCGGCATACATATATATAAGGTATAGATTTTCAGGATAAATGGAGAATTTGGAAGTGATGGTGATACTTTTCATCATCGTGATTTTAGGTTACGTCGCCTGCAAGTTAGGATATATGGGCGACAAGTTTGACAAGAAGTTATCCAGCATGGTGGTAGATATCACCTGTCCCCTACTGGTGCTCTCGTCAGTAATGGGCGATGAGCTGCCCGACCGCACGCTCATTCTTCCCCTCCTGGGCGTAGGTTTTCTTACCTACATCCTTTTGCTGGTATTCGGTTTCTGGGTGCCGCGTCTCATCACTCGCAATCATGATGACCAGGGCATGATAGGTTTTGCGCTGATGTTTGCCAACGTAGGTTTCATCGGCTACCCTATTGTTTCAAGCATATTCGGTCCGAAGGCCATTTTTTATGCCGCGCTGCTCAACATGCCGAACACCTTTTTTATTTTTACGGCAGGTGTAATGCTCATCAAGGGCGAGTACAGCATCAAGCAGTTCAATCCTAAGGTGCTGTTTTCTCCGGCTCTTTTGGGTGCCTTTGTTGCCGCCCTTCTGGTAGCTTTCGGGGTTCATACGCCTGATATCATTGCGCGTCCGGTAACGATGGTGGGCAACATTACGGTTCCGGCAGCCCTGATGATTATAGGTTCCTCGATGGCTAAGTTGCCGGTGAAGGAGATTATCGGCAGTCCTAAGGTATACCTCTCCTCGTTCTTGCGTCTTGTGGTAGTACCTCTGAGCATTTATTTCCTGTTCAAGGTATGTGGTGTAAGCGATCAGGTCAACGACATCAATACGGTTGTCATTGCGATGCCCGTAGCGAGTTTCGGCACGATGTTCTGTCTGAAATACGGCCGCAATCCTTCGCTCATCACCGAGATGACGTTCATCACCACGGTTGGCAGCATCATCACCATCCCGCTCACCACCCTCCTCTTTTCGTAATGCAGGAAGGGTGAAATGCCTGGCGTACTTGCGTATCTTACTGCAAAAATCCCCTGATGCTACAGAGAGCACCAGGGGATTCTTATCTTTTAATTGTAATAATCAACACTCAACATTCAACATTACCTAACGCTTATTTTCTTGCCATTCTTGATGTATACGCCCTTCTTCATAGCCTCTGTTATGCGGCGGCCGTTCAGGTCGTAAATGGCAGCATTGCCTGGCTTCTTATCCAATGTTACAGAATGGATGCCGGTAGGCTCCAGATCCTCTACCACATTATCGAAGTACTTAATCCAGTTCTTGGTGTATCGATGAGCATTATACTTCGCCTTGCTGCCAGGATAGAGATGCAGCGTACGGTACAAATCATCGAACTTGCTCGCGAATACACACCAGCTGATCCAGTAAGGAGGCTCCTTATGACGCATATATACATCCGTCAGATAGAAGCAGGCATTGAATGTATTGCGGCCGAATTCCTCTATCGTCTCAGGCAAATCAATCTCCTTCAACATGGTTGCTCTGAAAGCATTGAAGCCCAACTCCTTGACACAGGCAGGCATTTTGAAACTCTCCAGATATTCATTGGCTTCGAATGCATAGTCAGGAACCATATCAGCCTTGTAGCCGTCATAAGCCACCACCTTTGCTCCGCTCAGGTCGATGCTCTTGAAATAATGACTCGCCAGCTCATCAAAATCGCGCTTGTCAATCTCACCGTTCACTTTGATATTTCGGTATACAAAATAGTCAGGATTTTCTTTGGCAAGTGCTTGCTTCAGCGTTCCAGCCCCCGTCAGGTTGATCGTGATATCCTTTTCCTGATAGTTGCGATAAGTCTTAACCTCAAGGGTATAAACCGGTTCAATACCTCTGAAAGAATTTGGGCTCTCAGTACCCAAATTGATATCATTAACCAGTTTGCCATTCAATTCAACGCAACAGTTCGCAATGCCTGCATCTAACGTCAGATAATAACAGTAATTGGCACCGATAACAGGTTTGCCATTATAGAAATTGGTGGAAGGATTATACCACGTTTCTGCTTGCTTAATAGTTGCACCTTCTCCCACTTTCGTTCTGATCTCGTATGTAAGAGGCTTATATCCGGTTGCCGGCAGACGCTTTCTCTCAAAGTCCGGATCATACAGCTCTATATACTCTTCTGAGCCTTCCTTTGCCACCATAGCCAGATAATCACCCGGTTCTGCATCTACAGTACTCTCAATACTAAAAGACAAAGAAGTATAATAATAACCAGGGGCAAAATCTGTAAGTTTAAAAGGCTGACGTGTCACGGTTTCCCGTATCTCGCCCTTCGCATTCATCAGAGCTACCGCAATCTCTCCGTTAAAGTTGTGGTCTCCCGTATTGCCGATTGGCGCAGAAAAGATGGTACCTCTCTGTCCCTTCTTCACATCGGTAATATTCATATTCAATGTCTGCAACTGATTGGTAAGCTTCTTGAATCCCATGGTAGAGACTTTCTCCGTTCCGCCAGATGGTTCCATGCCGAATACTGCCGATTGTCCTACATTATATTTATCGCCCGTTGGCATTCCTTCGCTTTCCGGATTCAGGGCTCCAATCTGGTAGAAACCATCACAATAGCCACCCCAGCCCCAGTTTACGCTGAAGCTTTCGTCCTTGTATCCATCAATTACGAAGGCGTGGCCGCCACGAGTTGGGTCAGATGCAGCATAGAGCACAGGGCGGTTGGCATCAATCTCCTCGCGCAGTCTGCCGTTCCACGCCTCAGCACCCACATCTTCTATTGCCATCAGATGCGAAAGTTTGCTGTAGCCGTAGTACTTCTGCAGGGCGGTTACCAGGTCGCCGATATACGAACCGCTGCCGTCTTTAGCATAATTCATCTCCACTGCCACACCGAGGTCTGACATCAGTCTTGCCACGCCGTCGAAAGCGGCATCGTTGGTGCCGTCATATTTGACAGGCATGCTTGCCCAATCATAATCGTGCTCGAAATTGGCTGAGAGGGTCTTGCCGTTCAAGGTATAGGAATGGCTTCCGGTACCCTTGGCAGGATAACCGTGGTGCTTCATTACGATGGCACCAGCCGTTGCCACACAGCCTGTTACATAGTTGTTTGGCGTATACTTATTGAATGGATTGCCCTGGTTCCATTTTGCGGTATTGAGCAGTTTTTCGCCTGTAAATGCTGCTCTCGTGGCAGTCTGGTTCGCTACATAATTGTCGCCCAGCGCCGCAATCTGCCGTTCATAGCTCTTCAGCAGGTCCTTCAGTCCGTCAGGCAGATTCTCGGCATCAAATGCTCCCGTTGAGGTATAGCCCAATACTGGCGTTACGGCATCATCACCAGCGATAATGACGAATCCGCCTGCATCGTTGTTAAATACATAGTAAGCATCCGATGGCGATGCAGTAGTAGCCGTGCGGCTCTTCGCCTTCGCCTTCTGCGGCATCTGCTTTCCCCAGAAGCTGTAGGCCTGTTGCTGAGCCTGCCACTGTGTGATTCGCTTGGCTTGCAGAGGAGAGTATCCCAGCGCCAGCAACAATACCAATAGAAATTGAATGTGTAATAGTCGCTTCATAAGTTCTTATCTTTAAAGGGTTATTATATATATGTATAGTTCTTAGAAATTTCTTCTTTTGCAAAGATAATGTTTTTTTAAATGCCACGCAAGTTTTATGCTCTCTTTTTTCGTCCCGTTCTCCACTTTTTTACGCAATGATACCTTTTTTACGCATTGAACGATAAAAAAATCTCCATTTTTTCGTTATTCCCCAATTTTTGCCTTATCTTTGCAAATAGATTTGGCACAAAGAAATCCTTTTTACCAATAAAATAAATTAGGAAAAAAAATGAAGATAAACAACAGTACGAAGAAAAGCCTGCTCATCATCGCACTCGCGATGGCCAGCACTACTTACCAGACACAGGCCGCCCCAATAGAACATATCGGCGACAGATACATCATGCATATTCCAGAAATGGAACTCACAGGCGAAGAATCACTCCTCGATGTGCTCATGATGTGCCCGGAAGTCATCTCGCTCGACGGCAACAACATCATCGGCGGAGATC
>ENA-ORUV01001277-ORUV01001277.1-human-gut-metagenome-genome-assembly--contig:-NODE-1277-length-11151-cov-3.89798_pt1 | contig 11151 bp, 7 predicted proteins | sample MGYA00242089_ERZ509229 | MGnify/ENA primary metagenome ERZ509229 (study PRJEB26280, sample SAMEA2338805) | human gut metagenome | biome: human gut; feature: human-associated habitat; material: faeces...
ACTTGAAGCTGCGGAACCAACGCTCAATCATGATGTTGTCAGCCCAACGGCTTTTTCCATCTATAATTTACCATTTCTTGATCTAGATATACCAGTATGATACAATAAAAGAAAAGTCAAAATTGGGGGAATTTTGTCATGTCAACAACTGAAGCTTATGTCTATCTTCAAGAAAAAATAGCTGCTATGAAAAGAGATTATCCTCTATTAAGGGATAAAACAGATGAATATGTTTTTACTGCTCTTTGTGTCAGGGCTAATTATTACAAAAATCCTGCTTTAGATTTTACAGAACAAACCATTTCTGAAGTTATCGTTGATGGTCAATATGATGGTGGGGTTGATGCATTATTACTTGATCCCAATTCAGAAGCAGATAATCTTATCCTTGTTCAATCGAAATATTATAAAACTATTACATATGACAATGTAAGAGACGCAATACAGAAAATAATACTTTTTTATAAGGATATGGAACAAGGTGAATATCAAAACGTAAACGCTACCGTACAAAGACGTTTTTTATCATTAAACGCTGAAATTGGTGATGAATCAAAAATTAGATTTGTTTTTTATACTAGTGCTAAGAAAAACAGAATAAGAACTGATCGTATCGAAAAAATTGTAAAAGAACAATTTCAAGACAATGATAAATTTGAAGTTTCTCTTCTATATGTAGATGATATTATCGAAGAAATAAAAGAATTAGAATCAAGGAGACCATCTGTAGAAGGCGGTATAATCAAAATCGATGCAGCTAATAATGCTTTAGAATATGGTGAAGATGCCGTTATTGTCAATGTGTCTGCATTTTCTATTAAGGAATTATATGCACTCCATAGCACTAATTTATTATCCAGAAATCTTCGTTATTATATTAAAAAAAGGGATATTGATAAATCTATAAACGACACAATAGAACATGATCCGGACCAATTTTGGTTCGTCCAAAATGACGATAGGCGCGTCTTTCAGGATACAGCGGGCAATCGAAATACGCTGCTTTTCGCCACCAGAGAGTGTCGCACCGCCTTCGCCAACCACTGTCTGGAACCCATCAGGCAGAGCCATAATGAAATCATAGCAGCGGGCTTTTCTGGCAGCCTCATAGATTTCTTCTTCCGTGGCATCTGGCTTTCCCATGATGATATTGTTGTAAATGGTGTCCTGAAACAGATACACGCGCTGGAATACCATGCTGATCTGATTCATCAATTCCGACAGAGGTACATTGTGAATATCCACACCCCTTATCGTCACATTGCCGGATTTTATATCCCAAAGCCGCGCCAGTAAGTTTGCAATGGTGGACTTACCACTACCGGATGGCCCAACCAGCGCTGTCATAGAATTTTTCTTCATGGCAAAACTGATATGGTGCAAAACCTCTTTATCCTGATAAGCAAATGTAACATCGTTGAACAGGACTTCCGGCTGTCCCGGCTGTGCCTGAGCCGGAATATGCTGCTTGCCGTTGTCGGAAAGTTCCGGTTCATCCAATACCGCTTCAATACGATCAAGGGCAGCGTTCATAACGGTTAGTCTGGATGCTTCTCCATAGAGAGCCTTCAACGGGCCAAAAAGATCAAATACAAATAGCAGAACACCCAACACATAAGCCAAAGAAAGCGCACCGCTCTGTTCCAACACAATAGACAGGCCGAAAATTGCCGCAATACCAATACCGTAAAGGATATTCAGCCCCATTGTCCACGGGGTCATTTTCCGTTCAAAATCAAGCGATGTATTTCTGGAACGTTTGAAATTGCCGGACAGTTCTTCGGATTTTTCTCCAAGCAGGTTATAGCTCTTAATAACACCAATGCCCTCCACAAAAGACAGCACCGCATCGGTCAGCCGTTCACTCTGCTCCTGACGGCCTGCTGCTTCTCGTAGGGAAACTTTGTTCATTCCCTTAGATACCAGCCATGCCAAAATAGTAACTATCGCAGCAATCAAGCCAAGCTGCCAATTCAGATAAAACATGAACGCCAGCAAAACCAGCGAGGACAGCAGATAGCTCATCATGTTTCCCAGCGTACTCATAGCGACTTCTTCAATGAACACCATGTCGGTACTGAGGACAGAACTGATCTTGCCAATATTGCCGGAAGTGAAATATCCCATCGGAAGTTTCCGCAGATGGCCGCCCAATTCGATACGCTTGTCAGCGAACATCAAATATCCCGCTGCACTTTGCAGGCTGTCACTAAGATAGTGGACGAGCATCTGAACCAGCACAATAGCGGCAAGGCCAAGTCCCACATAAAGACAAGTCTGCCCGGTAATCGTCTTATTTGCAAATCCACTCAAAACCACAAAGGCCAGAAAAATCGGCATTTTGGACAGAATGGATTCCAGAAACGCACAAACAAATGCGCCCTGAATACGGCTCTTATAATGGTCGGAAAGTTTCAATATTCTTGAAAACAAAGCAAACATTTATTTCCCCTCCTTTGCAGTATGTACTTTCCACTCGGCGCTGTCCTGTGCCGCTTTCCACAACTTTTGATATTCTGGGCAGGACTGGATCAGCTCCTGATGTTTGCCCGTTGCAACCAGCTTTCCGTGATCCATAACACAAATCTGATCTGCGTTCATAATGGCTGGTAATTTGTGCGCGATAACCACAAGGGTCTTACCTTTTACAAGCTCTGCAATGGCAGCTTCCATCTTTTCCTCATTTTCGGGATCGGCATAGGCAGTTGCCTCGTCAAGCACCACAATTGGAGCATCTTTTAAGATTGCCCTTGCCAGAGAAATACGCTGGCGCTGACCGCCGGAGAGCATTTTTCCTGCATCACCAGCCATTGAATGAATACCCTGCGGAAGTTTCTCAAGGAACTCCATACACTGAGCTTTCTTTGCGGCCTCCACCACTTCTTCATCCGTTGCGTTCAGCCGACCAAGCCTAATGTTTTCAAGCAGAGAGGTGTTGAACAGGTATTGATCCTGCGCCACATAGGAAATACGGCTGTTGAGTGCTTCAAGGCTCATATCGCATAATTTCTGCCCACCGATGGAAATACTGCCTTTCTGTGGGTCATAATAGTGAATCAGCAGTTTCGCTAATGTACTCTTGCCGGAGCCAGATTCACCAACAAGGGCTGTTTTCTGTCCAGCTTTTGCCGTAAAGGAAATGTCATGGAGAACTTCATCCTCAATTACAACAGGCTTTCCATCCGGGCCGGGCTGTGTGGTCTGATAAGCGAAAGAAACATGGTCATAAGTAATGGTGTCATCTTTCCCGTGGAACGCATCTTCTGTCTGCTGGAGCTCTGGCGCATCCAACACCTGCTCCAATGCAGAAATTTTATAGTTGAGCTGGGGCATGGTAGGCAGGAAACCGAGAGATTTCAGCAGTGGCATACCAATACTTAAAGAAAGACACAGTACCAAGATCAAATTAGGCAAAGTAGACCAGCCAGAGAGAACGAACCATGCGCCAACAGGTAAAGTCAGAATAATGGTGCATGGAAGCAGACTGCTGTAAATTGCCATCCACGGCCACGCCGCCTTGTACCACGCCAGAGTATAGTCCCGATAATCTGATACATCTTTGCGGAACCGCTCATAGGAATCTGCGTCCTTATTGAATACCTTGACAACCTCCATACCATTGATGTACTCAATGATCGTGTTGTTCATTTTCTGTGCAGACTGATAGTAGGGACCCATGCGCTTCATTCCAACAGAGTACATAATGACCATGGAGAGCAGGCTGATCGGGATAGAGGCCAAAGACATAAGAGCCAGTTTCCAGTCCGCACAAAACATAGCAACATAAATCACCAGCGGGATCAGTAAATTTGCGATACCCTCCGGGACTGAATGAGCAAGGAGCAATTCCAAGCTGTCCACATCATCGACAAACAGCTTTTTGATTGTCCCTGTCCCTTTTTCCTCCACAATGCCAAGGGGAAGTTTCTCAAACTTCTTTTGCAGAGATACCCGCAGCCGGAACAATGTGTTATATGCTGCTTTATGAGAAATTGATAATCCCCATCCATAAAAAAACGCCTGCAAAACAAGACAGATCAAAACCCCTATAACACGCAATAAAACAAATTCTGTTTCAACAGAATCGCCCATAACCAATGGCGAAATGACCTGATAGGCCAGCACAAAAGGCAGGATGCCCATAAGAACGCTGACCAGTACGACAACCGTGGCCACATACATATTTTTCTTATATGGCCCTGCGTACTCAAAGATTTTTTTGAACATAAGCCCTCCTTATATTGAGCCGTACTGTCTGTGCTTCAAAAAAAAGAGGCCGCCAAAGTAAAGCGGCCTCTTATCATTATCTTTCTGTCCAGTCAAGGCGGCCCTGACATTCATAATTTCTAAAATTCACTGGCGGATTCGGAAAAAATCCAAAACCTTTTTACTGCCGGATTCGTCCAATGGATAGCTTTCTTTTACTTGCCCTTTTTCCATATGGACTACATACGAACATCCCGCCATCACCAACTCCGGATCATGCGTAATAACAAGAAGCGTTTTGCCCTGATCCGCGAGTGACTTCAAACTCCGCGCAACTTCCCGCATATGTTTGAGATCAAGCCCGCTGGTTGGTTCGTCAAACACAATGATCTCCCGGTTACTCACAATGGCAGACGCGATCGCTACCCGCTGTTTTTGCCCGCCGGAAAGAGAAAGCGGGTGCCTGTCTTTATATTCCAGCAGATCAAACTGTTTAAGAATTTTATCCACAACAGTTTCATCCTTGTTGTCCATGCTCAGAAGCACTTCATCCGTCACGCTTTCGGTAAATAGCTGATGGCTGGTATCCTGCATTACCATGTAGCAATGTTTGAGCCGGGCTTTCCAATCAAGGGTTTTCCCGTCAACCTGCAAAAGGCCACACTTCTTTTCCAGTCCGCAAATACAGCGGGCCAGAGTAGATTTTCCAGCGCCATTCAGACCGATAATGGCAATCGTTTCTCCAACAGGCAGTTCTGCACTCGGAATATGGAGGCTTTCCGGTTCCCGCTTTTTATACGCAAAGCAGAAATTTTGAAATTCCATCTGTTTAGCTGTATGCGCCTGATACTGATTCGCAGGCTTCAACTTCGAGAGAGAAAACGGCCGCAGCCCCATTTCTTTTCGAATGCCATCCGATAAGCTGTCAAATTCAGCAGGCGTGTATTCCCGTTCAATCTCCCCATCTTTTACATACAGCACACGATCTGCAAGATCGTGAAGGTAGTAAAGGCGGTGTTCTGCGATCAGAATTGTTTTGCCCTGCCTTTTCCAGAGGCTCAGGACCTGCCGCAGGTCATCAATAGCAGCCATATCCAAATTAGAAGATGGTTCGTCCAGGACCATAATTCCCGGCAGCAATACACTTGATGAAGCACAGGCTATTTTTTGCTTTTCGCCCCCGGACAGAGCAAACACGCTTCGCCCCATCAAATCTTCAATATGATAATCGGAAACTGTCCGGTCAATCCTTTTCAGGATATCCTCCTGAGGATAGCCTAAATTTTCACAGGCAAAGGCTAATTCACTATCCGTATCCACGTTGAAAAACTGACTTTTGGGATTCTGGAATACAGATCCCACCATAGCAGCCAAGTCATAAAGCGGCGTATCTGATACGCTTTTTCCGTCCAGAAGGACATCGCCCTCTAAATTGCCCTCGTAATAATGAGGCACCAGCCCGTTTACCAAACGGGTAATCGTTGTTTTCCCACAGCCGGATTCTCCCGTGAGTAAAACAAATTCCCCTGTGTTTATGGTGAGATTGACATTTCTAATCCCTCCGCCGCTGGATTCTTCACCATAAGAAAAAGAAACATTTTGAAAATCTATCATGGCAAAATCCCTCCTGCGGAAATTATCGGGGAAGCAATCGCCCAAAACACTACAAAGCAACAAAACAAGATCAGCACCACATCGGCAAAATTGAATTTAAGCTGGCAAATGTTTGTGCGTTTGACAGGAGCGCCGAGGCCACGGGTAATTGCCGCAGCGGAAAGTTCCTCACCGATTTTCACGGAGCAGGTAATCATCGGGATCAGCTTATACTCCAATATTTTTGAAGATTTTTTCCCTCCAAGTTTAATCCCACGCATTTTCATAGCGTCACTGATTGCTTCTGACTCCTGAAAGACAGTTGGAAAGAAGCGGAACATGACCGTTAAGGGGATCGTCACTTCTTTAGGCATATGGATTCTTTCCATGCCGGAAATCAATTCACTGACCGTTGTTGTTTTCACTGCATAGGCAGCAATCGCAACACTGGGAAGGATTCGGCAGAAGAATCCTGTTGTAAACAGAACGAGGAAATTCAATATTCCCGTAAGGTGCGGCAAAACATAAATTTGAACAGCATAAAAAGCAGAAAACACAGCAATATAGCCCACAGCTTTTGCACATTGTTTCGAGGTAAGCAGCAATATAGCCGGAACCGTACAAAGAACAAGGCGGATCAGCCCCATAGCTTCTCCGCCTGTTCCACCCATGACAAAAATGCTTATGATGAAGATGAGCAACAGTTTTGTACGCGGATCGAGCCGTAACCCTTGTTCTGTTTTTTTGCTGAGCAGAATTTCCCGCGCCATTATGCAATACCGGCACGCTGGAAGTGCTTTTTGCAAATGGCTTTCCCAATCACACCTCCGACAAGGCCAAACACAAAGCAGGCAACCAGCAGAATAGGCGCAATCCACATAGGCATATATGTATTAAGGGTAGCTGCATATTCAGCGCCGTATCCTTCAGTCAACATTACCATATAGCTTTCACGGTTCAGGAAAATGGGAGCAAAGTTGCCAAACACCCAGATGCTGAACACGCCGCAGGAAAGAACTGTGCTCTTTACACTTTTGTAGTCCGCCTTTTTCAGGATCACGTCGGCCAACAGGCCGCCAACGAGACCAGTTACCATAGTAAGATAGCCGTTGCCGAAGAACACCATGATTAGGCCAATCAGGAAACCCATGATTGCAGTCATCCCGAATTTTTTAGCCTTTGTAACATACAGCATATAGGGGATGCCGCCAATCAAAGGGCACAGCACCGCCATCAGCGGAATAAAAATGGGGATAAAGCCAAGCATCGCCACCAGCATAACAATCACGACATAGATGACGGTGTAGATGCCGATAGTAATTAAATCTTTTCCCTCAAGCCGGGAACTTTTTTTCTGGGAACTCATACCAGTATCCTCCTTATATCTGAGAAAATGAAAATGTGGTGCGGTTAGAGTGTTCTAACCACACCACATATAATAGCAATTTGCGCCCACGATTCCAACCCAAAACCAATTTTATTCTACCCAAAATCAGTATTTTTGCATTTATCCAATCGTAGCTTCTGCTTTATAGTTTTTCGGATTCACTCCGTATTTCCTTTTGAAGGCCGCTGCGAAATTGCTCGCTTTTGAATATCCCACCAGTATAGCCACCTGGCTGACATTCAAATTACTTTCTAACAGCAGGCTTGCCGCCTTTTCTAACCGCTGGTCGATGACATACGCATGAACCGATGTTCCGAACAGGGAGGAAAAGCCCTTCGTCAATTTTGAAGTGCTGATATTGACCTGCCGCGCCAATTCCTCGCAGCTCGGAGCCAGGGCAAGCTGGCTGTCAATAATTCGCTTTGCCTCTATGATGGAATCCCGGTCACTTCTGGAAATTGCAACGTAGGTTGACGCGAGAATACTCAGCTCCAGGACCTCGCTCAAATATACCGATAGCAGCTCAAAGACCTTGCTTTCCAGAAACAGGTATCCCAACCCGCCGCGATATTGCGTAAAATCTTTTACCTCCGCAAAAATGTGTTCCATATACGGGGTAACGCTCACTTTTGAAATTCCTGTCAGTAATTTCTTTTCATAAGCGTTTATTTCACTAGCTTCAAAGTAGTCATTCAAAATTTTGTGAAAATAGGGCATGGGAATTTTTATATTCTTGAAAAGAAAATCTTTCTTCCCGGAATAACACAAGTATTCCATTTTACCATGTCCTCGATAAATGCAGGATTCGCCTTTCTGGATGCTGACACTTTGACGCGCATCTGCAATATTCCACGATACGCCATCATTGAAGCAAAATAAAAGTTGAATATAATCTTCGCAGCTTACACCCTGCACATTCATATCTGAAAAATAGTTCATTTTCCAGTCTGATACAACAGCTCCTTGCTTTGTAACAACTTGCGAAATCTGACCTGTTCCCATATCAGCCGGAATATCTATTGTCACTGTCTGCGGAGAGTTGGAGAGCAGATCGTGATACAGCTTCGTCATATATTGGTTTGTCATCGTGCACCCTCCTTTTTCTAGTTAGTCGAAGCTAATCACATAATACTTTATATTTGTTTTTTAGTCAAGGTAATCTAAACTATTGACTACTCTCTAAGAGTCAACATATTAATTTTCAAAGTATGCCGTATCCCATGATCGTTCCGTTATTGATATCATAGCTTCTCTTGTTCACGGCATCACTGGAGTTTCCCTCTACCGTATATACGGTACTTCCCTCAGTTTTCTCCACGATTCCCACATGGTCTGAGGTTCCGTCCCCGTTCCAGTCAAAGAAGATCAGGGTTCCGGGTGCTGGCGAGTATCCTCTGCTCTTCCATTTCCCCTTGCTCTGGAACCATGCGATTCCGTCATCGCACAGGGAGAACTTCGGCATCTTGCCGCTCTCGATCAGTCCTGCCTGATCCCCACACCAGCTGGCAAAGCAGGCACACCACGCCACATGGCTGTCAAATCCATACCATGACCAGAACTTCTGGCCTCCTTCATTTCCAAGCTGGGTAAGTGCCACGGATACGATCTGGCCGTTGCCTCCAAACAAGCCGGCAAACAATCCGCCGCTGGAATAATACCGCAGAACGTGAGGGACGTATTCTGGATCACCATAGGCACTCCAGCCATGCGAAGCAGCCTGCTCATTGGAAAACTGCAGGGCATTTTCTGCACTGTAGCCGCCATATTTCTGAATCGCCCACGTTATGTACCCGTTTCCGTAGTTATACCCTTGCAGGGACAGCTTCAGCTTGTCCATGTCCTGTGGGCTGGTGCATCCGGCTTCTCTTAGGCAGTCCGCATAATACTGGATTCCTACCTGTATGGAGTAGTCCGCATCCTGGATGGCATTCGGGCTGTTGGAATACCGGGTGTTGTATGGGCACTCACTGCTCTGCATGGGATCGGTCCCCCGGCCGCCAGATTCCTGCATCATGATTGCCTGTATCACGGAAACGTATTCGGGGATTCCATACTGGTTGGCGTATTTCTGGATGGTTGCCGTATAGGAAAGTACTTCCTGGCTGAGTGCTTCGTTGCTCTCTGAGCTTCCAGAGAATGCCGCACCGCCAATGATCCCGACCATGATAACCAGAAGCAGAACCATGACCGCTCCGGCGGCTCCCAGTGCAGCTATCATGGACTGCACGGTTTTCGCTACCACTTCCACGGCGGCTCTAGCTGCCTTGAATGTATTCTCCCCTGCCCTTGCCGTTTTCTGTATCCGACGGATTCCATCAGAAGTCTGCAAGGCTGCTTTCTTCGCCGCCTGTTTCGCTGCCCTTCGTTCCATCTGCTTCTGCATCCGGGTTGTCAGGGCATTGGAACTGGCTACACGGAGCTTCTGCTCTGGCTGGATGCTAATCTTCGCAGATGGAGGGGCGGTCTTAATAGTACGCCGCTGTATGGTCTTCGGCTCCAACTGTTTCCGTGGCTTTTCCTTGATCCGGATGGTTTCCGGCTGTTTCTGGCAGATGGCATTCTGTCTTGCAGTATCTGCGACTGCCTTTTTCCGGCTCTGGTCTCGGATGGAGAACTGCTTCGTTCCTGATAGTTCCTGTCCATTCTGGATTCTCGGTGTCTCTCTGGCTACCCGAATTTTCTGTTCTTTTGTTTTGATAGCATCTGAAACCGCCTTTTGCCGCTTGGCTTTCTGGATCTGGACATCTTTGATCTGTGCTTCCTGAGCTTCCCGGCTTTTAATCTTCACGTTCTCAGATGTCTGTTCCCGATTCTTTTGCTCTGGTGCTTCCCGACTGACCGGATCGGGAGCCTGTGTGTCCCCTGTTCCTCTGGCAGCTTCTTTCTCCGCTTCTTTTTTGCCAGTAACTCTCAGTTTGATCTTCTCGTAGGAAGTCTGTGCTGCTGTCTTTCCGGCGCTGGTTACAGTTCTGCCAGACTTTCTGGCAGCCCATTCCTCTGCGGATGCGACTTTTCCACTGGCATACTCGGATGGGGACTGTTCCTCCATGTCATTATCCCTGGCATTTGCGATGGTCTGGGACTTTTCCTTGCTCTCCAGTATGGCCGTCCGCATCAGCTCCTTCGGGATTCTGGAGGCAGGATTTTTAGTCTTTGGTTTTGTTGTGACTTCTTTGGTTTTGATATCCTTCATCTCTCACCTCCAGTCCCGGTCTGTACTGCTCTTACGCTTCGCCCGGCTTGGTCGTCATCAGGCGGTACAGTTTTGTATTTCTTGGAAACGAGTTTTCAAACGGCACCAGATTTCCGGAGCAGCGGATCAGTCCGTGGCCGGCACCTACATTGGTGATGTAGGATAACTGGTTGTCTGAAATATTCAGAAGTGCCGCCAGCTCATCCCGGTCGGTGGTAGCCTGATTCAAAAGGATCAGGAACTCACTGTTCGCCAGCATCAGGCGGGCGGTATCGGATTTCAGAAGTTCCTCTACGTTCTGGGTAAGCCCGGTGACAAATCCGGAATACTTACGGATACGCTTGTACAGGCGGTAGAAAAAGTCCGCACTGTATTCATAGCGGAACAGCAGATAAAACTCATCCGCAAAGATCCATGTCGTTTTTCCCTTCTTCCAGTTCTGGATCACACGGTTAAAAATCGAATCCAGTGTGACCAGCATGCCAAGGGGCATCAGCTGTTCGCCCAGCTCCCGGATGTCATAGTCGATGATACGGCTCTTCGTGTTGACATTGGTTTCCTGGGCAAAGGTGTTCAGACTGCCATTGATAAACAGTTCCGAAGACAGAGCCAGCCCTCTGGCTTCTTCCTCCGGCTGGAGCATGAGTTGTCGGTACAGGTCCTTTAAGGTCGGCACCTGCCCTTTGTAACCGCCCCTCATGTAATCCCGGTACACATCTGCGGTGCAGCGGTCAAGGATGGATTTCTCCTTTGCCGAAAGGTTTCCGGCTCC
>ENA-ORUV01001294-ORUV01001294.1-human-gut-metagenome-genome-assembly--contig:-NODE-1294-length-11008-cov-167.766_pt1 | contig 11008 bp, 16 predicted proteins | sample MGYA00242089_ERZ509229 | MGnify/ENA primary metagenome ERZ509229 (study PRJEB26280, sample SAMEA2338805) | human gut metagenome | biome: human gut; feature: human-associated habitat; material: faeces...
AAGGAAAGAAGTTATATTTATGCGATAAACGATTCTCCAGATGGAGTTCTTTTCTATGACAAAAGCATAAGAAGAATAGAGCTGAAAGGCAAAAAAGAGACGAATGCAGACAGCCTATTTGTTAGCCGAATCATTGATGGGGATTTCTTTGACCAAGAACATTCCGAAGAGCAGGACTACAATTTGGTGATAAGGCATTGCTTGTCTCATACCGATGAGTCGTATGACGAGACTCTTTCTGAAGGATTGTGCCGAATGCTACAGAAATATCCCCAAAAGATAGAAGGGCTTCGGAAAGCATTGAAACGATTGTCTCCACGGCAGAAAGAAAAGGCGAACTACGAAATGATGGTCTTAATCGTTTCGGCATGGATGATGGAGCAAGATTCTGACTCCATTGACCCGAAGGACTTTTATCATACATATCCCTTTTTCAAGAAATGTTCTATGATAGATAAAATTCTCATGGAACAATGCAATAATTTATAAATCCGCAAGGACAAATAAGGAAAGCTATGGGAAGAAAAATAGTTGTGGCTATGATAAACATAGCTGTCGGACTTTTTACTGCATATATGTTTATAGTATCTGATAGAGAAACTAAAATCTCTACAACACAAAGCAATATCGCTTGTGAGATAATAAATTTGGATTTGCGAAGTGGCTCAAGACATCACCCATCGGCAGACATTATTTACCAAGGTAAAAATACGATACTGTCATAAACAAGAGTGACAGTTTACAGCTTGGGTTTAACAACACCACGTTCTTCTACGATGAGAAACTTGATAGAGTATTTTGTCGTGATTCGGGAATAAATAGAGGAAAATATGTTGCTCTTATATGTTTCCTGTTGTCTTTCCTGCTTTGGTTAGAGGCAAATAAAAATGCCAACAAAAAGAAAAATAGACATTAATATTCACTTTCTGTGAACTGCAAATTCGTAAATTCAATTTTTCACGACTATGGAAGAAAAAATAATGCTAAGAGATAAACTTGTAGATATTGCTTTGCAATGGCAAGCAAGTTTTGGAGTTGCACCGTCTATTACAAGTTCCATTTCTGAATATGATGCAGCAATGTTGGTTGGTATGTCAGAAAAAGAATACTCTGATTACATGAGAGATAAAACTGCTGTTGCCAAAGGGACGGATTTCGTTTATAGAAATATAAGGTATCAAGTAAAAGCCAATCGCCCAAGCGGTAAAAAAGGAAGTAAAGTAACGATGGTTCCCAAAGCCTCGAACTACGAATGGGACAGGTTAATTTGGATATTATATGACAAGGACTATGTAATGCAAGAAGCATGGGAATGGTATATGAAAGACTATAAAATGGCGTTTGAAAACAAAAAAAGATTATCTCCCGAAGACTACAGAAAAAGGCACTGCCTGTATCATAGATAACAGAAAATCGTGGATTCAAAAAAACACAAAAACGAATAGCTTTATGATAGAAAAAATAATGTCTAAACTTGGAATGGTCGTTTTATGGTGCATTGTCATCATATATGGCATAGGTGTCATCACTCATATCTGCTCGGATATTATCGGTGTTGTCGTACTTGGCGTTTGGGCTGTTGTCTCGATTGCTTTTGTTCTCTTTGCCAAAAGATACAAAATATGGTTCAAGAGGCGAGTCAAGATGCTTAGTACGGTTTGTGAGAAGTCGCCCGATGATTCTTACATCATGCACGAAGAAAAGTTTACCGAATCTTTTGATTCTGCCAACTTCTTCATACAGTACAAGCCTGAGACGAAGGAGTTCTTTTTCAGCAGCTACTATTACCTTATTTTTCCTGATTACGTCGAGATTTGGAGCAAGGCGGTGAATGAAGTCAAGATACTTGTCTCCAAGGAAGCCCCAGAAACAGAAGTTGAAGTGCATTCCGTAGGTCAGCTTGGCAAGTACTTCACGCTGATAATGTCTCCAAAGGATGCCAAGAAAAGTTTTTTGTTGTCCTTGGCTCATTTGTGCATCCGTCTGAGAAAACAACTTCCATGCAACAATAGAATATTGATATACAAGTTCTATTTCAAGATAAAGGTGTTCGACACGGTTTGCTATGGCGAGTTTGATTGCGTGAGAGTATCAAGGGCTATTACAATTTCTGCGGATGGCAACTATTGCGTAGCTAATGTCGAAATAGATGGTTGCTTTCCAGAAGATTTCATCAAACACAATCCTCCGATGTCCATCATCCTGCAATATGACTTGTATTCGATAGAAACCAATATGTTGGTTAGCAAAGAGGAATTCGATGCCTATTGGGAGAAATGCAAGGATTTATGCGAATCATAATCATTGGAGAACGGTGAGGAGCTATTTTATTTGAAAGATTCCGGGGCAACTGTTTGTTCTCTACGAGTTAAAAAACTTCTTATAAGTAACACTATCTCAAATGTCTCTTTTGAAGACTTGGATAAAGGGTGTAGTCTATACAAGAGTAAAATGTCACATGACAGGTCAATAACATCATCCCCAAGCGTTACAGTTGACAGTTTCCAAAAACGATTTTTTTTGCTGTACAGATAACAAATAACAGATAACAGATAACAGTTTCCATAAACCATTTTTCGTTTCAAGCGTTAAATATTACTATTTGTACGGATAGATAAGTTAAAAAATGTGTTTTTTCTGGATAGCAAAGAAAAAAATAGTATTTTTGTGATATTAAGTCAAACCGTAAAATAACATGAGTATGAAAAGACTATTTTTTATGTTTCTTGCCCTCTTGTTGTGTGTAATGGTACAAGCACAGGACAATGTTGAAATTACCTTAAACAACGGAAATGTGGTTAAGGGAGTCACAAAAACTTTATTTATGCTTGATGATGGTGATGTCGTTGTTACTAAAGATTCCAACTCTAAAGAAAAGAAAGAATACAAATCTACAGAGATAAAGAGCATTAAGTACTACGATTCAAAATCTAAAAAGTGGATAAAGTTCGTTCCGCTTATGGCGCAAAAATCATTGCCAAGCGTTTGGAACAAAAATCCAAAACCATACAAAACTCCGATATTCCTCAAACCTGTGTATGAAGGGGAAAATGTGTCTGCCTATATACACTATATCTCAACAATAACAAATACCAAAACATTACATTTGGAAGGCACAAACTATGTTTTCTATTTTAAGGTAAAGAATGAAGATGTGGCAAAGGGTTATTGTATGGGAAGTAGTATTGGTGCGAAAATGTTGCTTAAAATTGTATTTAAGCCATATCCTGTGATGAAAGAAACTGTGTCTAATTTAGATACGAAAGAATTTTATAAAGATCCTATTTCGTTAATAAGGACTTTTGATAGTCTGTTGAAATAGAATATCTGTTTTAAGTATTCTAACTGTGTATAATTGTCATAAGGCAAAGTGATTTTTCCTTATGACAATTATTTTCATCCTTGAAAAGAAATATACTATAAGAGTTCATATCTCTACATGTTAAATTATTAATTGCTGATAACTATGAGACTGAAGCCAAAACTCCTCAATGCAATAATATTAGGATTGACAATGTTCCTTTCAATGCAAACCACTTGTGCTGCTTGCAACCCATCAATGGCCATTCAGCAAAAGAAAGTGGCAACTGTTGGCAAAAAGAGGGTTGCCATTAGCAAAAAGAGAGTTGTCAAGAGCAAGAAGAGAACCTATCGCAAGGCTTCGGCGCGTAAATATTCGCATAGGGAACTGAACGCCATTATGCGGATACTTGAGCGGAAGTTCCTGTCGGAAGACAAGACCCCGGCCTTGCGAAATGTTGTTGGATTTGGAATGGGATCCAACTCCATTGATGTTGCGCTCCGTTGGAACACGAAGGAGAAGCAGCTGGAGTTTCGTAGGCAGATTTACAACTCGCCCGCCATCAGGTTTGAGGGCAAGTTGGACCCTATCATCGACAACAGGGAAGGCGTGAGCACCTACCAAGGCATCTCCCTCAAGGCGGAGAAGCCTTCCTATCCATTGGGCACCACGGAAATCAGATTCACGATTACCAACCATAGTGGCGAGGAATTTGTGTATGGCGATGCCTATAGCATCACAGCCCAAGGAGCGGATGGCAATTGGTTTGTTGTGCCCACCGATTGCTTGTTCACGGCCATCGGTCATGTTTTAAACGATGGTCAAAGCGGCACCATTACTGCCCATCTTTTTCCCGATATTCTTCCCAACAAACCAGGCGTTTACCGCTTTTTTTATGAGGATAGCATAGATGGTGAGAAGGTGCCTTTCATGGCAACTTTTGAGTTGAAGTAAATAAAAAGAATTGTTGCTTATGAAAATACTCTTCAGTTTATTGGCATTTTGTTTATTTGCCTCATGCGTCCATTCCCAAGAGGCGGTGGACATGGTAAGTGTGCGTGTACAATACAGAGTAAAAATATAATGAACGTAATATGAAACTAAGAGATAAAGATACAAAGAAATATTTGCTATCCGTAGCCGTAAGTACGTTTGTTTCTTACGTAGTTACATTCATATCTTTTTATGGGAGAGTTTACTACGATATTATCGAGACTACTTGCGTTTGTATTTGCTTGTTGAATGTTGTTACGGCTTTGCTTGCTTGGAAGTTTGCTAAATCAAATAGCAAGATGTCTCTATTGGTATTGCATTGGGAGTTGGATACTCTTGCCATGTTGCCCTTAATGGGCTTCTCTATTTGGGCTATAACTGACGGAACTATCGCTTGCTTCTTTGCGATTATTCAATTTATATTGTTGGGAATCTTAAATCTCTTCACTGTCGGCTTGTCATTAGCCGTCTATTCTTTCATTCAGCATAAATGCAAGATAAGGTCGAAGGATATAAATCAGTTTTGCTTATGAAACATTCTTTATTTGTCGTTTTCACGATAATTGTAATATCGTTGACATCATCGGCTTGTCCTACTCATCCTGTCTATATGGATGCCCGATTAGATGGTCCTTTGAATATAGTTCCAGATAGCTTCTATATGGAACGAAGCAAGGAATATAGGTTTGCCAGTGTCAATTTTAATTTTGGTGATGAAATGAGCGTATCTCTCCCTCTTGTAGAAACCGATAAAGTCGATATGGGAGGAAAGACATTGCTTGATGAAGACCTCGACCAAGATTCCCTGACGAAGAGCGATTCTTTATACCGAAAATCCATCGAAGATGCTGATGGTACTTATATACTTTCTACAAAAGATTCGCTAAGAATCATTGCGCCGTCGCATCCTCTTCATGGAATATACAAAATCACGTTTTTTAAGGTCAAACGTTATGCGCAAGAACACTATTTCGTGCGTATGTCAAATGATTCGACATACATCATTTGCGAGAAGTTCTTCTCTGGTTGGGACGTTGATGGCAATATACTTAAAAATTGGGAGAAATGAAAAGAAAACGAAAGAATATGGCTAAAAGGGAAACAGCCAAGACAAACAATGACGAATCCTATTACAAAAATTTCGTGATTCCATGTGTCATTTTTTTGGTAGGATATTTCTTTTCTGCACACAATGGTATCTGTTATTCGGACTTTACTTTTGTAGTCGTAATCCTATTCATTGTCGTTTTCGTAGTAGGAATAAAATGTCTCATTAAAAGCAAAATTAATTCCTATGCTATAGGATGGTGGACATTTTGTGTTTCTCTTGCTTCGTTTTTTATCTTAAATGTGATATACACGGAAAAGGAAGAAAATGAAATAAACAAGTATATTCAATCTGTAGCAGGAGGAAGCAAGCACAATCCGATAAATTAAAAGGTAAACTGCTATAATATTAACTTTTAAAGAGACCTGATTAAAATAATAGAAATGACAACAGAATTTAGTTATTTAACCTTCTCCGTTTTCGAGATCAGTGATTTCAATCTATTTATTGAAACGGTGAAAGTTATATTCAAAAAACAACTGATAACAGGAAAGGCTGAAATCTATTCGGAAATACCAAATCCAAATGGGTGGGTTAATCCACAAAGTGGAGGCTCCCATTTTCCCAAATTTAGTTGCTGGCAAAATAAGATATATCCAGACAAAGTGTTTTTTATATCAAATTATGAAGATGGACTGTCTAATGTTTGCAGAATCATACAAAAACATTTGAGATGTAACATTATTACATGTGCATTATCCAATGAAACTGAAACCGATAATCCATTTTTCAAATTCTATTTTTCCAATTCCAATTTAGAAGAACGATTAATTCAAGCATACAAAGAAGATAGGTGGATTTTTTATGAAGAGGGAAAGCCGCTCTCTTTTGAAAATTTGGATCATTACAAAAGAAGACGAATTACAGACAGACTAAATAATAATATAATTAAAGAGTATATGATTCGATTAGGGATTGACATAAATACAATTGATGCCCAAATAAAGGCAGGTATTGTATATGTCCGTAAAAAATGGTAATTCTTAGTGAAACAACAAATAAAAATCCGAAGCCTAAGGTGACAAGAGCCGAAGGTCTTTCGACTTTTATCACCTATTATAGCATTGTGCAATCATCATCCCTATACATCCTACAATCACAAAAAATCCAATGGTAAAGAAGAACCAGAAGAACCACTGGGCATAGTGACCGAGATAGCAGCCATCATATTCTTTGTATCGTTCACGGACTTTTTTCCGTTCATCAGCAAACATGGAATTTACCTCACGGATATGCGTCTGCATCTGTGAGACCATCCATTGGCGTTCTTTGGTGAACAGTTCTTGGATTTTCTGCCAGTCAGCATCATTGACATTTACAGACACCTTTAATTTTGTGAGAGCATTTTCCAAGACTTTGTCTTGAAATCTTACTGACTGCTCGTAATATACCGATAATCAATACTAATTGGAATGACAAAATGACGAAAGAAACAAATTAGGAACAACAAAATCAAGAAACCCCAAAATGAAAGCATGAGAAAACAAAAATTAACACGGAAAACAATAGTAATTTTCCGATTTTGACATTTTAAGAATATGGCAAAAGAGCGATATTCATGAACGCATATATGTATCTTATCGTATTTGAAAATCAATTGTTTAGTTCCACATTTACAGATTCTATTTTCATTTTGTCTAAATTACGATAGAATATCGTAGATTTTCAAGGGATTATAACCGATTATCACTACAAAATGTTATTTTTGTAGCAGGAAATGAGTATAAAACAGCATTTCATTGTAATGTACAATACAAAGTAAAATATAATGAACGTAATATGAAACTAAGAGATAAAGATACAAAGAAATATTTGCTCACAGTATTTGTGGCTACATTTGTTGCCTATATTATTCCTGCAGTGGTCTTGTACTTGGGATATTTTATGGGCATTATGCTTACGATTTGTATTTCCTTGTTTAACTTGAGTATGGCTTTGCTTGCTTGGCTTTGGGCAAAATCTGTTAGAAAGGAATTTTTGCTGAAAAGACAAATAATACTGAATAGTCTTGTGACGTTGCTTTTGATAGGCATTATTTCCTTAGTTGTAACCAATGGGGCAGCCTTATCTTTGAACCTCATAGTGTTTGTTTGGTTGGGGATATTCAATCTCCTGCCAATTTGTATCCAGTATGCCATTTATTCTTTTATTTCAAAAAGAACCAATTCAAAGAAAGAGAGGCCTATATGAAGTATATAGAATTGTTTTGGAATAGGCTATATTATTGCATTTTTAACTGCGATAAGAAAACGCAAACTCTCTGAAATGAACCTCGAAAAACTCAATGTCATCACTTTGACAGAAAGTGGAGGACTCATGGGTGAAATTGTTGTTATCAAAAAAGGACATAAGCATAAAAAAAATAAACTATGGCAAGAGGACGTTATATTTGTAACACTCTCAAAGCTATCCGCAAGCAGATAGCGGATGCAAATGGGATTGACTATTCACCCGAAGAATGTCATTTCAATGGTGAATGCAAGGGAACTTGTCCGAAATGTGAGCAAGATGTGAGAGATTTGGAGTATGAATTGCGACGTAGGCAGATTGCAGGAAAGGCCATCAAGGTCGTTGGCATTGCAGTAGGACTTGTTGCTTTAACGGCTTGTTCTGATGGAAAACCACAGCGAAATGCTTCAGACATGGTTACAGGTGATACAATCATTGTTAAAAAAGAAGAACCGAACCCAAGAAACAGACAATTAGAAGGAGCCATTTCTCTTGGCAACAAGGAGAAACTTCTGGAAGAAGAAAACAGAAAGGACGGGGAGGCTTCATACAATCCATCCTTAGAAACAAAAGAGATAAAAAAGAATATCAAAGGCAATTCCTCAAAAAATCAAGGCAGGAATGCTGTCACCAGGTCTGCCATTGGTATAGATTCCATTGAAAGCAGCAAAATATTTGATAATGCTGATGAGGAAGCGTCATTTCCTGGTGGCATAGCGGCGTGTATGAAATATATTGCAGACAATTTTCGCTATCCAAACATACAGGGCGATTGCAGCATACAAGGAAAAATTGTCGTTACTTTCACGGTCAATGAGGATGGAAATCTAAGTGACATCAAAGTGAAGAAAAGCGTCTATTCTGACCTTGACAAAGAAGCAGTCCGGGTGGTGAAAAGTATGCCGAGTTGGATTCCTGCCAAGCAAAACGGCAAGGCTGTGAAATCAAGATACACGCTTCCTGTCTACATCCACGTGCAGTAACTATAAAAAAGGAATAATCATGGCAACAAGAGGACGCAACATTTGCAACACGCTCAAGGCCATCCGCAAGCAAATAGCGGATGCCAATGGAATCAGTTATTCACCCGACGAATGTCACTTCGAGGGTGAATGCAAGGGCACTTGCCCGAAATGCGAGCAAGACGTGAGGGACTTAGAACACGAATTGCACCTCCGACAGATGGCAGGGAAAGCCATCAAGGTCGCAGGAGTGGCTTTGGGCATCACCGCCCTCACCGCATCCGCCACATCGTGCGCCACGCAGAAGGGATATTACAAATCGACACCGCCTAAGTCTGAAAAGGTTATCCCTATCCTGTTCCAAGAATACACCACCAACGATACCGCCCTACTCCAAGCGAAAGATTCTCTCAGCAAGAAAGGAGTGCTCTTCGTCCAAGGGCATCTCATTAGCGACGAGGACAATGAGCCGCTTATTGGAGCCTCCGTCATCGCTAAACATTCGGGAAAGTATGCAATAACTGATGTCAATGGAAACTTCACTCTCGAAGTGGAGCAAGGCGACACGATAACCGTGCAATACATCGGCTTCATAGACCGAAGCATCAAACTATCAGAAATGAGCCGAGACAAGCTCAATGTCATCACTCTAATATTCAACGAAAGTGCCTTAGGGGAAGTCGTGGCAGGAATCGTTCCCGAAGTCAGAGTTAGAGGAACAGCTCCCGTCATCAAAAGAGAAGATACTTTCGAAGAGGCTTCATTCCCAGGCGGTTCGACTGCATTGACGCAATACATCAAGACTAACCTTCAATATCCAAAAGAATGTCGGGAAGGCGCGCCAATAGGCAGAGTCATCCTTGGTTTCACCGTCAACAAGGACGGAAGTTTGAGCAACATCAAGGTGGAGAAAAGTCTTGTCCCTATCCTCGACGAGGAAGCCATCCGAGTACTGAAAAGCATGCCGAAATGGACTCCTGCCAAGAAAAACGGCAAGGTGGTGAAATCACATGCCACCGTTCCTTTCACATTTAAAGTAGAATAATATGAAGACCGCCCCACTCATTTGCATCGACCGCCACCGCCTCACGATAGATGGCGAGGGCGTCACCACGCTTGTGGCATTCCACGGTTGTCCGCTTCGTTGCAAATACTGTCTCAATCCCCAATGCCTTGATGCTGACGGCGTATGGCAGGAGGTGGATACAGAACTGCTGATGGCGAACGTGGAGATGGACAACCTCTACTTCTTAGCTACAGGAGGCGGCATCTGTTTTGGTGGAGGTGAACCGCTTCTGTGGAGTTCATTCATAAAGGAGTTTTGTGAACTATGCCCAGAGGGATGGCACTTTACGATGGAGACGAGTCTAAACGTACCTCGCCATCACTTGGAGAAAGTCACCCCATACATTGACTCCTTTATCATCGACATCAAGGACATGAATCCTGCCATCTATCAAGCCTACACAGGTAAGCCCAACCGGCAAGTTATCGACAACCTTGTCTGGCTCAACACTCATGCCAAACATAAAGACAAGATCATCCTTCGTCTCCCCATAATCCCCAAGTTCAACACCGAAGATGACAGGAAACACAGTCGCCAAGTCTTAATAGAATTAGGATATGAGAATTTTGATGAATTTGAATATGTTATTAGAAACAAATAAACAGTTTTAATTATATGTCCCAATGAAATGGATTTGAATGTAAATTCCATCTCATTGGGGTATTGGATAAAAATTATTGGTAATTTTTAATAGTACGTTTTATGCTATTAGACTCTCTGCGAAGTTCATTAGCTACACTGTCTTTGTATGCAGCCATCCGTACCATTTCATTGTATTTGAGAACAGAATCTTCGTAAGCTGCAACACGATTTTTGACATAGTCTATGACATTTTCGTCTCTGTTTACAGAGAAGTGCTTCTCTATATATAAGATGTTTGGGTCATCAGCAGACAGAACCATCTTCAAAGCTCTATACTTCAAGTCTGCCTCCTCCCAATCTTGGTGCTCTCGCCATTGGGTGAGATTGCCCCAAATGGAGAGAACGAGAGATAGAGCCAAGCCGCCAATGAAAAGAAGAACATACTTTGATGTAGGCTCGAAGCGATGGGTGACAAGTTTCTTCTGAGGTGAATTGTTCATCACTTCAAGTTTGTCTTGCAATGCCTTCGAGGAAACATCATTCTCTTGTCTCATCTGCTTGACAGCATCAACCAAGAGCTTGCTTCGCTGCTCATTTTTGCCGAGTTCAGCCTTGATAAGGTCAACAAAAACAACAATGGCATCTCTTAATTTGGATATTTTACCTCTGACTTCCTCTTCCTTGCCAAACATAGCAATGATTGATTTCTCCAACTTGGTTGTGTCATTACTTGCAGGAACGGTTTCCGCTCCTGCGTACTTTGGTGA